>Ga0209454_1002462_pt1 | contig 12584 bp, 7 predicted proteins | sample WorMetHERISLAND1_2_FD_187400 | JGI IMG/M metagenome (GOLD analysis project Ga0209454, IMG submission 187400) | Marine gutless worms symbiont microbial communities from Max Planck institute for Marine Microbiology, Germany - Olavius geniculatus... | ecosystem: Host-associated > Annelida >...
GTGTACGACTTCCTATTAGTGATTAATAGTAACCTAGGCCCTATCGTTACTGAGATACAGGGACTTATTAGCCAAAAATCGCAAATTTTGGCCACCTCCCTCTCATTTAGCGCCCTCGTTCAGGGTAACCCCGTTCGAATTTATGGAAAAGCTTAACGGTTCTTAAAACTAGAGTCTTCCAGGCAGCCGACGGTAAAGATTTAGTGATTCTAGCTTGCACCGCTTTTGACTGATCCACCCGTGTGACAGACGGACGGACAGAATTGCGATGGCTAAGACGCGCTGAAAGCAGTAGCTGCTTTCGCGCGTAAAACTATTGCAATACTGATTGCAATGATTTTTTTCCAAGTCATTATTGCAATATTTTTTGCAATATACCACTATCTGTTGTCTCAAATAAATTTTGATTTTTGCTGCTGTGTACAACTTTTTCTAAATTTTCGGTTGACAACAGACTACATGATAATGTGGTTAACCGAGAATTTAAGCGATAAACAAGTCGTGTTGACATGTTCCTTTTCATTCAGTCCTTTTCACATGCTTGAACAAAAGAATGAAACGAATTCTTTGCATAATTAAACAGCATGCTCATGATTATAAGAGTGTACTTTACATCAAAAAATATTTCTTCCAAGTATTGCAATATTTCAGTCCTAAAAGTATTGCAATACCGCATGCAATACTAAATATGCAACCAGTATTGCAATACCTGTTGCAATACTAAAGAGTATTTCAATACTTATTGCAATAATTGCAATACTGCTATATTAACAACCCTGTTGCACAGTCATGTGTGCTGCAGCTGCTGTTGAAGACGTGGTTAATGCTAGAGACCAGCTTCTGCTGCAAGCTTTGCTGATATCAGATTTGTATCAGTGTGCTAGTACTTCGTTTTTGCATCAGTTGGAGGTTTTTAAACTACAAGTTTACAACTGACCGAATAACGTCATTTTAATATTTGCAGCTTTGTAAGACGTTGAACAAATTGGTGTATTTTGCATGACTTGAAATTAATTCATGCATCTGTTTGTTGGTACTATTTATCAAACTGATGCGGGTCGATGCATGCAAGTGCGTGAGTGAATAAGTAAGAAGTTCAGTGACCAACAATTCGTCGTGTTGACAACTCATTCCATACCATATTAAGTAAGAAGATCTGATAAGCACTGTTTCAACAGTTAGTCAACAGTTAGATTCTGAACACTTGATCGAAAATGACCTGAGCAGCTATTTAAATTGTTCAATGTTAGAGGAGTTGATTTGTCTCTGATGAGCTGTAAGGCAAAGTGATGATAGAACCGCTAAACTGGTAATGCTGTTGTTTTTTTACTGTTGTGGTCTATAGCGCTGTGTGGTGCTGACCTGCGTGATCGTCACAATGTCACCGCTTCAAGCACCTCATTGCTCGGCACACCGACGACGTCCCTTCGTGATCTCCGACGTCACAGTCCGTCGATGCATTCAAAGTTCTCTCAGTCACACCAGCTCGTCAGCTCCGGCTCGGAGGACAGCATGTCATCGTTGGACAAGAACAGCGTTCATGAACTGGCTACTGAGCCAAGGTTCGAGTTGATACATTGTCACTGCTCAGTTGAGTGGCTTGCGTTTTTTTCATTGAGGAATTATTGGTGACCCTCTTGTCTGGTGGCCAATCTCAAAACTTAATGCCTGTGTGTTGAATGTGAACGAAAATCTTGTAGGGTGAAAATAACTCCACATTTGGAATTAGTAGTGTATTAGTGCAGACTTTGCATTTCTGTGTCACATTGCGTTGCTTCATTGAATTGTTGTTGCAGTGACATTTTGCTATTTTGCTGATAGTATGCATTGCATGAGAAACTTAAACGTAGGTAAGAGGGTCAGGGAAATGTCAGGAAAGTTTACAGTGCCCACAGAATGTTTACTCATTTAAAAGTTGTGAGCATGAATTTAATGTTTTTCAACTGTGAGCTTGATCAGCCTAACTTTTAATAGGTTTTTACACAATACTCTGCTTATTGTTGTCTTTTTTTCTGCCAACAAACAGTGCATTTGATCGAAATGATCAGCATATAATCCTGCATGTATTCACATCCAGTATTCTCTTTTGTTATTTGCTCAAGCTGACCAACAAGTGTCTTTGGTTTTTTCTGGTTTGGTGTACCTGATTTAATTAGTTATTTCAAATGAGCTGGTTTTTGCAGGTGGACAGCTGACAGATGGAGAGCATTCATACACGGTGTCTGTTGGTGTGTTTTATGTGAAGAACTGAAAACAGAACGCCGACGCCAGTCTGCGGTGGAATGATCAAGAGTATGAGTGATCCGATCAACTTGAGTCCAGCAATGCAAGATCAAAGCAATGGACGGACATCGTCCTACCCAGCTGCCACGCTCTTGCATGCTTCTGCGACAAACGGCTCGGACCTCAGAAAATCCCCATCCATGGAACACAAAAAGAAGTCGGCTTTTTCAAAATTGCTGCATTCCTCAAAACAGAAGGCGCCATGACTTCTTGCTGTGATTTGTCATTTGCAGAAAGTTGATGCTCAGTTGCTTACTGATTACTGAGATCGCCCTTACATAACATAAGTACATACAGTCAGGCAATTGTATTTTGCTGCCGATGTGTATTTTTAGCACAATCTCCAAGACTCCATGTTGTGTAGTTTTAAAACCAAGTCCCAAAATTTGCTCCTCTTCCATAAAATGGGGCCATACTCTGTCCACAGTTTGACATGTTTTTGGACAACTATCGCCTTTGATCACAAATATTTCCAGAACAGAAAAGATATCAACAAAAGGGAAATGGTGTTGCAAACTATAACCTCTCCCACATACGAAGACATAATTTGGGGGAAAATGTGACTGGAGTTTGCACCCAAAAACAACTTCTTTGAGCCATGTAATTCAGCCATTACACTGTGCAGTGCACCATTTAGTTTCCATTCTTGCCAGTACTATTGCCACCGATGCAGCTTTATCACATTGTGTTTACATATTTCACTTGCCAGCGAAGTATTTGCTTTGTTCCATCGGGTTTTATGCTGTTTGTGATTTATCTGGTATGCAAATGATTATATTGATATAGTTTTTTGTTTGGTAATTGAATGCACACTATGCAGTTTATGTAGAATATTTTTGGGGTGTAAATTATGGGAAAACATATAAGTGTTTAAGCAGTTTGGCAGTTTTTGTAGTTTGAGCTTTTTGTAGCATTTGAACAGCTGCGGAGGGCATGTTTGTCACAGCTTCAAAGGTGACTATGCTTTTTGTACAGTTCTTGTATTTAGTTATGAGCAACTTACTGATTGAAACACAGATTGTATTGGCAGCATTCAGGGCATCATTGGTTAATGTTGTCATTATTTACGCTCATTTAAAAAACAGCATGAAGACAATGGACTAAAAAATTGTTAGTATCAGTTATATTAAATGTTATTCTATTTGTGCATTCTATATTTTGTGTGTAAGTTTTTGAGGCAAATCTGTAGATATCTTTGTAGATAAAAAAGCTGCTGCCATTTTTAAAGATGAGACATTTTGCCTGAATTTGAGTGCAGTTGCTAAGTGAAGCCATGCGTTTTGGCATCTGGAGGTTACAAGATATCGTTGCCTGGTGTTTATGTGACCTGAAAATAGTGTATTTTAGTGTTACATTGTTCTGCAAGTGTGTACGGAATTTGTTTGGGTTTATTTACGGTGGTGCAAAATTATTTATGTAATCTGGAAACTGCAACTGGTAAACGTTGTAGTTTGTTAAATGCAGTTAAATACTGGCCAGACTGTGTGCAGTTGTAACAGATAGTAGTGTCATCCAGTTGTTGAAATTTGCAAGATCAACATATAATTGTGCAGACATTATAGCTTTGGCATGTGCTGCAGCACTTTTGATGTACACCCTGCATTGTAGACTACTGTCATGTTATTTCTGTCAGATTTAGCGTTCACAGCATGGTACCCGCTAAGTATTTGTGTACAGTTATAGGTGATGGTGAATTATATCGTATTGAAATCCTGTTATACCATTTCATCAATCAGTGTACTGGGTTATAGCCGTTCTGGTGACTGCTAATATTAGATTTACTGGTGTGAGTTGTAGCATTATTATTTGCAATAAATATGGTTTTACGTTTAACGTTGTAATAACTTTGATATGCAGTTAAAATATGTGTTGCAACTGATTGTTATATTCTGATTTTTCACATATTATTTTATGCATTATTATTTGCCTCTATGAATATGTATGGTCACAGAAAGGAATACTTTGATCAAGTTTTGCTGGACATATGTGATCTGTTTATTGTTTGCTGTACACTTATCCGAAATTTTTAAGGTGAACATCCATTAACTTTTATAAAGTAGAAATAATAGGCCTACTTATTTTTAGGCTCATATAAAAAAAACTCTGCTGTTGATTTGTTTTGCTTTGTAAAAACCTGCTCATTCAGAATTTTGAGTGGTATTTCTTAGCAGTTGCAGACATCAATTGTACCATGGTGGCACGGGCAAATGCCATGCATTGTCAAAACAGTAAAGTATTTGTGATTCCATAGCAACAAATTTCGAGTGCAGAAAGGCAGTGCGATGATTGCGTACTGCAGTCTGCTCTATGAATTCACTCTAATTTGATAACTTTCAGCGTCATGGCAAACTTTTTCACTTATTCCAATCTGGTAGAATCCCTAAATTCTGCCAAATGGGGCATTTTATCCCCAAGTTGCATATTTTTCAAAGTCATTTTTGACAAGAAGAAAGTTTTTTAGACAAGTTGAAGTTCAGGCTGGGGGCACTTACTTGCCACAGTCCCACTAACTGGTGCATGTGTGTTTGGGGTCTGCTCAAATATGGTTCTAACTTTTTTCTGCTGTAACTTTTACACTAACAGAAGCCGAGCAGTGAACTTGTTTAATGGGTTTTAATATTTAAGAAACCATATTAAGAGCATGTTTGCTACATAGTATCAGACATCAGTTTTCGCTATGAATGAGAACTTAGGAATATTTTTGTTTGATAGATTTAGTTTATCTTTTTCATTATTCTGAACGTCTGTGCCATTGTTTGGCATTAATTGTGATATTTTGCAAAAGTGCCTGCTAAACGCTTGGCACATCTCAAATCATGTGTGCTTGCTGTGTCTGAATGAATGCTGTAAATAACAGTGGATACAAACCTGGAAAGCCTTGAATCTTCAGGGACTCTTCTGAATCTGGAAAACTCCTGGATAACTCAGGGAGTTATCAGGAATTCTCTGCAGTCTCATGAAAAAATTGTAACAAACAAAATAGTGTCACATATGGCTTCTGGGGTGCAAAAATGCTCTTAAAATACATTTGCAGTTGAAGCTCCACGCCAGACCTTGCTGGGGGGGCTTGCTATGCTCCCCAGATTATCATTATTACAATTATTTTGTGTTGCAATAATTTGTGGAAAAATAAGTTTATGTTTCTGGAAATGCGTGGAAAACTCAGAGAATTTTTTTCTACTTTCTGGGCACTCTAAATTACCTCTTTTCTGTGTACACGTATGAATGAGGACTTACCATCTTTGATACATATTAGCTTTTAGTAACAAGAAATTTGAGCTAAGGCTCACGAGATGTGCAAAAGCCTATAGCAGTTCCCGTTCACAAACTGTCAGTTTATCTCCAGCTGTTTTCATGAAAGACTGGCCAACAATGGTAAAATAACGACTTTTACGGGGGTACCACTCTTTGATGCCCTCATGCGCAGGTTTTCTCAAACCTAGAAAATCGAGACTTGGACTGTCGAAATCTGCGTTCAATGCTGAAAATTTCATACGCAGCTTCTCCATGTCTATCTCAATTGGTTTCAGCGCAATTCGCTCTTGAAAAGTGTCTCGCAGCCCAAAATCGCCAAAGAATTCATAAAACCTCTATTTTAGCGTTCAAGGTCATCCAAGGTCATTGAGTTCGGTGGCAATCGAGAGCCAGTGTACGACTTCCTATTAGTGATTAATAGTAACATAGGCCCTATCTCGCACCGTTATTGAGATACAGCGACTTATTGGCCAAAAATCGCGAATTTTTTCCACCCCCCCCTCTCATTTAGCGCCCTCGATCGGGGTGACCCCCTTTAAATTTATGGAAAAGTTTTACGGTTCCTGAAACTAGAGTCTCCGGGCAGCCGACGGTGAAAATTTGGTAATCCTAGCTTGCACCGTTTTTGACTGATTCACCCGTGTGACGGACGGACGGACAGACGGAATTGCGATGTCTAAGACGCGCTGAAAGCAGTAGCTGCTTTCGCATGTAAAAAGTGCTTTACTTTTGCCTGAATAACTGCTGTAAAAGTTAGCAGTTAAACATTAAAATTTTTAAAGTGCAGCAGCAGATTTGATGAGAAATTTTGAGTTTTGTAGCACTTTTCTCCATTGTTTATTCATTCATCTACCGTGAAAGAACGTCAAAATTGTTCGATATTTACTGAAGTTATCTAACAGTTAAATTGCCATCTTTCAATGATATCCGTTGTATTATGTTGTTTTCTGGCTGCGTACAGTGCCACTACACGCTTGTTGTTCAGTGTCAACATTGCCAAGTTGGTTCGTACATGCAGTGAACGGTTGTAAGGAGTAACTGTTTTATTTCGGCAGTGTGTTTCGTCGTATATGATTGATCAGAATGATTTACCGTGTTCTTGTTGATGTGCAATATCTTTACCTCGTATTGATGTTGTTAGGTTTTAGTTCATGCGGCAGTGTTTGATGAATTCGTCCGGATCTAACTGGGAGAAGAGGTGAGTGGGCTGACTTGGAGGCTTGGAGCTTGTAATTAAAAGTAAAGGTATCCCATACTCAGTAACGAGCGTTGGGGTTGGAGCTGATCCCGGTCTCTAGACAGTCAGCCCGCAGCTGACATAGTCATAAACTCGGTGGTAGGCTGCCATTACTTTCCACCAGGCCAGCCTTACCTTCACAGCCAGAGAGCTTCACCGACCTTTGACCGGGACCAAATTATACTGCTTGTTGATAGAGGCACGTGTGTGAACAACTTGCCCAGAGTCGTTACCTGGTAGTGCACTGGGCGAGAATCGAACCGGGGACCTTTTGGTTACCAGTCAGGCCCGCTACTGTTGCACCACCACACTTGAAGCTTGTAATAGGTTAAATTATCAAATTAAATTTAAATTAAATTAAATTTAAATTAAGTTATCAATTAAATTTAGCCTTCAACAATTAAGGACTCAAAAGACAACTTCCAAACCTGGCAAATGCCACACATGAACCAGTACGACTGTTCCACAGTGTTGTACGTGCACTAGGATTTATGTGAACAATTTCTGCACGTTCCACTTAGAACTCAGCATTGTAATATTCACCATCCTGTGACAGTGGAAATTAGAGCTGTCAAATTAATGCATTAATTAACGCGTTAATGTGTTAATAAATTAGCGTGGATTTAAAAAATTGACGCAGGTACGTAAATTTATGTTAAGTTACGAAATTCTGTGAAAAAATTCTAATATTTTGTTAAACTGCGGTTATTTGTCAATCGAATAAAGTCAAGTAACTAAACTGTAGTTGCCATTCCATCACTACTGTAAATAAATAATTATTCCGACGACAGGCTAATAGATTTTTATGCTGGCTATGACGTTAGTTATTGTTAATTATAGGTTTTAAAATGTGTTTCTAACTTTCTATATTCTACACGCAGGGCCCCCAAACGTCGCGGGGCCCGGGGTAACTTACTCCCTACTCTCCCTCTCGACGGACCTGGGTGCGTTAATAATGCGTTAATTAATGCGTTAAAAATAATCACACAGTGCATTATTGCATTAAAAAAAATTAACGCTTTGACAACTCTAATGGAAATAAATGACGGCTTGATGGCATATTAGTTAGGACGCTGCATCTGACCTCTGCTGCTGCTCAGGTCGCTGTTAGGTGGAACTTACTACTTGGATGGGCGACTGTCTGCAGGCACGTAAACCATCTCGGTATACAACTAACGCCAATGTCAACTCAGCCTTCTACATGTCTCTGCTTGTCTGCAGTTAAGGCAGGGCGTGTTCACCTGTGTTGGGTGGCAGCAAACACTGTGATCAGATCCCATATGGCAGGTGACGCTCCGTAGCTCTGATGGCTTTTCCATATATAGGCCCTTAGCTATACACATCCTTTTATTAATGCATGACTGATGTCTTCGTGATTGTAAATGTGTGCAGTTTAACTGCATTTGTACATGTAAGCTTAACTAATTAACTCTGAAGTCTTGCAATTGTGGCCATTTGGAATACGATCGTTTAGTCTTTTACTTGTGTTAGCAAAACAAATGTCACATATGCGTACATTTTGTGTCATTGTGTGGTTATATCTTACGCGTGTGATTATTTTATTATTTGTAAAGTTCTCTGATTGTTTTTGTTTTGTGGCAGATATCATTTTAGAGTGAAAGAGAATCGTTGTATTGATTTCATTTTAGCTGTAGTTTTTGCTTTTGGTGATTTCTTCGGTTTTGTGAATGCGTTGATGTTAAGAATGTTCTGAGTGTCAGAAAAGCGTCAGCGAGAAACTATAATCTTGAACAGTTCGTTATTTTACTATTGGAAAAGACTAGACCATTATTGGGAATTTTTGTCACATCGACTAATATGCATAGCGACTTTGTTACTGTATGCTACCTCAAACTTTTGATTTTTTCGTCAACTGTCCCTTTGTTCTTGGAATCACATGACTGTTAGGATGGTCAACAATATACATGTAAACTTTTGGTGTTTGTTGGAGCAGAAGAAAGACTTTTCACAGGCGCTTGGCTTTCCTGTCACTTGACTTAACCAGTAGTGTCGTGGCGCTGATATATGATTATTGTGTATTGTACTATTGAGTTGATTGTGATTTTATTATGATGTTATTGCAAACCCTGAATATGTGCAACTATTTAAAGCACTGCTGTGAGCTCACTTTTACAGTCAGACCACACGCCCGGGATAGTCGCGCCAAAATCATTCAGCAATCATGCGGCTTGTTTAACTGATATTGCACTAGTTAGATGTTCGTCGCTGTTTCTTCAAAATCAGGAATTTCACAGCTGATAATGGCTCATAGAACGAACTCGTGTCAAATAAAAATGGCCATTTATTCAGTTAGGCCTTTTGTTTGAACCTGATAATTTGAAATTATCGATCTCTGAGTGTAGTGTCTGATGCATTCGATCCAGCCCGTAGTGACGGGGCCAGCGATCTCTGGGGCGCCGAGCACGTGCACGCTGTAGCATCGCTGTATGGCGACCTAGCAACGCGTCTACGCTGCCGTAGATTCATCTTTGATTGTCTGCTGACATTGCACAGTGCCTTACTCTGCTCATTTTGTCGTTGTTGTTGCGCGGCCGTCCTAATAGGCCGTATTGCGTGTCTTGCCTGTCTGTTCGTCTGTCTGTTTTTTTGTCCCGTACGGGTTCTTAACTGGGAAATTGAAAATTGGCGCGAACGTAATAGAGCAGGAGTGAATAGTGTTCCAATTATTCTCAGTTCAGAATGTCCAGATCAGGGTTACGGTTCGGGTTGCGCAGCTGTAGGCGGACGGCCGCACAAATATGTCGGCACTGGGCCGACGTATTTTTCTATGTTACAGTAACATAGCGTGAAAATGTCAAGCTGCAGTTTTTACGATCTGTAGACTTCGAAATAGAAATGGACCGTTTTAACAGGAATGCCATGTGCCGTGCTGCTACTCTCTGATTTGTGGGTCGTTGTGAATATAACGTGACGTGAACATAATTGTGAAGAAAAGTAACACTGACGTATTTCAGATATCTGTTGTTAGTCCTTTCAGTGTAATGCGTATAGCCTAACAGCAATAGGCCACTTCAGTGTGCATATTTTTTGTTCATTCATTATTCAGTTCATTTTTTCGCAACTTTGCGCAGTTAATGTGGCATATACAGGTAGGTAGTTTTGTGCGTTATAAAACCGGAAGTTGAAGTTTATTCTTCCCCTTTTCCTGACAACTAGGCCTATCAACCTATCACACACTGGTTTCGATGTCGTAGACTAAGCCATTTATAAAACTTATATTAAATTTTTGTCATTGAAGCAATTTATCATATCGTATAGCCCTAATAGGAACAATTTTAGGTTGTGGTATAGAGTGTAGGCCTACTACATGTGTATTGTACAAAGTGATCTTCTGACGAACATGCATGATCAGTCCCACGGTGCTGATCGCAACCTCATTACCCGAGGCTGGTCTGCGCGTGCTTGTATGTCTAATTTTCCATCTGCCTAATGCCTTGCCCGGGGTCCGCTCCGTTATTGCACGTGCTTTTCGCTAATGGAGCGTTTATTGTGGCGCATGAATATTTGATTGTGGATCAGTCGTCGGAGCAATGACTGTCGCCAGCCACGGCGTGCTTTTAGTGCAGCGGTTAGGCCTATGCGGGTGGCGATCGATTGGTCGAAGCGTCGCATCTCGGCGATTGGACGACATTAAGGCGTTCTAGCACACGTCCAGAAGTGTTTGGTCATGCCGAATACTGTAGGCATAGTTGCCGCGCGATGCATCTAGTGCAGAGCGCGGTATTGCTACTGTAAGTTGTCCGTCAGTCCGTCTAAACGTTGATGTGTCGTGGCAATATAGGTTGAGCTACTTAGAAAGTAATTACATGCAAATTTAGCTCCGGGTTTTCGCTCGTCTGCGCACAAACGTCGGCAACCTCGTCTTTGGAAAGGATAGAAAATCGTCGAGTTGATTTTCGAGGTTCGAGTTCCCGAAACTCAACGGTGCATCCAACGTCGAGTACCGGTACTCTACTTTTTTAGCCAAAAATTATCGAGCAGTGTATAGAGTTAGCGTCAGGTTTCGAGTTACGGTTAAAACTCGACTCGACAAATTTTGTAACTGTCCAGGACGTCTCGCTGGGTGGATGAAAGCTGGCGCCAGGACGTGGTCAGTCGTCAGTCGCTGGATATGGAGAGGACACGACACGAGGCGCGAGTTGATCTGTCACTAGAAGCGAGTAGTCAGCTGACCGCGGCCTCACGGCTCACTGACTGCCCGGACTATGCCTCACAGTCGCTGCGTGCGTGCGAGATAAGTTAGAACAAACTCAGCAGCAGCAGCGACGCCGCGGGCCGGCGTGTGATCTGATGACGTCACGCGTTGCGGGTGCCGTACGTCATTGCACCCGTCCGGCCCAGCTGCTGCAGCTGCTCCTAGCTCGCCATCATCATCTTCATCTCGCTGACACTGACCGTAATAGCAGACCTGCGGGATGGCGCGTAAAAGTGGAACGTGCACGATTTACGTGGATCCAGCCATCGGACAGTTTTAGAAACGATCAGTCGCAATCGTTGTAGTGAAGCGTGGTCATGCTAAACACTTGAACACCATGACTATACACTTCACTTCACTGCAATGATCGAAGCTAGTCGTTTTCCAAACTCTATTTGCTCGATCTACACTGTGTCCCAAAAACGTCCCACTTTATTATCCATATCTTTGCCAAATTTTAACCGATTTTCAAATTTTTTCACTGTCGCATTCTGTAGAGAGTTAGCAATAAACTGGTTGTTAAATATCCCATCATCCATCAATCGTGTCGCTACACTACTTTGCGAAATATAAATGCAAAAAAAACTAACAATAATAAACAGCCAGCATGTTGATAAACAAAATACACTTTCGACAAAAATGCAGTGAATGATCTGTACGGTGTTAGATGCGTTTCTTTGGATATCTGGCGTGTTGAATGATATGTTTTTCTGGCCTTTTGTGGTTTAGTTAGCTTACCGTTTTATCCATAGTGGTCACATTTTGTTTAGTACGTGTGTGCTTTAGTCTGCCAGTCTCATGCTTTTGGTCGGTGCTGCATGTATTCAAATCTCTGTTAGTAACCTTACCAGTCTTTCCCTGTTACAGTTTATTTTCAAACATTCTGGTAATATCCTTCAAAAACTGTATTTTTTAAATCAGTACAAGTTCTTAATCAGAGCCTTGTCTTCACTGCTAAATGGCACATTACATCACCGGCATATCGTCACTGCATTAAAAAGTATTATTTACTATAACATCGTCTGCTTTTAATTACAAACATTTAAAATGTACGTAAAACAAAACATAATGTAATTTTTATATGAAAATTACTAAAAATGGTATCAGAAAATAATGTTTTGCATATGTATTATAGTGATTTTAATGATTTTAGCAAATTTATGTTTCACATGGTAGTGTGGCGACACAGTAAAGTGTGAAGGGATATTTAACGACTACGTTATTGCTTATTGTCCACAGTATGTATCAGTAGAAAAATTATAAAAATCGGTTGATATTTGGCGAAAATATGGAAAATGACAAAGTGGGAGTTTTTGGAGGACACGGTGTATATAACGCATGCAATACATGTCCAGTTGCCCACTTTATGTTGCAGTAGAGTGCACCACCCGGTAGGTCCCTATAGACGAGTCTGCGACGTTAACGCTGCACTCATAGCGCACAGACCTACCCGCACATTCAACATGACCTTTACCTGCACCTTTACCTTTAATATATGTGTAAAAAAACTTACCAGTTTAAAACTGTGTGTAAGAAGATGTGATGATATCAGTCCTCTAAAACAGCAAAAAAATCATTTGGGTAACCTTAGAT
>Ga0209454_1002463_pt1 | contig 12581 bp, 8 predicted proteins | sample WorMetHERISLAND1_2_FD_187400 | JGI IMG/M metagenome (GOLD analysis project Ga0209454, IMG submission 187400) | Marine gutless worms symbiont microbial communities from Max Planck institute for Marine Microbiology, Germany - Olavius geniculatus... | ecosystem: Host-associated > Annelida >...
TCTAGGTGGAGGCACGGGACGGACAGACAGACAGACGGACAGCATCGATACATAATGGGGCCTCCTTCTAGGAAGGATGGCCCCATAATAACAATGCCACTGCCAAGAACACATATCTCAAACAAACCTGTATATTTCTATACCATAAAGAGTAATTCCCTTGCAAAACATGTTTCAAAATCCAAACTCTGTAAGAATATCATGCATACAACTACACGCCTACGATTCGAACTTCTGTTTTGACACATGGCACGTTACAAATGCAGACTAGTTACTTACTTTAACTAGTGCTCTGACCAGGACCTAGTGCTACTAGTTATTGTTTGCACGGCCTAACTTTTCTGGACATACTTCACATCAAAAGAACTACTGTGAGCAGTAACAATAAGATGAAAGAAACAAAAACCTTTTCAGCAGCAGGAAACAAATACGGATGATTGCAGCACTTTCTCAGGTCCATCATGATATTGATGAGAGAGGTCTGATTGCCATATCCTTTTGCGTTCAGTGCTTCATAGTTCTTGGTCAAGATGTGCTTGTAAAACTTTCTATAACATGCCATGCAATGTACCAGTACTATTTAGTGAAATGTATTACTCCCATGCGTATTTTTACAGCAACTACTATAGATGAAAGTTGTAGTTGTCCCCACTACCGTGGGTATATTGCAAATTCTATCCACATTCCCGCGGTATTACCGTGGCTTTTATCCCCATTCCCATGAGAATACTGCCATTATTGTCCCCATCATCGTGGAAATTACCGCAGTTACCACGGTATTACCGCCGTCCCCATCTCCATGTCACTCTTCAGCAGGGTAGGTATGTTGATCGAATGCAGCACGCGGCAAGCACAGGTGAATCAATAACTGCACAGGCAATAACAAATACCGTCAGATTCATACATGTCTATTAGCAGAAAATACAAATAAATAGTAGACTGACTTCTGCATTGGAGACAGCTCAATACGGACGAGGAATTCACTCTTGGAAGGAATGTCTTTGAGAACGTCGGCCTTCATACGCCGAAGCATGTGAGGCGCCAGCATGTCATGCAGCTTCAGCACCTGCTCATCCTTTGATATCTCCGAGAACTCGGAAAGAAACTCTTCCATATGTCTGCAGCAGCATAATGTTACACTATAATACTGTAAACTGCAGACATAGCAGGCAAAAAATACGAGAGAGCACATAAACTTCCTAAAAAAGTAAAAAACAACAGGTCAAAAGTGTATAAAATCACAAACTACACAAAAGTGCATCTTAGGAAAAACATTTGCAAGAAAAAATTTTTCTACGAAAAAATATTCAACAAACTGTTGTTGTTAGCATCCGAAATCAAACAACTTGCATTCATCCAAAAAAAGAAAGTAAATATTAACACTACACATATAACACTTCTGCATGCTACATAATCGAAAAACATTGCAAAACACGAAACCGTGCATCTATTCATTGTATACATGTAAGAAACCATTGTTGACTTAGTTAATGTTATCTCAATAATTAGAGCAGTCCAGCAACAATCTCCACCACAACATTATGCTTCATCAAATCAGCAACATCTTCATATTCATCACAAGACTTAGTAATATAATTTACTTATTGCATTATCAAATATAAAACAACTAGTTCCAAAACGACCCAAGTGAGTGAGTCAAAGAAACAAATCTGTAAATTGCAGCCACATTCAACCTGAAAAACAAAACTCAGCAAGCTTCTTGCCACAGTTGAGAACTGTATAAATTAACACCCTTACTTACGTAATAGTAAACAATAAAGATTTAAACCATGAATGTAATAACTTACGCAAATTTGTCAGGCTCAAGAAAATTCAACAGATTGAACAGTTCCTCAAGATTGTTCTGCAGAGGCGTTCCAGTCAGCAGTAGCTTGTACTTGATCTTGTACTCGCTCAGCGTGCGGAAAAACTAAAAGCAGGGAAAAAGCTGTAAATCAATAATGAAAACAATTATCAAAGCCACAAGAGGCTAGCGGGAATGTCACAAGATGCAACTATGATTTTGCCACATAACATACACCGCAAATTCTGACTGGGGTGTTACAAGTTCCAACTCTTCAAATTTCCCCTCCTGTGAGAGACTAAAACCCCTGTCTAATACAACACTACATGCGGCCAGATGAATGTCCCTGCAATTGATCATTTTATTGTGTCTGATGGCTTTAGCAAGATGCATAAATGTCACAAGCAGATGGACAGTTAAGACAGACAGACCATGCTAAAGTAACATCCAGCACAATAGCATCCAGCATCACTGATATTCTAACTAATGGCACCTAAATCACATGAACCAAAGATAGACCTAGCAGGAATGAAATGTGGTAAATTATCAGCAACAACGCTGGAAAGCAGTGAAAGTGAGTTACAGCACTCACGAGGGACTGGTTGTTCTTCAGCCGGTGAGCTTCGTCAATGATGAGCACCTCCCAGTCGATGGATGACAGCGTCGCTGAATCCACGCTCACAAACTCATACGACGTCAACAGAACATCAAACTTTGGACGATGGTTTTCACGCATTCGTGTTGCCTTCGATGTAAGTGCAAATGCTCCATCTTTGTAACTGAACTCCTTCTCTCTGCAAACAGGCAGAGACCGATCCAAACTGATGCATGGATGACAGCAGACTTGCTGTTCAAGTTCAATATCCAGAAGCACACAAACCCCTTCTCACTAACAATTAAGTAATATTCAAACTACTATGCCCATAATTATACATGATGTAAATTATTACTACATAAGTAGGGCCTATCACTACTCAACATATACCAGACACACAGTGTCACCTTGTTTAGAATCAATGCACGTATCCATTACGATTAATATACGTGCTTAGATACTTTTCACACATCTGATCTGTGCCAACAATAACCAGAAAAAAAGTAAGGTAACTTGTAAAACAAAAAAATGAAAATAGCAGTAGCAAATAATTATTATCACTAGAAATGCCACAAACAAGATATAATATAGCATGAATAGCAGAATGCTAAGCTTAAGCTTAGGTCAACTAACTTAGGTCAAAGATCAAACCTAAGAAAGCGTTGTGCAGCCATCATGTGCCATGTTGCCATCCTGTTATAAGCAAATTATAATAACTGAATGAAAAAATGCAATACTCTCATAAGATGCAACACGTCAACTTCACCAGGATTTAACGGCAACAAAAATGACAAAAAATGCACCTGGTTGTAAAATACAATAGTGAGATGTACCTGATAACAACTCTGTTTTCCTTTGCTCCAAGGTAGGTCACCACATACAATTCCGGAGCCCAAAATTCGAACTCTCTTTCCCAGTTGGTAACAGTAGACAGTGGCGCAGTGATCAGAAAAGGTTTGTGAACATAACCCTGCAAATACATACAATACTCAAAATCAACCTTGCAACAGAGCTTCTATGCTCATACTTGAAACATTAAGCTCTAAATGAATTAACTATGCCTTTACATGTACATTCAGTGTTAGTTAAGTACACAAAAAGCATAGAGCCTAAAAATATACACTCGCTTAACTAAACTGATAACAGTCTAACCCCATTGTTCTTGGACCAAGCCCAACATCGTAATAATAACATCAACATAATTCAGTACAATTAATAAAACACTGCTTAACGGCACCTCTTTCCACAGTGCTGACAAGAAAGCAATCGCTTGGATGGTCTTTCCCAAGCCCATCTCATCAGCTAGTATGGTGTTTGTGTCCTGGGACCATGAGAACCGCAGCCAGTTGAGTCCCTCCAGCTGGTACGGATGAAGCTTGCCACCACTCACGGCCAAATACTCCGGCTGCTCTTCCAATTTCTTCCGCAGTGCAGACTTCTTAGGAGCATCAGATCGCTTCGATTCACGCTCCTCTTTCTGTTTCTGTTTCCTGTGCACCATGCAACATACCGGCAAAAATTCTATCTGCTTATCTTTATACCGAATAAGACTGTTTACATATACATAGATATCACGATATTTCCAACCACAATGCAATAATCAAGACATATGTTGTGAAAAACCTGTTGCACAGGTGAGTTCAGTTTGACGTGCTAACTCATAAACTGAACCTGAAAACAACATATGGATGGCAGTTGAACCAGCGACCTTGCGATCACTAGTCTGACATGCTACTGTTAAGACTAGCAACTACTACTTTAGCTACATAACCTACCAAATCAACTGAAATATACACACTGATCAAAAAAGAATCACAATAATATGATACAGGGTTCATAGCAAACTAGAAGGACAAAATTCAAAGACTTTTCAAAGACTTTCAAGGACCTAAAATTGAAGTTTTCAAGTACCAAAAGTATCGATAAAAACACGTATCATACTCGTGCTACATCAAAATTTAGAGTGAAATATATACATAGTGGGAAGTTTTGTTAAGTAAGCGAGTGAACTACGGTGTATAACCAAGTAGTGGTAAAATGCCAAATTTTACAAAAATACTTTCTTCAAAATTTTAATATGCAAAAATTTCAAAATATGCAACATTCAAATTCAAGGACTTTCAAGGACTTCTCAAGAACCCTATGAACCCTGATGGTAACTTGACAACAGCTATAAGCAAAGCAACACAATTCTACCTTCGTGCCCAGTATGCATCAACATGCTTGTTCCAGTCTTCTAAACCTTCAGGAAGTTCGTTTGAAAATTCATATGTGCACTCCAAATATGGCAAGTCTCGCCACTTGACAAGACAACGAAGATTTTTACCCGAACCACTAACAAAGAATATCACAAATTACATTACATGCAGACTTCTGCTACTCTATCTGTAACTGTATATGTGAGGATACGAATCACTAAAATCAACGATTGCTAGCCATTATAAACTTTACTATGATTACAAGTTTACCTTTCAAAAGCAAAACCAAATAAGAACGCAAGTTAAGTCAGTACACAAGTAAGTATGTGGATAATTTATATAGTGCATTAAGTGTCAAAAATTAAATGAAAACAGAAGTAACAAGTAATCTGATCAGAGCTCACGTGATACGAGACAACATCAGTGCTACCAGCTGGAAAATCAGTGTAAATGTGCAATAAAATAGCAATGCGCTTTGAAAGAGTACCCAAATTTGACGTCTCTGTACGGAACTCTGGAAAGCTAAAAGGTCAAAACTCGGGACAGTTAAAATATACGTTTTATGCTGCAAATTGTATCTGCAAATTGTCCTGGTCCAGTAATTTTGATGCAATCTATGGTTGAAATATGTGTCATAGCCTAAAATTGCAAAAAAACTCACTGAAAAACCACTTTCTGGATTTAAAAGTTGTTCAAGATCATCAATGTGGGTACACTCGGAAAAATTATCAGTAGTACTTTTTTTGACAAGCAGCAAGTCTGTTTCTATCTGCAACAGTTTTTACACTAAATTAGTGAGGGGTACTCAAATCTGAAGCCCCGTATGGAAAACTACCTCAACTTAGGGGGTCAAAACTTAAACTGGTACAATCTACATTTGATGCTGAATATTTCATATGCCATGCAGCTTGTCTTGGTCTATCTCCACCCATTTCGGTGCAATTCAGTCTTGAAATGTGCGCCCCATATTTTAAAATTCAAGGTCGCTGATTTTGGTGTCAATGAAAAAAGTGTATGTGACTTCCTATTACTCATTAATAGCAACCTTAACCCTATCTCACACCGTTTTTGAGATACGGAGACTCAGACTGGCTCAAAATCACCAATTTTTTGTACCCCCTCTCAATTAGCACCCTCGATCAGGGTGACCCCTTTCGAATTCCAAAAAAAAACTTTATGGATCCTAAAACCAGCTGACAGTAAAGATTTCGTACTCTTAGCTTGCACCGTTTTGATACAATTTCAGAGTGTGACAGACACACAGACAGACACCTCTAGGATAGCTAAGACGTTCTTAACAATTAGCATATCTGCTGATGTGCGTAAAAAGATATTACAGAAGTCAAAGACAGAAACTGACTCATGCATAACAATGCGATGAATCTGCATCCACTCAGGCTTGATGCCATAGCGGTAGAAGCGCTCCTCCAGATTGTGAGGATCGTCCTCGGCAATGCTTGCTTTGTGTCGTGGACGGCCGAAGCTGCTGCCATCTTCCAGTGCTGGCGGCTCATCCAAAGGGAAAAACCTGCGTCTGAATGACACGTGCGTTAACGGCTGGTGCACTTCCAGCTGCATGACAACACATGATAGCACACGTTAATTTATTATACACAATTTACACATGAATACTGACATCATTCTCAATCGTGCCAGAAATGCTACGTGGGTTCCAGCTTTCAATAAGCAATCCTAGTTTTCATTATACAACCGATACTGGCAAAACACAAATATAAGCAACATTCTAGATGCATTTTTCTTTCCTCCTTGTCAGTGTCGACCGTGTTGCTAATATTTGGAACAGTCTTTTTGCTAATACTGATTTCTAATCGCTTGCATGTTTCATTCGGCAAATAAAATGTTTGGACTTTTCAGAGTTTCACTACATCAAGTGCAAGCCCTAGTTGATGCCCTAGTTATTTTTCTGTCATGTAAAGCTTAATTTAGTGCTTAGATTGTCAAGCTTAGTTTCATGCTTAGTTTATTGGGGCAGTTATCAGCACAATGTTGTTGTTGCCTTCCTGCCCATCCCAAGTGCCTGATTTACTGCTTAATTTGTCACGCAGTTTTGAGCCAAATAAACGATGATGAGAGCGAGTACAATGTTACTGAGAAAGTCACATCGTTTGGCTACGTAACAGTATCTGCCATATCACTAGCCACCATATCACTAGCCAACGAAAAATTGCTTTTGGCTAATAAAAATAACTGCCAACAGCATTTAACCAAACACTACCAACATATCAGTGAAGTCACATTTTTCACATTTACGGAAAGAAAGCAACTGTCCAACCTGTATTTCAGGAATCCAGTCACAATCCCAGTACGAGTGATACTCATATTTGACAAACAGTTCCCGATCAGGGCCTTTCATACGCTATCAACAACAACCAATTAAACAGTAGATTTAGTATCTGCTGAAATAGTTCTATCAACAGTTTAACCAAAAACTGTAAATAATTTACACAAACAGTTTCCATAACGTAAGTCAAGATTCAACAAAGAACGTAGTCACAAACGTTTATTATATAGTTTTAACATTAAGCACATCTTCGTAAAATGAAGAAGAGACAAGAAAAAAAATACAAAACAATTTTTCAGCATAGGAAACATTAATTACCTGATGACCATTTTTGCCATCATTACTGTCTTCTTCATCTGCTTTTGCTACAGCTGCTTGCTGAAATGTAACAAAGTATCCATAGAATAATCGTGCTATTCAATAATGTTACTGATGTTCAAAATGTACATTATTCAACTTCTGTATAACTGCAAAAATATACTGCACAGGAGACATTGAGCAAGGACCAAAACTAAGCACAAAGCTAATCACTTGGAGTTTAACAGTTCATCAGCATCATCATGAACACCCTATTCCAGATGCAGTTTTAACTTTTAATAAGTAAGGAAAACTGACAATGCAGTGACACCAACAAACACCCATTACCGACTATTTTTCGGTGTAAAAACTTTAAAACAGCACAGAATCTTCTAATCCAGAATCATGTCAAATTGCTCAAGATCTTTATCAGCCATGTCTGCTAGCTTATTTCATACCTGATCCTGCTGCTGCCAATTCACTGGCGTGATGTTTTTCTTAAATATCCCGATATCATAGACCAGCAACAGTAATCAGTGCAGAAAACTGGGTAACAATTACTCGGATTTGGAACCAGGTAATGAATTCTACCCGGTTCCGCTACAAATTACTGCTACATTTCAGTTCACAGTGTAAAAAAATGTCAACATAAATAACCAACACAATAATACTATTTTCATTTTCTACTAAACCAGCATATTTTTCAAGAGTTAGCACATGTTTGCTGGCACTCCAGATCAACTTTTAAGAATTGATTTAAAGCAAAATTTTACAGACACAACGACTGTCCTGACTAAATTCATAACCAACAACAAAACTTTGACAAAAATGCCTTTTATATTGGAATGGCAATGGTTTCAAAGATAAATGGTTAAAGGTCAAATTGGTGTATAGCTCTTTATGGAAAATCTCACAGCTATGGAGCATCACCTGCAATATCAGATCACACAACTACCTGCCACCTAAAAAGGTGAAAACACACTGCACCAAAACCTCTGCCAAGCAGGCTTATATTTAATTTACCTACACCAAAGCAGGGATTGCAATCCCAGGATCCCGAATCCTGGGATCCCGGCTGTTTTCGCCAATCCCGAATCCCGGGACTGACAGCATCCCAATCCCGGGATTTTTGGATTACAAAAATTTGTTAAATATGTACTTTTTCGAGTGTCAGATGGTACAAATAACCATTCCAAACATGTAGAAAATAAAAGTATTTCATGCGTGCTAAAGTCTTACTCCTTGCTGTGCACTGTAATTTCTATTTTGACTGTCAAGTCATTCCTTGCAGTTTGAATATACAATACAATGAAAAAATTTGCACTCAAAAACTGACAAACACACTGTCAGTTTAATCTAGCAATCTATACTGTTTTATAGGCACCTACTACATCCTATGCATGAAATAAGTATGATGGGTATACCAAAATAACGACCAAATCTGTAAGCCTAATCCCGAAATGGGATCCCGGGATCCTAGGATTACGAATTTACTAATCCCGGATCTCGGGATTGAGAATCCAATCCCAGGATTGCAATCACTACCCCAAAGTAATGAAAGGATGAGTTGACATTGGTTAGTTATCCACCTAAGTTCTAACCATTTGACAAAACCAAAAGTCAAACTTGCAATCTGTTAATTGCGAGTCCAATGCCTACAAGTAGACCACCCACCACCAAGTTGAATACATCACAGCCTGATCACCTGTTTCTGAGGACTGTGTGTGTGGTCCAACTCATCTGCATCTTTTGGCTGATGCTTCCATCTCCACGTCAAAATCTGCTTCACTTTTGCCTTAGGAGGGTTCTCCTTAACCTACAAACATATCTATACAAGCTACACATGCACCATATTATGCATTTTAAGCATCATCAATGTATCCGAAATTCTCAGCTTTGTCATAGCACTTCTAATGCCATTTCACTTTCTAATCACAATACAATAATAAACCACCCACTTAGAAAATATAACCATAAATTACAAGGAAACAAGTTCACTTCAAACACACTGAGAAAAAAGCACAAAGATACTAGTTATCAGTAATGTAAGTTGTGGTTGATTAAAATGCAGTTTAATCGAAAACATCACAACACGCATTTAAATTAAAAATGTTACCTAACAATACAACAAAAAACATACAACGCAGACGGGGCACTTCCAGTCGTCGTTGGGTAAACTCTTCATGGGCGGGTGCAAGCAGTTCATATGGTAAACAAGAGGACAGAAATCGCAAAGAATTACATCGCCACCATCCTTACAAACGCGGCAGAAAGTGTCGTGATTGTCCTCATCTGAGCTGTCTCCTTTCTCCGGCAAACCCTCTCCAGTCTAAAACATCCAGTTAGTCAATGTTTTAGATGCAAAATACAGTTAAAGCTACTGTCTAGCCAGCCCATAATTCTCCTAGACAGGTCAGCCTGTCCAGAAAATTAAACCGTTGGTTACTATTGTGACTGTTGCAACAACAGCAAATGCAGTTGCCATGCACATCAACAACAGTTCAACACAGATTAGACTAGAAATACACTGCCTAAGCAGTTATGCTATGCTCTTAATTTATTACATTCAATTTCTCTTTAGCTGGCTAACACAAACAGACTTATTCCAGTTCAGACAGTGTCACATAAAAGTAAACTTCCTGGAACTGATGCAGCAAGACTTTTTGCAGCACTGCCTCACCATCACCAACAGCATCAAAGTACAAAATGAAAGTTATGCTACAAGAATGCTATCCTAAAATAAGAAATTTCTTAAAAGAGTAAATCTTCAATCTATTTAACAGCATTTACACTGTTACTGTCGTAAATGAACCAGCAAACTAACATTGATGATATTCTGCCATTCAAGTCACGGTTCACAAACTAATAACATTGTATGACAATTTGCAGATGATTCAAAGAGTAATAAAGCCACAACAAAATTGTCTCTGCAATGGTTCAGCGTTAGTGCCTCAGGATGCTGCCAAATGATTCATTCAAAAATTACTTAACACATGCTGCACATGATCACTGGTAGACACTTCAAACATGAGTGCAATACAAGTAGCTGACTGTATTTATACCAGTGTAGTATCATACATGTATTACATAGTCTATGCATCATGTCTTAGTTTTCCTTCTTTAACCTGCTGCAAGGCTCTTATATAATTTTAATCAGATAAGTAAACAAAATGTACACTAACACATATTGGACAGCTCCATTCTCCATCAGGAACAATCTCCAGTTTAAGGCATTCCTTGTGGAATGACTTGGGACATGTGTCACAGAGCAGCAAATCACCGCCATCTTTGCACAACTCACAGTACCATATATGATCCGACTGCAATGCACAGCAGTCAAAAGGAGGTAAATAATCAGTACAGTTACACAAGCCACATTAAGCCGGTTAATTATGTATCACCTCACATGAGATAACAAACTGCTACAGCAAGCAACTTCAACAATAATGAAACTATGTAAACCATTAAATCATCAGTGAGAGCTGACAAAGGCAGCAGCAGTTGCCGAAATGTCAACAATCTGCATCAAAACAAAACACTGTATTTTGATGAATTTGTACAACTAATTCACATAAGCGAAACACTTTACTACTTTACTGCAACCGCTTCAGTTGCAAATGAGAATTATTCTGGCATGCAGAAAGCCAAACAACCTAAAAGAGAAAAGCAAAAAGTACTGTTCCCATGTTTTATCAGTTTCATTCGATAGTATAGCAATGGCATTTCAGCAGGTCTGCTTTGAAATATAGTTCAGTAAAGATGAACAATGTGTGATGAAATGTTACAAAACAGTGAAGTTACACAAACCACACCAGACTGTTTGCATATTTGGCAAACTATCTGCCAAAACTGATGAAAATTGGTTGATATAATAAGCCAATGTTACAGCAACCAAGTAAGTAGTAAGTAGGGTGCTCGGTATATCACAAATGAAACTGCAACACATCGTCGTCTATGCTACCGTACCTTTCCTTGGAGACTTTGAACTACACTGAGCTGTTGACTAATTAACGTTCCAACAGCAAACTACAGAAGCCAACTACATCAGTCAAAAATATGTCAAAGAGAAAAGTAAAACTGAACCTCATTTCCACTTTCTCCATCCTCCTTTGATTTGTTGAGCTTAACTGCTTGTTTCTACAAATATACAATACATTCGAGCAATTACGTAACAATGACAATAACACCGTAGAATATGCTATTATGAAATCTATCTCAAATTAAAGTGCTGTCAGCTAACAATAAGAGAGTAAACCATAACTGAAATTACAGATTTACCATACATTAAATTGTTCACAGCAAATATAAGACTAAAGAGGGCATTCACTATTCTGTCAGTAAAACTGCAATGCATTCAGTAACTGAAACTGTTGACATATCTGTATGTAACCTATCTGTATGAAACGACATTCTAGACCAGTGCTGTCCAACCTTTTTGACACCGTGGGCCACTTAGTCGATTTTCCACCAGCTGGCGGGCCGCAATTAAAGGGGGCCATGGCGAGCGCGCGGAGCGCGAGCCTATAAGGGGATCTGGGGGCGGAGCCTCCAGCGGGGTCCAGGGGCAGAGCCCCTGGTTGGGAGATCAGGGGGGCAAAGCCCCCCTGAAACTTAAACACTTTTTGCTTCTGAATGTTTAATGGACGGTGCTGGGTAGTAACGCGTTACTTTGTAACGCATTACTTTTAAGAGTAACTAGTCCTGTAACGCATTACTATTGGCCCGGCGTAATGTTGTCAGTAACTAGTTACTTTTTAAAGTAACTAGTAACGTAAGCAACGCGTTACATTTTTTAAAATTTTGTAACTACTCAGCAAATAGAAATGGCCCATCTCTAGAAGTTTTCGGCTGCTGCCTCGGCATTTAGACTTTTTTTGTTTTTATGACACGAATGTTGCGTTTAATTCTGTATCTGCGGAACTTGATATGTACATTAATAACACCTCGCGCAATATTGACAGTCTTCAACGCTTCTCACTTGTCAAGAAAGTGTTTGTTGCTAAGAACACTGCTCTACCCTCAAGTGCTCCTGTGGAACGGTTATTTGGCATTGGAGGGCAAATCTCGACTCCTCGAATAAATGGGCTCTCTGATGAACATTTTGAAGAACTGTTGATGTTGCGTGCAAACAGACATTTACAGGAAAACAGCTAGACGCATGAGTTTTAAATGTTGATGACTAATGAGTTGTGTTGTGTCTCGGGACATTTATGAATCTTCAATGTTTCGCTGTGGTGCTTAAAATACTGATTTAGTACAAACCGTGTTGCCACTTGTAACAGTGCATTATTACAATGCTTATAAAACAGTGTAACTAGCAAAGTAACTAGTTACTTTTTTATAGTAACTAGTAAAGTAACTAGTTACAATTTTATAGAAGTAACT
>Ga0209454_1002464_pt1 | contig 12581 bp, 8 predicted proteins | sample WorMetHERISLAND1_2_FD_187400 | JGI IMG/M metagenome (GOLD analysis project Ga0209454, IMG submission 187400) | Marine gutless worms symbiont microbial communities from Max Planck institute for Marine Microbiology, Germany - Olavius geniculatus... | ecosystem: Host-associated > Annelida >...
CAGTACGCTCTCTGTGCCGGATGCAGCAGGATACAGATCAGTTTGACCCGAGGTAACAGAGCCGAGACCCTACTGGGGGCTGGCTCACTGTTAAAGTACGCTGCACTCTTTTCGAACAACAGACTCCCATTCAACACTGCCGCTGGGAAATGATCCAGATACCAGTCCAACCCCCGCACATAGTTGTCATTGCTGTTGAAAAACTGCACCTCCTCGAAGGTGGTCTCACTCAGTCGGTTGCTGAGGATGGAAGGGTGCATCGCCAGGAAAGTGTACAATGCCGTTGTTCCTGTCTTCTGTGGCCCAATCACAAGGAAATCTGGAAGACGGTTGCAGCTTTTCTTCTCAGACCAGATCTCAAGATGACGCCGATCATCACATGGATTACTCCAGACTGGGTCGGTCTCGTCCGGGTAAAGCTGGAAGTAGTAGTTGGCAAGTTCCAGCGGTGGTCGTGTCTTCAGTTTTAGGTTTGTCCAGCAGCTGATGAATTTCACAACTGACTCGAATGTGTACAGAGCCAGACGATCGTTGCCGAAGTTTGTCATGTGCGTCATGAACACTGATACACGATTGTAGAGAATGGTCTGAAACAGCTCTCCGCCATAGATGCTGTGATCCAGGCGCTGACGACCTCCAGGAAACTTATCAAAGAACATGGTATGAGTAAACAGCATGCACGTCTGCCTCGGTAGCACCATGATACCATCGTGTATGAAACCTCGTCGGTATCGTGCTGGTCTCAGGTGTGGATATTCCTCCGTACTGGTAACCTGTACACCCCAGACCTGTCTCCAGGCCTTGTATAACTCACTGTGTACTGGGTATACCCCGGCGTGATGTGGTGCCACTGCATAGCTGTTGTTAACTGAAATGCCATGTAAGTGAGCGAAATCCTGGTTATGTAACATGTCGTCCATGATAGCTGAAAGACTAGAGAAGTGATGTGCCTTTGTATGCGAATAACTGTGACCGAACCACCAGAACTGATCACGATTGGCAATAAGTGCATCATCGCCCTCGTTCTCTTGCTCTGATCCATGATGAAAAAATTTCCCGGAAAAACCAAGATTGAAATGAAAACCTTCAACATAATTCTGCAGTTGAGTTTGTGTTTCAACCATTGCTTTAACATCTTCCTCAGTCATTCGAACTCCGGTACGTCCCACAAATATGTCATCAACATCAACTAGTATAAACCTGTCCAGCATCTGGATAAGCTGTCCATGTGACAGAAAAGATAAGGCATCAAAGAACAAAACTCGGTGGAGCCAGAACTCGAATCCAGAGCCAAAGTAAATTCGACGAACACCATCATACAAACCACGATCCAGCAGGACTGGCGTGACTTCGGAGTCAACCTGGAAAATTTCTGTAGAAAGTTTGTTGTTATCATTCGGGACAGAATGACCAAGTCTTGCACGAGCGACTGCCTGATAAGTGCTGTGGTTGCCGACAAACACTGTCCAACTGCTGCCTGGAATGCGGCCGCTGAAAGTCTTGTCAGTGCGTGCAATTCTAGCCACTTGGGTCTCGGAGCTGACACTGTAGTCAGTCAGTGACAGCTTGGAATGTATGAACAACGGAAAGTCTTTCACCTGTGCATCATAAAGCATATCATCGGGCTGAGCGAATGCCACAATACCGACCTCATAGTCTCTGCAGTATTTATCTAGCAGCTGCCTGTTCCAACTGTCTAGACCGAGATATGTCTCTAGACGCTCAAACACTATGACAGCAAACCGACCACGATCGGCACGGGTTAGAGATGGTAGGACCTTTCCCTCACTGACCAGTGACGTCACCTGCAGTCGGTGTTTGTATCGAACTGATTCCAGCATGGTGACAACTGTCTGTGCAAGTCGCGTGTATGATGTCTCGACTACAACCAATGCACGAGGATCGGTCTTATGAACTTTACTGCTTCCCTGTTGACTACTATGATCGTTAGTTGCCTGATGATGACCTCTATCGCTTGTACATAACAAGTCCGGTGTGGCGGGTGTTGGTAGTGACCTCTGTGTTGACACCGAGGCTGTACTCCTCACTGAGATAAAGTAGGTAAGGACAATAAACGACAGAGTACAGAAGCCAATGGCCAGAAAAAATATCCGCATCAGTGAAGCATGACGACAGAGTGAATGATGACAGCCGGCCATTGTGAACAAAAAGTCTGGTCACTTGGTTGCACGCGTCAACCTCACATCCACAAAACTGCTACCTACAAATGAAAAAACTGACATATAGTGAAAGTGAAACATTAACATGACCAAAGTTGCCTGGTTTAATATACCATAGAGTGAGAGGAGACAAAATATGCAAGATTCTTCATGATATCTATGATCTGTCACAGTTAAACTATCGCTTACTAGTAGCTCAAGTACTAAGACAAATACTGTCAAAATAGAAAATCAAAGATGGCTCATGATTTCCGAAATATTCTCTTACATGCAAGATAACTAATGTCAAGATAACTAATGTCTGAAACAGCTACAACTACAACTGTTACTGCACCATCAGTTATTTCTTTTAAAAATGAAATGGACAAATACCTGAGAAATAAAGATATAATGTATAACTAAAATCGAGATATAAATGGCAGTATTTGCTACATTATTTTCTGCCCGTGATGGTTGGATGAGAAAAGAAAACTGCAAGCACGCTATTTTCCATCCATGCGAATTGAAACAAATGTGCAGCCATAAACTCTGTGAGCACCTATAATAGGTCAATGACTTCATGCATTAATTAATTATTGAGGAAATATTATGTACTATGTATACTGAAAGCCAAAGCATTCACACACATTTAGAATGAAATATATTTGCTAAGAAATAAATAAAAATAAAACACAAAGTTAAATTTGCTGTTATTGGTCCACATGGACGTGTGCATGTAGTTCCATCCATAGTGGATGGAAAATAGCACCAGATTTGCTAAATGACCACTACAGGATGATTTTCAGATGTTAAATTATTACTGAAATTTTCAGTAGTTATACAAATTTAAATAAACATCGCTAGATGATGCAAAAATGATGAAACCAGCATGCCACACTCCTAGAAACCAACATAAAATGCCACATGCCAATGCTAAGATGCGGGCTACATGCTAAATGCCAGGGGTGCAATGGGCGCATATGTCAGACACTGGGCAACATAACCAAAACGAGATCCACAATTGTACATTACTTATGTTGTCGATGCCTGAAATTCATTCACACCACTCGTTTTCAAATTCTTCACTAGCTAAGCTTACAATCATTACCAGTATATGTATCCTGCACTCTTCTAATAGTGTCCTGCAGTTTTTTGCACAGCTAAATTATTATTAACGAGATATACCTGCTATAATGTGGCAGTATAATGCGCTAAAATTGAAGACAACCTACAGTTTTATTGTTTTCAGCGCTTTTTAGTGGTCATTCACAGGGTAACTGAAACTTTTGTACCCGAGAACTTTCATTCCCTGGAATGAAAGTTCCATAGGTGGAACTTTCGTTCCCTGAAACAATCATCCCACTTTCGTTCCTGGGAACTTTCGTTCCCAACATCAAAATTAACATGGAACTTTCGTTCCCTAACATTGATAGATACTGTACACGATTTTTTTGACACGCTTACAGCTATGCTGCAGGCATCTATGGTACCACTGTCATCCATCTGTTGTCCGTCCATCTGTCTGTGCATAACAGGTGTATTGTGAATAAGTGTTGGATTATAAAGGAAAACTTTTTGCATGGATAATTAGTCCCGTGTTAAGGCTTTCTGCATACAAAATTCCGGGGATGCAGTGCAAAGGAATGATTTTCAAATTTGGAGTTGAATGGACAGGCGAAGGCAAAATGTGCATTTTTTTCAACGGAAAACTAGCCATATCTCGCCCTTTCAGATAAGATGAAAATTGACCTTAGACGACTTTGAAGGTCAGCACTGCAACAGGGACTGTGGTAACTGGAACTTTCATTCCCACGTACTTTCGTTCCCTGGAACTCTCGTTCCCAGGAACTCCCATTCCCTAGAACTTTCGCTCCCCTGAGCAAAAATGAGGTGGAACTTTCGCTCCTTACTCAGAGTTAACATTATAGGCCTACACACTTAATGCATAATAGAAGCAGCTGAAATCAAAGGATGCCAGCATGTGGTGTAAATGCTCAACATCCAAAACAAGAAAGCCCGGCTGTCGCTAGGGAAGACGTGCTACAGCTAACCTAAATGTTTTCCAAAAGACTAAAAATGGGTTTAAGGTTTAAAGAAAAAACTAAATTTTAAAATAATGGTAAAAACTTGATAAAAAATATAATTTAAGAAAAATTTTTTAAAGATTTGAAAAAATTTAGGAACTTAATAAATTTCAGATAAAATAATTAATAAAATAATGTGCTAAAACTTGCCATCTTTCACTACACTGAAGCTGTATGGGTACAAAGATACGAACAAGCCACAACGCCTTAATGCCATTAGTTTATCAATTAAATAATCATAATTCGCATTGGGGAGTGAAACCACGTTACTTTGGCTACGGGAGCAAAAGTTCCAGGGAATGAATGTTCATGGGAGTGAAAGTTCCACGCCACTTTCACTCCCGGGAACGAAAGTTCCAGGGTGCGAGAGTTCCATCCATGGAACTTTCGTTCCTGGGAGTGAATGTACATAATTTGGAACTGTATAGGCTATAGTGCATCTTCCCCAGCAACAGCTAAGCTTCCTTATTATTATTATTATTATTATATCCTGCCGAAACACTAGCCATATACATCTAGTGAGGGGCGCAAAATTAAAGCTTTTTTGCTGTATTATAAGCCCTATATAACGGGTTTGATAATTATCAATGTCGGAACGAAAGTTTCATGCTAATTTTGATGTTGGGATCAAAAGTTTCAGGGAACGAAAGTTCCAGGAATCATTTCACAGTATCCTGTGTCCTGCGATTTTTAAGCATATTCTACGGCGCTGCTTACATGAGTCAGCGGGTATGCTGCATTGCCGTATAAAATCACTTCATGCAGTTAACATCTCGCTCAATAAGATGTTCCTTTTGATAGCCGGCAGCGCAGCCCAACATCGGGTTAAATGTATTTATTGCTATTGTTTACTAAAAATACAAATGTAAATAAATAAAGCATAAAATATATAACAATACGAGTCTCGAAATTAAAATTAGAGATGGGTCAATATATCAAAATTTCGTTTCAATTAAATATAATTTGTAAAAAAATATCAATAGCTTGGCACTTAATCTGACAACAACGTTTTAAAAATTAACTTGAAAAATGCAAAATTGCTATAAAATTGGTTTAATAAAGTTTTAAACTTTTGCTCGTAAATCATCTGTGGTTACTTCGTTATCTTTTGATGTCAGATGACGTCACTGTTGTTTATGTTCAGCACTTCCGGGGTGTGTAAAGATGGCGCCTAGGGCTGTTCAGTTATGTTTTGCGTTTATTCGTTCAATCCCTGTCGTTTTTATCACCGCTGTTATAGGATGGTCGTACTACGCATACGTCGTCCAGATGTGTATCTGTACGTATAGCGCACGTCGTGCTTTGTTGTCACTTTTTACTTGGGACGCATCGTTTTCGAATGCTGTCGTTCTAACAAACAATTACTCTGTCTTTCTAGTGTAAATATTTTAATGTGAATGAGTTAAATTTGTTGATAGCACTGAAATATATTGAGAGTGTTTCGTATTGTATTATTATGCTGATGAATAATTTGAGTTTATAGTATCTTTGGTATTATCTTTCATATATACATTGTAATATTTAGATTTTTATTGTTTTTATGTTGCATTGACATTTTTAATGACTGCATAAACTTTTCACTGACGGTCTAAGCAGTATTTGCTATTTTGAAGTACAATATTAGCCAGTTGTTGTTAGTTCTATTACACAATCATTGTGTGATGTGTTTACAGTTACAGTTAATCATCTTGTTGAAAAAAGTGAGTATTGTTTTTTTTGTAAATAGACAAGCCGTTTGTATCTGGGGCGAGGCATGTATTTTGGACCCAGCTTTTATAAGTACACATTATTTTCCCTTTGTGGCACATTGGTATTTTTCTCTATTTGTAAAAGAATAAACAAACTGTCATCTCTTATGTATTGCATAAATTGGTATCCAATCGTACTAGGTGTATCTGGGACTTGACTTATATCCTAGACCTGGCTTCTATTAGTGCAAGTTACTTTGACATTTGGCTTGTATTTGGGACCTGGCATTTATTCACAAACTGGCTTTTAATTGGAGTTTTACGATATGTAACTACATAGCATAATACTTTGAATAGAAGTCGTGTATATAAGTCATTGTATGTAATGTATAATGGCATGTTGAACCTTAAAAAATTGTGATATGGTTTGTACGTTTTTAAATTTAATAGTGTACACGGTGTTCTTGCACATGTGTTGAAGCACAGTAATGTGAATTGATTTATCATATTAATTTTTTTTCACAATTTGTGCATCAGTAAAACATGCATTCTTTACTTCTCATGTGAGTGTGTTTTCTTTCATTCAAGGGGACAGAGGCATGTGTTCTATATAGTGTGTCAAACCCATACAGACAGTCAGATGGACAGATCTCATTAAAGTAATGTCTGTTGCAATAGCTAGCATTGCCAATGCTTTTACGATAGTAATAGTAATATTATTGATAATAATGCGTGACTTGTGTTTCCTGTGCTTATTGTAAGCTGCATCATCATGTGTTTGCAGTTGTTTATCTGATTTTGTTTCATCCGTTAATGTTCATGATGTGTTGGTGCTACTGGAAAACCATCTTTACTCCAGTTGCCACTACACCCAAACAGGTCAGCCATTTACAACGAGCATTGGCATACTTCAACAGCAGCAGCAGCAGCATTACCATCATTAGGTTCATTACCAGACAAGTGGTAGATGTTGTCCTAGATGCAGTTGTTTTTACGGATGACTACCACACATTCCACACTGTTTTTGATTGCGAGCAACCTGGAAAAGCAGATATGTCCCAGAGAACAGATTTTGCTGCTGATGCTATCTTACTCAGATTTGTTCCTGTTTCTCTGTTTCTACTGTTACAAGATGAAACTGCTTGATATTGAGCTTCTCATTCCAGCAGATGTTTTGCCAAGAGTTACCAATTGTCAAGAAAGAACATCTAAGCTTTATGTGAAAGTTTAACCTCAGCATCTCACATATGGCGATTTTCTTGTCGACATTACTGTGCGCTATATGAATTCATTTACTTACTTACTTACTATGGCTGTAATACTATTAACTTGATTTTCCGTGCAAAACAAAATTTATTATGTGAATGTAATTGGTGAAATTTTATAGCTGTGGTAATTGTTTTGTCATTCATATGGATAAAACGTGTGCTGCATTGCTGTCATGTTATTGTTGCAGTTCTATTTGTCGAAGCTCGATCTGTCACGGTTTGAGCGTGAGATGAGTCAGACGAATCGTCGAGAGATCTTGATGCAAGCAGCAAGAAGTCTACCAATGCAGTGTCGGACAATTAGTGGAGGTAAGTTACTTGACCTAGTTTGCTCGATTGAATATTTTATGTGTCGAACAATCATAGTAGGTGAGCTTCATGATATAGTTGACTTGGTTGAATATGTTATTTGTTGAACAACTACTGGAGGTGAGCTACTTCATGAGGAGTCATTGAAGTTAGCATTTGCTCACTCTCACGGTTAAAAACAGTCATGAGTGTGCTGATAAAGATATGCTGTGGCAAACAAGTGCAGTTTTTAGTTCATGATGTAGTTGACAGAATGGAATGCATTATTTGCCTGTGAAACTGAAAATTATTTTTCTTGAATTAGGTCGCAGAGAAAAGTAGATCTTTCTGCACTTTGAATCGTGTTGATCATGCGATCCATTGGTTTAATCGTGTGTTAATTGTGGTTTTTTGTGAATATCTGGGTCATATTGAAGGCATGTGACATCAAATGACAGAAGTCAGACTTGCTGCTTAACATTTATCAGTAATTTATTAGCAATGAAACATTAAAGATTAGGCTACCTTAGTGTGTGGAATAACTAGGATTGGTGATACAATCAAAGTTCAGTTTCTGCAGTTTTATTCTGAAGTCTACCAGTAGTTCTGCTTTCTTTGGTGATGATGTTAAAAGCTCAGTGGCATTGAGATAGCCATACAAAGTGATTTTGTCACCAGATTTAAATTTCTTATAGCATTATTTTTGCATCATCAGTGATAAGTTGACAGTTTAGTTTGAAAACGATGTTTTTGGTGGAGTTCCAGAAATGGCTTTGTCAAGACCTATCTAGCCTGTGTCTGTCTGAGTAAACTAATCTTTAGTGTCAGTAACTAAGAGATTGAGCTAGCTAGCTGTGGTTTGGTTCGGTGCAGAAATGCGTTACTGTGATAAGTGCAAGGCACTGAAGCCCGATCGCGCACATCATTGCTCTGTCTGTGGCAGGTCGGTTCTTTGAATGCTTGTGAGATAGAACTTAGGAGTAGTTCTTGTGTTAGTAGTCAATCACTGTATTAGACTTTTGAGCTTCTTAACTAACAACGAGATAATTTTTACACCAGTTACTCATACAGATGCATAATGTGGCCTGTAGGATGTCTTGCATAATGTGGTATATTTAGGTGTATTATGTGAGTGTTGTATTGATGGTGTGGTTAGCGCTGGTTCAGTTTAGCAACAGAAACAACATCCAATGTATACAATGTCGGATGGCAGCAAGTCTCAAGTTCTTTGGACGATCCATTGTAACCGAACCGTGAAAAATTAGTCAGTTGATCAGAAATTGAAAATGGCAGGGCAGTGGTTGCTGTCATCATAGCATTTCGTTATTTTTAAATATTTTAGCTACAAGCACTTGGAGAGCTCAGACCTCATCAAAGTTTATTGTTATTAGGTAATTTGAAATGTGTGGAAATTGTAATTACTTTGTAAGATTGTTGGCGACACATTTCCAGCTTTTGTTGTTATCTAATCATTGTAGTCTATTTCTGTCTAAATGTTGTTTGTTGTTAATGTGCAGATGTGTACTAAAGATGGACCATCATTGCCCGTGGTAAGTGTAGCTGTATTTTCTAGTGTTATTACGTCCATCTGAGAAGGTTATAAATGTATCTAGGTCTGCATTTATTTGTGTCCTGTGTGGGTCCTTGCCTGGACTGATTATCTCAAAAATGACCCAGCATCCATTTAAACATTTTTTTGTTAATGAGATTTATTGAGAAGTTATCAATAGTCTTTGATGAAATTTTTATGGAGGAAGTGATTAGATTTCGCTAGTTATTTGGATTTTTTGGCAATTTAGGCTCATTATTGAAGATTATTTTACCATTAGTTGATAAGAGCATTAAGTCAGACACTTTGCAGTGTAACTCAGCAACTTATTGCTGTCTACTGTAGCGATGACTGTATTGTTTTTGGCATCATTGCTGAGTTTTTTGTTTATTTGATTTTTTTCTCTGTTCACACAATAACACATGAACAACTGCACTTAATCTGATGAAATTTTGCACGAAATCGTACCTCGACAACTGCAAGAACCCTATTGAATTTCAAGGTTATAGATCAGTGGTCAAGGTTATGTGACCAGATTTTTAGATACTTTACTATTCCGACATAGGGTCTGGTTGCTGCTGGCTGCTTCTAGTCTGGCCCAGCTAGGCTGATAGCTATTGGCTGATGCTGATGTCATTGCTGTAAATATCTCAGCGTGCCGTGGACATTCTTAGCCTTGCTTAAGACTTGACAGTCTAGTAACGAGTGGATTTATGCCAAAATATTTTTGTGTTGTGAGGGTGAACAACTGTGTGAATTTCTCCAACTACAAGTTCTTCTTCCTATTCTTGACCTATGCTCTTCTTTACTGCATCTTCGTATCGCTCACATCACTTCAGTACTTCGTCAGCTTCTGGACGGTGAGCTGGTATTCTGTTCTTGAAGTTTTTTTACGAAGTTACGGGCGATATTAAGTGCTGACTATATGACGATTCTTTGTACCAAAACATGTTGATAATATTGAACCAGGATTGTTGGAGTTGTTTGAAAGTGCATCAAGGGTTCGGCTTTTTCTGAAACACAGTGTATAACTCACAGTTTAACAGGCTCTGCTTATATTGATATCCATCATATCATATTATATCATATTAAACATTTTCTTATTATAAGACGTTATAAGACCATGGGCACATTACAGAGTTGAAAGTTAAATAAAATACGCAGCCAGACCTGATTAAAAACAGTTTTGACTCATCATGGACCAAATCATGGAAAAATGTGATATATTATTGAGTATAGTGTTGTTATGTTTTTCGTAATAAAGGAATATTGATTTGTAATGTGTTATTGCATATAATAATGCCACAGGGGGTTGGTGGTGGTGACGTGCCGATGGCAAATCTGCACATTGTGTTTCTGTTCTTTGCGGGAGTAATGTTTGCCATCAGTCTGATGTCTCTGTTTGGCTACCATTGCTTCCTTGTCAGCCGCAACAGGTCCACACTCGGTATGCCAGATATGTGTCCTTATTTAGCTTTTATATTTGTACACTCACACACATGCAGTAGTTTATCAGTAAGGCTACATTCGCATTTGCACGCGTTGGAGTCCAAGTTCTATGCAGTCATAAACGAGCAGTCATATGAGTAGCTGTCACATGCTTGTTGGCATTTTAGTTCTGTTTTTATGGGATGTTCCATTTTTGATATGCTATATATATATAGACTTTTTGCATCATTACTTACTTACTTACTTGATTTTTTGGGTATATTTTGGCATGTTTTTATTTATACATTATGTGTTTGGGTTTTGGTATTTTTGTTTGTTTGTTGCCTCATTTCCCCAGGTTTATTTGTCACTAGCAGTGCAAGTGATTGCCTGGGCAGTGAACTAGTCTTTGAAATCGATCCAACGAAACACTGCACCAGACGGTTAGGGTTAACCACACCGGACGTCCGATGCAGTTTGGTGCGGTCCAGTGCAGTGTTTTGTCGGACCCTTTGAAATGACCTGTAAATGGAATGGAATTTGGGCTTGATGATATGAGTGGAACTTGAACTGTGCTCACTCACTGTCTGTCAGCCTCACTGTATCCTGTATTTGCATGTCTACCTGTTGGCTTATGGCACTGCAAGCTATATGCAACGCTTATTGTATGACACTGTGGCTGTGTCCGTCTGTCTGTTTGCAGCACGGCTTCTGCTGTATGGACAACATCCAAGCTACACTGCAAAGCATGCAGCATCACAAGCCACATTGCCTACCAGCTTGGTAGGCAACTTTATTTTTTTATCTGTAACTGTTTGTTTGTTTGTGTGTGCGCAGAGGCGTTTCAGACACCAATATTTGCCACTGGTCCAGACAGGAACGGTTTCAACCTTGGCTGTCGTCGCAACTGCCTCGAAATATTTGGTGATGACTCACAACTGTGGTTCGTTCCAAAGTTCACGAGGTGCGTGAATTGAAGAATTTATTTACGGTGGCAGATGAAACGTTTTGCTGTACGACTGACATACACTGGCCAAGCTTAAAATTCCAGAATCATATTTTAAGAAAAACTTGTTTAAATCGGTTTTGGTAAGATTTTGTGGTTAATGAAGGCAGCTGCATGTTTCCAATTATGGTGGTCAAAATACAGACTGCTGGCTTACTGACACATCTACTTTTAGATAGTGCCAATAGGATTTATCAGATTTTGAGTTTTATTGTTGCATAAATTTGTGTCTTAGTTTATTTGCCTGCACTTCTTCTACTAGCACTGAGCACTGATATCAGTCTGCTTTTAGGAAGTTAGGAAAATATGTTTATTGTTGGCAAAAAGTGGAAAATAGTCAAAAAGACAACATTGCAGTGACAGCTGAATTGTGGAGTTTGTATGTTTCTGCATAGTACTTCTAATTTGACTGAGACTGTGTTTGTCTGTGCGTCTGGTGTAAAAAGTGTCTAGTCTATGTTGTCTGCTGGTTTGATTTTTCATCAGATTACTCGGAAACGTTATGATTCATTTGATGAAACCTTGCATGCTCATTTGATGCTTGCAGACTCATCATGGAGTTCATGTCCATTTTTTATTTTAAATATTTCTGGTGTTGTTTCTTCTTGGCGGTGTAATATTAGTTTTTTTTTTTTATTTGCTTGGCAACGCTGTAATAAAAGAACAGACGTCTCAGGAGTGGTTTGTGTTTTGCAAGTACTTCTACTTACCCCGCCATGTCTGTTAGATTTGGCAGGCCTCACACTGACATTGGGCACTTGGTACATTTTTATGCGCGAAAGCAGCTACTGCTTTCAGCGTGTCTTAGCCATCGCAATTCTGTCTCTCTGTCTGTCTGTCCGTCCGTCTGTCTGTCTGTCACACGGGTGGATCAGTCAAAAACGGTGCAAGCTAGGATCACCAAATCTTTGCAGTTGGCTGCCTGGAAGACTGTAGTTTCAGGAACTGTAAAGTGTTTCCATAAATTCGAAGGGGATCACCCCAAACGAGAGCGCTAAATGAGAGGGGGGTGGGCAAAATTTGCGATTTTGGGCCAATAAGTTGCTGTATCTCAGTAACGGTGCGAGATAGGGCCTATGTTACTATTAATCACTAATAGGAAGTCGTACAC
>Ga0209454_1002466_pt1 | contig 12577 bp, 10 predicted proteins | sample WorMetHERISLAND1_2_FD_187400 | JGI IMG/M metagenome (GOLD analysis project Ga0209454, IMG submission 187400) | Marine gutless worms symbiont microbial communities from Max Planck institute for Marine Microbiology, Germany - Olavius geniculatus... | ecosystem: Host-associated > Annelida >...
GCTGCTGTTGTCCATGGCAAAGCCGGGCTCCACAGCCGCCTGACTGCCGTAGTACCAGCAAAACGCTTCCTCTCCTCGCCCCACAGTGCACCTGCTCATGGCAAGCACACGGAAGCCGACTTGCAATCGTCCAAAAGACGACGTGCTAATCAGTTCCAATAATGACATAAAAAAGTTGGACTAGGCCTAAGTGTATCTTAAGACGCGTACAGAGCAACGTAACTAAACCGAATTATTGCTCGCTCATCGGTCAGCTCAGTCGTGTTGCTCTGTACGTGCCATTACATTTAATATTGAAGTCGGAAACAGCGTAAACCTTGCACTTTGAGCTTTCGACCCCAAAAATCTAATCGCTTTATCCTTTTTTCCTAAACGCATTACTGAAAAATCCGCATCAAATATACGATACATGGACTGTACAGAAAAAAACACATCGACAGATGCAGGGATGAACAGACAACAGGTATGCATAATAATACCCACTGCCTATACACACTGCAGTGTTTAAAGATGATGTATGGCTTCAAAACCACAAATGTTACGAAAAAAACGTGTTAATATCTGTTTTCCAGTTTGTTGACGGAAATGGAAAAAACGAAGCCAGAGTATGTGTACTGTGGGGTGATCTACAACAGCATCCAATTTAGAGAGAGACCAACAAAATGCAGAGCTTAGCAACAACAACGGCACAGAGAACGGAAAAGACATTAATGTAACCACACACAATCGCAAGAAAGTCAAGTGCAAAAGAAATGACAAAATATCATTCGTCACACCAGCCGAAGAGCTACCAAGGTCCGATGCAACACGAATTGCATAATGATACCGAGCCAAAACACAACCGAAAATAATCAAAATAGTCTCGGCAAGTCAATCTAGAAGGTACAAAATGTCAGCAAGACGGCAGACAGGATCTAAGACGAAACACAGTTTTAATAATGGTAGTTTAAAACTGCTAAATTAAATTTCCCAAAAAATTGCAAAATATTTTAATGGTCAGTCATTAATCGTTATTAATCTACAGTTAGTAGGTAAGTATTAAGTAATTCTCCAAGCCATTAATTCCCACTAGTCAGGGCCAGTTTTCGTCTGATTCCAGTGTCCACGGATCCCTAGTCCCTACTCTATCCATATCATTCTCGCGAGACAGGCAAAAGCATGCACAGAATACAACGTGTTTACCGATATATGTCATCCAGCGACATCGCGGCTACGTCACCTGCAGACACTTAGAAATCGATCATTGTCGAAAAGTACGAAACAACCTCAGCGGAATGTCGCATCGGCGAGTTCACGCAATGCCATGATATCAGTCATCAGTCTCCACGATTTGCTCAATGCTCAAACGCTGACTGACGCTTGCGCTTCAATAACTATCTTATTTATCTTTGTCTTACAGTCATTAAGTCGAAGACGGTTACATCACGCCGTTGACGATGTATTTCGCGGTTTAATTCCAAAGTCGAAAAGTCGGAGCCCCAGAGACGTCGTTCAGACGGCGAGCGGCGTTAAAGTTGAAACCACCAGCAAGACGACACATCTTCCATATACATAGACTCAGCTGTGCCTCAACAGTATCGGGTCAGTGGGGGCAGGCGACGGTCGGTCGTCGATCGGCAACATATTGCTGACGGATCCGAACAGTCAGGCCAACAGATGTTGTTGTAATAGGGAGGGGTCCGTGTCAAGACGTCAGTAGTCGTCGTCATCGTTGTTGTCATGGGCGCACGCGCGTCCACTGCGACGACAACAGCCAGTGGCCGGCTGCTGACGTGCGCCCGTCCTTGCGTCAGCTGTATATACAGTACACAGGATACAGCGACGGTCGGATCTCCGACAGATGTTGCAGTATAGGCCGAGCTACGATACAAGGTAGAGACGCGCGAATAGCAGTGAGACACGGCTCAGCAACAGCCGACAACTAGCGACCAGCATGCACGGACACCGTCAGATATCAACCACGATCAAACGGACCACGCAACAGAATTTCCTCAGAAGAAGAACCGTAGTTCAGTTCAGTTCAGTTTGTTCCAACTTCCAAGACGCAGCTTAGAACTGATCACATCCGCGACGTCGAGAACTCCACAGCGACGAAGAAGAAAAGTTGCCCGGCGCAAATTCAACAGTTGGTCACAACGCGCTGCGATCTCAACACCCGAACAAAAATGTCCTTAGCAGCCAATGTCGGTCGGTCGGTCTCGGATGAAGGCTGAACGGAAGTCGATAGCACAGTGTCGTCATCGCGCAGTTGCTATACGAGTAAATAGGGTCGTCACACGCACAACTATAACAGTTAACTATACTGAACGAACATGTTGCATCACACATTGAACATGCACCGCTACAAGCGTCATTCATCAATCACCAACGACCGACTGACCACAAACGCTCGTCCGCTTGTCATCCAGTTTACACAGAAAAAGCAACGTCCGCAAGCCAGCCGACGCTATACTGCAGGCTGCTTGACGGACAGCAGCGTATATAGTAATTCACTCCGTAACGTCGTAGAACAATAGCAGAACACGCATACAGGCTAATACTCGGATACCATGCACACTTAGTCAGCTGTGAATGTCGCAGACCAAGACACGAAGCTGCAATACTCAACAATCGTCACTCATGATCTGATGCTGTTCAAAAAGAGACGCCTTATTATTAACGAAGGCGCTTTCCGACACTCTGGCACCGTCATCGGGAATTAACGACGGCCTATAGGCGCTTCCGTCATACAGAGCGTCACTATTCAGTCTGTACGACCATGATCGAAGCACTAAAAGAGTCTTGGCGACAAAGTCGCGTGATGACAACGTAGAATTCGAAGCTGTATACAACCGCCTATAGAAAGGTAATTAGTAATAGGTGCCATATGACGTCATTATCATCACAGTGCCATTTTCGTTAACGAAAACGAACACTGGCGATAAATATACTGGCGATAAGTATAACGAAAAATAACGAATTTGACAGTGCATCTAAAACCAAAAAGGGAAAATAATAAAAACTAGAAAGAAACTACAAAACTAGCACTATTTCTAAAACTGTAACTGAATAATAAACGAGAACGAAAATGTCAGCGTATAATCATCATCATCATCATCATGGCGATGACGACTGGTGGGTGGCCGTAGGGCTGGGTGACCGAGAGAACAGAACGCGCGGACGTCGAGGACGGACGCGGCACGTGATCGCTGCTGGCAGCACGGCACGCGACCGCCAACAATACACGGCCATCCACAGTCAGTCACAGACGACAGACACGACGCTCGGACACATCACAGTGTGAGGGGGGGCATGACCACACACGACGCACTCACTGCACGCGCTCAGCATACTGAGTATACTGACCACACAGCTGACCAGCACAAACTCCACTATTGTACCTACATTAGTTGTCGACTTTCGATATTTTTTGTTAACGGCATCGTGGGTTAAAAAGTAGGCGTAGCAGTAAGTTGCAATTTTCCGGACAACAACAGCAACAACGGACCTTTTAGGGGCTTAAATTTTCCGCTGTGCCTCTAAATTTCCCAAAATGGAAGTTTTAGCCACAAATTTTGCATTTTTGAACGGCAATTTTCCAGCAACAAGAAAATTTTCTGACAACTTTCCCAAAGCCAACTGCTGCCTTCGCTGTCACTCCAGCCACAACGCCACTGCTTTTCTAGACTTGTTATACGGATTTGTTGCATAGACGTTCAACTTTCATGTGCCAGTGCCTCTGACTTTTCATTAGCGACATACGGTGCGACAATATGTGTGTGTTTTTATTGACTGAATGATTTGTTGTGGAAGATACCAGTATGTTACACCGCTTGTTGTAGTTTTACAACACGGTGTACAACAAATCTGCTACAAATCAAAGTAAGTGCAGTATGGACCTCACGGCAACTTGGTAGAAGTCATGACTAGTTTCTGGCAACACACCCAGACCTAACTAGTAACCATGAATGTCTATCTGCAAGTTATTCTGCGGCTGTCCCAATAAATGGCATTACGGGTCGGGTTCGTATGCACTGTCTGTATGTCCCATAGAGGCTGGTAACTAAAAAAACTATCACAAAAACTGAAAAATGCAGAAACCCGAACGGATGGTGTAAATGTTCCCCGGAGAATGAGTACAAGAAATCTAAGCTAATGCTCATGAGACGTGCGAGAGCCTATAGCAGTTCAAGTTCGCAAGTAATCTTGATCTATCTCCATCCATTTCATCGCAATTCACTATTTAGCAGCCAAAAATCGCCAAAAAATCACTAAAACCCCTTATTTTTAGGTTTCAAGGTCAATCAGGATCATCAATGTTGACAATCCTAAGAAACCCGTCGCCAGTGCTCGTTATGTTAAGCAGCATGTCTGTACCTATCTGCAACCATTTTCACGTTAGACAAGCCAGTGCAGCGAATAAATAACCACTTTTTAAGAGGGGAACCCCTATTTGACACCCGCGTGTGCAGGCCTCCTTGAACCTAGAGGTTCCGGACTTGAATTGCTAAAATCTACATTCAATGCTGATAATTTCATACGCAGGTTGTCTTGGTCTACCTCTAGCCATTTTGGCGCAATTCACTCTTGAAGTGCGTGTCGCAGGCCGAAATTGCGAAAAATTCACTAAAATCCTCTATATCGAGGGTTCAAGGTCATTCAAGGTCATCGATGTTGACATTTCTAAAAAGCTCGTTGCCACTGCTTGTTACGATAAGCAGCATGTCTGTGCCTATCTGCACCTATTTTCACGTTAAAAGAGCCAATAACAGTGAAATAACGCCTTTTAAGGGGGGTGCCCCTTTTTCTCCTCCTCATTCGTGGTAACCCCCTTCACCCAATGGCATGAAATTTTGTCGCAAAATACTAGAGACTCTAAGCTATCATATGGTGAAAACTAAAAGTCTCTATCTATATAATTTTCTGTCTGTTCGTCTGTCACACCCTGCAGCCCTATCAAAACAGTGCACTGTAGGATAACGAAATTTCTTCACTGTGGGCTGCCCCAATGACTAATTTTTTTGTAATGAAATTTCATGTTGTGAGGCCTGTAAAAGGAGTACCCCCAAAAAGTTTGTATTTTACAACCATTGGTGATACATGAAAATGGCTGCAGATAAGCACCGACATACTGCTTATCTAAATGAGCACTGGTGATGAGCTTTTTAGGGGGTATCAACATTGATGACCTCGAATGACCATAAACCCCAAAAATAAGTTGAGTAAATTTTTCATGATTTCGGGCTGCAACACACATTTTAAAAGTGAACTGCACCGAAATGGCTGGAGATAGACCAAGACAACCTGCGTATAAAATTTTCAGCATTCAACGTAGATTTTAGCAGTCCAGGTCCAACCCCCTAAGTTCAAGAAGGCCTGGCTCTGAGCATGCAAACCTTGTCAAAAAGAGGTACGCCCTAAAAGGTGGTTATTTTACCACTATTGGATCATCTAGAGTGAGACAGACATCTGAGATAGATAGTGTGAGATAAGTGCAGATAGACACAGATACGTTGCTTATCATAGCAAGGACTAGTGAGTAGTGACAAGCTTTTTTTGCATGTTAACATCAATGATTTTTAATGACCCTGAACCTCCAAAATAGGGGGCTAGTGTTATTTTTTGCAATTTTCAGCTGTAGCACACATTTCAAAAGCGAATTTCACTGAAAATTTTAGAGATAAACCTGGACAACCTGTGTATGAAATTTTTAGCCAATCTTTAACCATCTGAGTTTCGACCCCATAGGATGAAGGAGTCTTCCATATGGAGGCCTCAAATTTGGGTACTCCTTCAAAATGCTCTATTATTTTATTGTGGCTTTTACACTGATTGCTTAGGTGGCATGACCGATGCTGTCATGCATCACATGAGCTCTGCTCAAATTACTTGTAGTACTTCATCAAAGAGGTGGCAGTTTGGCTTAGTTATCAACGTCGTTGGTCACATCAGCAATGTTAATAAATGCTCAGCCCAGCTAGTACTTGGATGGGTGACCGTGTGGCAGGCAGGTAAACCATCTCGGCATGTAACCAGCCACCCAGGTCAACTCAGCCTAGCCATCCCTCAGCAGATAAGCACAATGAATAAGCTACCCGTGAAAGCTAGGTCAAAAACAGGCACATCGTGCGATGCGCTAGCCCTGTATCCATGGTCTCACAGTGTAATCTGGTATCTGGCCGAGGGCTAAAAACAGAGATCAGTGTTACCCCATGGCCATAAGCCTCTTGGATCTGGAAACTTTTACGTTTTTTACACGCAGCAGCTATGCCAAGCACATCTTAAAGGCGTCCGTCGGTCTGTCTGGTCTGTCCATCAGACTCTGCTGCCCTCTCAAGAGCATGCAAGCTAGGATCACAAAACTTTCACTGTGAGCTGCCCCAAAGACTAGTTTTTGTAACAAACGTTCATCCTGCAGAGTGATGGGATTCCTCTACAACAAAAGCATCAAAGAGGGAGTACCCCAAGAAAGTCAACTGTCTTATGTGCAGTTGGTACTGTTTGGGTTCTGCAAGGATATGTACTGGGCCCACTGTTGTACGTTCTGTAAGCCTACTCAGCTGAGCTGGCCCTCGTCATGGACTCAGCCTGCACCAGTATGCTGATTACATGCAGTTTTACATCAGCACACCGGACGGTGACACTGAGGCGGCCGTCCGACACCTCAGTGCCTATATCATTGACATCAAGGCATGACAGAAGGCCAGCCAACTTAGACTGAACCCCACCAAGACCCAGGTAATGTGTTTGGGTTCTCCACAGCAGCTGGCGAAAGTCAACGTTTCTGAGGTTCTGGTGGCATCGGCACATAGGGCTATCAACTCCTCAGAGACGGTGCGTAACCTCAGCGGCGTCATCGTCGACAGCCAGCTGACACTATCTGCGCAGGTGTCTAGCGCAAAAATGGTTACAGACATGCTGCCGACGTGCTTTCCACTAGTACCAACATCCAGGGCTCGAAGTGGTAATAAGTGGAGCCAGTATGGTTGATGTGCCTTCCTTCCTTTCCTGCACTCAAGCTACCATTATTTTGGTCACTGATCGATGCAAACATCAGCGACCAGTTGCCTGAATCTCACAAAATGGCCTGCAAACATACCGGTATTACTTCTCAGAAAAGAACTGCCGGTATGCCATACCGGTCCATACCATCCCACTTCGATCCCTGCCAACATAGATGACCTTGAACAATCTCGAACTACCAAAACAGAAACTTTTGGTAAATTTTTTTTTGCAATTTCAGACTCTGGCACACATTTCAAGAGTGAATTGTGCCAAAATGGCTGGAGATAGACCAAAACAACGTACGTGTAAATTTTTCAGCATTGAACAAAAACTTTAGCATGCAGCTTATAACAAGGGCACTTGTAAGTCTTGTACCCATCATCCATGTTTTCTTGTATGTTCTCTATCAATTTCTTTGCTTGTATTCTTTGGTTCCTACTCCCAATTACAGAACCGTATATCACCTTTGCTGGTAGCCGTTCATTTCATATCCTTGAAGCATGCCCAAACCGTTAACCACGTCAATCTTTGCCGTGCTTCTGTCAACCAACGTCCTCTTCTGCTGGAGTAGAATACCCCGCAAAGTCTCATTACTCATCTTGACACGTCCTGATACTCACAACACCCTCCACAACCAGGTCTTTTCTCATACTCAAACAGCCTCTCGGTCATTGACCTGAAAGTATCACGATGACTAATAACTACGCGATGCGGCGATTACATTCCCGAACTTACTAAATGCTGCGTTACGACAACTCGGAGCGCAAATCGGCACAAATTATTCGACGACAAACATGTCACACTCACCAGGAATTGGCGCAAGCGGCTGTCACTGGACGACCTAGCGGATTTCGACGATAATCGGAAAGAAAATCTAACAAAATGCGGAATGTTCGGTATGACAAAGAGAATGTCGGTATGTTTACGCTCAGTAGGCTGGTACCCGACCCCGCTATAGTCAGTGCCCCCGCACGCAGCGCAACCGACAGCAGAGCAGGCCGCGCTGAGTCTGCTGACTGCGCTGACCGCTGTCAAGTTTTTGCATGAAATTTTTTTCTGAGTTGACTTCCTAAGGTCCATAAATCAACGTCACTGTTTAGAGAATAATAAAGACATCATTGGGGCGGTGTACTGTAGACAGTGACAGTGTAGACCTAACATCATGGCGACTGTCGTCGACTGTCAAATCGATCAGCTATGTCAAAGCCTGGCCATATGCGGGCTTTATGGGGGCGGCGAAAATCGAGACGCTGCACAGTGTGCAAGCGTCGTGTGTGAGATGGGGAATGGAGAGAGGGTATTCCCTCCCCATCCGACTAAATGGTTTGGAGTTGAAGGAAACCTCTGTACTCTTGCGTCAAATTTGGGTAGCCCCTTTAAAACGCGTAGGCCTTACGCCTATTGCGCGTTCTAGACTAGTTCACGAGGTGGCAGCACGTACGATGCTGTCGCGCGTTTCGTGACCGTTAGCTCATATTTCTCGTACATTACATGAGAAGGACGTGTATAGGGCTACATGCATGAGTTTGCTGAGCTGTGCCACGCGTGTAGTAAACGTGTGTGCGACGCCGCCACGCTTCGATGAAGGCGAAAGCCGGTTTCTGCTAAGACTGCTATTGACTTGCGTGTTGACAAACGCTCGACGACACCTGAGAACTATAGCGACGTCGCAACACTTGTGTATTAAAGCCGTCTTCAGTCGGCCGAGCAGTACGTCAATCGCTATGTTCAACAACGTATAGCAATAACTTACTGTCAAGCCCCGGCTGATAATATTTAACTCAGCGGACTCAAACTTCGAGAGTTCCAGGAGCCTGTCTCGAGCAGATCTATTACTGTGATTCTGTGAACAGCGTGTCGTACTGTGGAGTGGTTGTTAAAACCATGGTGCTAGTCAGCATTCGGTTGATCGAAGTGATGTGAGACAGAGCGAGGAAACAGTCATGTCCAATTACTCGGCGGGTGGTCGAAACGAGGCGTACGGCTCAGTGACGCGAGTTGTGATCGGGTCGTCGACGCCGGAGACCGCACAGCAGCAGCGCGTCTCTCCGTGGAGTACGACGACGTCCAGCGTACAGAAGCAATCGTCCGACTACCTCACTCTGCCGCCGAGAAGACAGCGCGCCAACGCTCAGCCGAGGCCAACGACCACCGCCACCACGGGCAGCGAGAACTACTGGGCTACCACGTCGACACGACAGCACGACTTGGCTGTGACGAGTGACGCGACTCAGACACAGCAGCATCGGTCGTTTCCTCGACGTCGACGTGAAGACTTCGACGAACAGCGACGAGCTGCACCGGCATCAGCATCTACCACGAGTCACCACTTTAGCACCACCCGGCAACAGATCAACGCGGTATTCATTACGGTCGTGTATTTCCCTATTCAGTACTGTGAGCAAGTTTCTCCTTTTTTCCACACTTTTTTCTTTTTTTTTGTTTCTTTCATTATTCCGCTGTTTTGTGGATCTTTTGCCGTAATTCCAGCAAAAAGGCTGAACATTGTAAAGTCTTTAATTGCGGGGCGAAACCCCAGCGGCCTGAAATTTTGGAGGATATTTGGCCAAAATTTAGATCTTAAATTATAGCAACTTAAATTACTTAATTCACCCAAACGCGTAAACCTTCCACCTTAACTTACTGTATGCCTACCGTCACCGTCGCATGCGATCTGTTCCATCGCAGGCGTTAAGGTTCCAAGGAGCGAAGACAATGCATAAGCTAAATTATCTGAGCAATGTGATACGTACTTTCCAAGTAACCCAACGCGTGGCCACGATAATTCAATGTTACAGACGGACAAACGGACAAACGGACAGAATGACGCCGCTAGCAATTTTTGCTATTTCTTTTAACAGTCCAAGTCCAAGTCGATAATAAAATGCACATCTATCTACCTGCATAGTATATGCATGCAATGGGATGTTGGACGAAAGAATTTGTTACACAGAATCACGTCAAAACACGTGTGTGTGCGCACAGGATGCAAGCACGAGAGGCCGTGACCGTGATGATGACAGATTTTCGCGGAGGACCGTTGCCTCGGCCGAGCCACTGTCTAGCCGACGACATCACCATGTGCCTGACGACCTACAGCAACGCTTGCAGTCAATGACCGTCCAAGACTCCTGGGTTGATGGACGGTCGAACGGCCTTGATGCCACAAGCGCCACCCGATCAGCGACAACCGGCTTCGCTTTACGGTAATCACTGCCTATAGCGATGTCTCTCACACATGCGAATGTTGTTATGCGGGTACCGGCCCGCTATTCCGAAAGTCCATTGTGCAGATACGCGCCACAGTGCTAACGTTTGGGTTAAGGTTAGGATTAGGGTTAGTAGGAATAGTAGACTTTCGGAATAGCGGACCCGAATCGTCATGCGCCCGTCCTAAAAGACTGCATTGCCCGTTCGCCATTTGTCCGTTTACCCGTCTATTACGTACGTACGGGCTTCATAGCTCGAAAAAGCTGTAAAACCAAAATTGTGCAAACTTCTTCCACAGAACAGGACAATAGCCGGCCACGGTGTGCCGTTTTTTGTTCAAAAGGTCAAATGTCAGGGTAAGGATTGCACAGTGCAGTGGGCGAGTAGATATAACTAGGCGGACGGCCGCATATCACGTCGGCACTGGGCCGACATCTATGCGTTTAATTATACATTTCAGGTTACGTTAATAGGGACATTGATATTAGCTCTTTTTTGCATATACACAGTCACTGCATGCAAAGTATTAGAGTCATGTTATAAATTTGACAATACAGCTGTAAGACAAACAACGAAGATAATGTCACTAATATAGACGATGTGGTGTTTAGTTCGACTGCGGTGCAAGCAGCGATGCCACGATGCGTTGTTCTGCCCAATATCGACGGTCGAGGCTACGGATTTACTCTGCGCGAGATAGTTCGCGGTATTCTGTTTTCTTTTCTTCACCTTTTACGCGCGAAAGCAGGTACTGCTGGAGCGCGTCTTAGCCATCGCAATTCTGTTCGTCTATCTGTCCGTCCGTCTGTCTGTCACACGGGTGGATCAGTCAAAAACAGTGCAAGCTAGGATCACCAAATCTTCACTGTCGGCTGCCTGGAAGACTCTAGTTTCAGGATCCATAAAGCTTTTCCATAAATTCGAAAGGGGTCACTCCGAGCGATGGCACTAAATGATTGGGGGGGGAATTTGCGATTTTTGGCCAATGAGTCGCTGTATCTCTGAAACGGTGCAACATTAGGGCCTAGGTTACTATTAATCGATTGACACCGATAGCAATGACCTCGGATGACCTTGAACACCGAAATAAAGGTTTTTATGGATTTTTTGGCGATTTTAGGCTGCAAAACACATTTCAAGAGCGAATTGCGCCAAAATCAACAGAGAGAGACAAGGACAAACTGCATACGAAATTTTTAGCATTGAACGTAGATTTCGATAGTCCAAGTGTCGATTTTCTACGTTCAAGGAAATCTGCGCTGTTGGTTAGTCTTTCATGAAAACGGTTGCAGATAGAATGCTGCCTATCATGCACAACAAGCACTAGTGAGAGCTTTTTGGTCGTATCAACTAAAAGGCCGTTGCCCGGTTATCGAGTTTGGCTCGAATACTATAGAGCCAAGTGGACATGTAGGGGGCCTACGTGTTCTAGGAGTTATTCTGTCGTCTGACTTGAGCTTTGAGAAACATGTCTCAGCCGCCAGTGCTGCCTGCTTCTTTCATCTGAGACAGATTCGTCGTGTCTGGCAGTCGTTGGATGTCGGGTCGGCTAAAACCCTCGTGCAAGCATTTCTGACATCTCGTGTCGACTACTGTAACGCTGTGCTGGCTGAGTCGTCGAGAGTCATTTGCAGAGAGTGATGAATTCAGCTGCCTGCGTCGTCACTAACACTCGGAAGTACGACAGTGGTTTGTCGCGATTAATGCATGACGAGCTCCACTGGCTTGATGTCGCCGATGGAGTAGTCTACGATTTAAGCTCGCAGTGCTCATGTGCTCATGTATCGATGCCTCCATAGAACTGCTCTGCCGTACTTGATGGACAGTTGCACGCTAACAGTGGACGCCAGTGGTCGTCAACATCTGCGGTCTGCCAGTCGGTTGGGTCTCATTTCGCCTAATCTCATTTCGCCTAACCCTAACCCTAACCCTAACCCTAACCCTGACTGTCGTCTGTAACGAAATGAGATTGGGCGAAATGAGACGACACCCTGCCAGTCAGCGGAAGTTAGTCGTGTCGCGCTATCGACTGAACAGTTTCGGTCGTCGATGCTTTGTTGTTGCGGGCCCGTCGACTTGGAATTCGCTGCCCGACAGTCTTCGTGACCCAGAACTGAGTCTTGACACTTTCAAACGTCAGCTGAAGGCATACTTTTTCGCGAAATGGGCTATTGATAACAACATCTATTCAGCGCATTTGAGATTTTCTTGAGTATGCACTATAAAAATTGATACTTTACTTACTTACACTTTACTTACTAACATCGATGACCAGGCTTGGCGTGGATATGAAATTTCCCATCCATATCCACAGACGCCTATGCCGCGTAAATGTAGCCCCCAAACTTTTGCAAAACACAGCAGTGCAAAAGCGCCTATTTTC
>Ga0209454_1002467_pt1 | contig 12575 bp, 3 predicted proteins | sample WorMetHERISLAND1_2_FD_187400 | JGI IMG/M metagenome (GOLD analysis project Ga0209454, IMG submission 187400) | Marine gutless worms symbiont microbial communities from Max Planck institute for Marine Microbiology, Germany - Olavius geniculatus... | ecosystem: Host-associated > Annelida >...
AAGCCGTTGACCGCTACCTTTATGCCTGGGTGAGGACTGGTGAAGGACTAGCGCCCCGCCGGTTTTCAAGCCAGAATTTCTATGTTCCCGGGGTACATCAGTATACATCTATACTATTTCGATGTTCGATGATAGTCGAGGCTGTTGAGCACAAGTAAGTCTTAATAATGTTATTATTTGCATTGTGCTTCAAATTACTTGCAATAAATGATTACAAAACTTCATATACGATAAAAGAAAAACCAGAAAAAAAGACAAAAAATAAGACAAAAAAAGCGAAATGAAAGTTTGAACCCTTAATTGCGAACTTACAAAGTAATGAAAAAGTTCACTATAAACACAAAAATTAGTCAACTTGTCGCCATTAGTCTACAATAAACTATGTCATGACCATGAGATACAAGATGTTTACGCAAAGATATGTTTATTTTAACGCGATCATCTTTGTAATTAATTAAACTGACTTGACGGGCTGATCGGCGACGCTGGACTGCATCCAGTTGCGGAAGCTGATGGGGTGAATCTGATGATGGGAATGCGGATGATGACTGAGCAAAGGTTCGTCCTTGAGGTGCTTGGAAGACGCCGTGCGAGCGTGTAGCGGTTCGTGCAGAGCGAACATTATGACCGCAGTTGAGCAATGGAGACTGACGGCGGATACTGCAGCTGACCGTTGTTATTGGCGACGGACGACGTCGTCCAAAACAATCAGGCGCGCGCGTCGAAAACCCCGCTATAATTCACCAGCGATCAAGATGAAGCACAATAGTCAACGTCGAGTTTGATCACTTCGACCTCGCTGCAAATCACGGTTGTCGTCGTTGACTTCGGTTCTGTAGCGACCGAAAAGTTGAGGCGTTAGTTCGGTTTCCCCGACTGTCGATCGTTGACGCTATTCAGAAACTCATCTCTTACCGCGCTATATCCAGCGCGTATCAGTCGTGTTTTGATCGATTAATTATAGACGCGAACGCTGCTGAGGCCAGAGAAATAAATCCTACTCCCAAGGCGACCGAACGACCACCACGAACGACAGATAACACCGGCAGATCGCTCTGAACTCACTGTGCAAGGGCTGGCGTCGACAAACTGTTGACTGTCAAAAAGTCCTGCCTCCTGAGCATACGATACGTCGTGCGCACTTTCACCGATCCGCCGCGGATTCGGTTCCGCGAAAAGGAAGCACGAAGAAAGAAAGTGTCCCAGATGATCTGATCGGACGGTTGGATTTCGCCGTCCGTGCTGCAGCGGATCAGGCGCCGGGCAAGCCTTGCGTCTGTGCATGCACAGCAGCCAATCGCGGCGCGCCTCGGCGACTTTTTAAGCCCCTCTGCACCGCCTCTAGTGGCGTCTGGGGTCCAATAGGCAGCGCAATCCATGCACCGAGCTGAGCTGCTGCAGTCGTTGCACAGTCACTAATCTCAGCACTAGGCCTAATTAGCGCACACTCGCTGTTTCTGGCGTGTCAGTATTCTGCTGTGAATGATTCCGCAATGGTTATAGATTTATTGCCAATTTCTAACCTTAATACGAGCGTATTATACCGTACATGAATGTACACAGCTTGAGAGGGAAGAAAGTGGAGAGAACATTATGTAAATATTGGTCTAACTTTTATACTGTCATGTCTTCGTTTCCGCAATGCTTAATCTAATTGTCCAACCCTGACCTTGATAAGACGCTGAGTGCACATTAAACATCCCTGGCGGATTGTGCACGCCGCGTATATAGACGCTGTGATTGTCTTTGTGAAACGAGAATAGATATCCCGCGACCTGTTTACTATTAATAATCGTTCTTGGTGTCCTGTAGTAATGGATCAAAGTTGTAAAGTCCAAGGATGCACGTAACCGTAGTTTGATACGACGCCGTGGGAGTATCTTCTCTGATGCAGAGACCAGCAGTTTCAAAGCGGGCGGTCCGATCGTAACGGCCACAAAGCCCCAAGGAACCGGCACGTAATGAAACGCGGCCTGTGTGATATATACGCGACTCAAAAGACACGTACAACGGTATCTCTCCTCGCATTTGAAAATCTTTCATTTTTTTCATTTGTTCCTCGGGTCAAAGCTAATCTATTTTACTCCGCCGAACAATGAGCTAAATCTATAGGTTTACCATTTTTGAAGTTAGTGTTTTCAACGGTGCATGTCTTGCGTTGTAGACTATAGCTTACGTTCACAAAAAGTTCCGATTCTAGTCGTCTTGGCAACAGAAGCTTTACGTTCTTTTAGATCAGTATAAATAACCATCCTTGATTCATGCACGCAACATTCAAACATTAATTTCAGCGATCGCCGAAAGTATATTTATTTGGGCTATAAAATTGGCTTTTATATTTTAATTTTACTGCATTTCTATAGCCGGTTATCATTCAACTATTTTTAATCCTTAACATAAATATGTGTGTATATGCTCTGCATTTTGACAGTGCTTAATAAACGAATAAACCCGTTGTATTGTATTGTATTGAGATGTGAGTACGCGATGCATGAACAACGTTTTGTCTTTTAGTTTGTTGTGCCGAAATGTTGGAATAATGTGCATAGACGAATCAGGTCTTTTGTCTCGCGTGAAGATTTGCAACATCGGACATGATGATGATTGTGCAATTGCGACCCGCTGCTGGCTTATTTCGCACGTAGCCGACGTTTCGCGTACGGACGGTAGAGGATAGATGTCAGCACCTACTCGGTGTATTATAGTGCTTGCTCCTAATCCGATATATTAGACGCGTTGTCGGCGCCTCTTGCTTGTTGTGCAATACACCCACAACGATTATTCCACTCAGAGCGGCTTGACAACCCGCAGAGCATCGCAATCTCTTCGCGTTCTTTCGAGTTGTCGTTCTGTTTGTCTTGCGGGTGGGCGCGACGGGTGATTAAGACGACACGCGTTATGCTCGTCGCGCGACCGTCTCTCTCAAGTGGCTATTATACTGGATGTACAGTAATCGACTATACAATAGCAGATTACTTCGATCCTATGCGATGAATATAATGATTGCATGCAGCAGAGATGGTGACATTTTGATGATGATGACGATGATGATTGACGACGAGTCTACAACTAAAAGTCAACGAATAGGGGCCTACAGCAGTTTTTAGTAGATTCGTCGTCAATGGATGAAGTTACCGTTCGTTGGCTTTTAGTTACAAACAGTAACGGACGTGCTAATAATATGCTGTGGACACGGAAAACAGAACTATCTATCAAAGACTGTGGTAAACAGTTCTGTTTTTAGTTCACGACGGAATGAGAATAGTTGGCAGGTTGGCAACTATCTAGTGGACGGTCCTGCGACGGCAAAGCTGCGAGAACTGTAGCAGATTGTGCGAGTTGCTGGAACGTCAAGATCGCGCATGTGCAGCCGAGCGCAGGTACCGACGGTTGGGGTTCTCGGCGACCAGTTGACACATAGGCCTAGTGGAAAAATAGTTGCACCTGCATGGGTGCCATTTTTATGCACACGATTGAAAATCGGCATGCACATTTCAATTCCATGCAGCCGTTGTCGGATCGGCAGCCGATGCAAAACGTATTGTGGCAGATATGATGAATTCTTTAACATAACAGCTGTTACATTAGGCCTAGATGATTTTTTCTACCATAAGTTTGCAGACGCTAAAGATTGTTCAATACAACACAGTACAACATTCGTTTAATACGAATATAGGCAGACCGCTACAAAGGTTACATAAACTAGTCCCCATGTAGGAAACAAATAACTGTGACGAATTTTACAATACATATCATATCAGGTCTACAGTCATTGCGCCGGTATTGCAGATGTCGTTAGACAACGCCTTATATATTTACGGCTGTTCGAACTGTGGAGTGATCGTTTAGAAGACGGGACTCGGAACAATGAGATCAGAAAACAGCGTTGATGAGACCAAAGTAAAGAGCACTCATCGCAACATCGCTTACAGAATTGCCTATAAACTCAGTCGAGTGCTTCGCGTCGTTCAGTTATTTCCAGCTCCGTTGTAAACACGTCGTCAGCAGTCGCAGCCTCGCGAGCAACAAACAATAAGAAATCAGTCGGTCGGTGGTTCGGTCGGTGCTTGCGCATGCGCGCTGTTCTGTTGTCCCCGCGGGGGTTGTGCCACACACACACAACGCGCCGCAGTCCGCAGCTAATTAGTAATTTGTCGCTAGACGGAGCGCGTCGCGTGCAAACGAGCGATCGCTTTGATGAGACGCGCTAAGAGCACTGGACGGGCGCCCACCTCGGCTCTACTGTACGTCAGAGATGTGCGGATCGTGAAATTTTTGAGTCCGCCTCAGTCCGCAGATTTTGACCAAGCATCCGCACTGAATACGCCTAGGCCTATAGCAGATTACAGTTTACCGGTTACAGTGCTACCGTGCTATGCACATCTCAACAACACACATCACTTTTTTCCCGTTTTTTTCAACTTTAATTAATTAGGAAAAATACACTGGTCACGGAACAGGATCCGCGTCAGTCCGCGCATCCGCAAAAAAATCCTGCGGATCTGCGTCCGTAGACTGATGCGTCCGCAGTCCGCACATCTCTGCTGTACGTGGGACGTCGTCGGTCGGTCTAGAGCGACACCATTGCAGCATCCAGCTAGCGCGCTTTTTTCGACGCCATCGACGAAGGCGTTCAACTGGAAGAAACTGCATCAAAGCGCTGGTTGGTCGGTCGGCGTCACGTGACGCTGCTCTCGTTCTTTGTCTTGTGACGTCATCAATAACTTTTAGTCGACCGACCGATCGCGTCGTCGCCCCAAATGAGTTCGTCGCTCTAAATTAATTAGGTCCGCCGCAAGTGACAACTGCAGCGTTTGTAGTTAGCAGCAGCAATGGAAACTTGTAGCAACTGGCGGAGCTGCTATCTGTCATTTTTCTCCAACGAAGAACGACGTCGGCGTCAAACACCAATTTTTCTCAACTCAACCTCTATTGAAGTTTTTGAACGTCTTTGATCGGCAAATTTTGCGCGCGTGCAATGTGTGAAAAATTAGCACAATGCTTGTACTCGAATGTGCGCCCTTGAAAGGATTTTTTTTTGTTAAATACTATTGGCGTATAGGCCTTTGAGTTTGCAATGTCTATAGGAAATACGCAAGAGCAAAAATAACAGAAAATATTCATAACCGTGTTAGCCGGCAACAAACGGTTTCCAGCATTCAGCAGGGGTGCTTCAAACATGCGAAGGCCCTGGTTTGGTGTAGAAGTCAACAGAGTTGTGAAGGCCCCTTGTATTAATACCAAAAATAAAAGACGACCACAAAATAATTTAGTCATAAATTTGGTCATCCCTTGGCAGTTTTTCAAAAAGGGATCTCACTGAATGTATACATCAGGGACAGGCTGAATACATTGTAAAGTCGTTTGTTAAGCTACCTTGCGAGTCCAGGCACTAAAATGTCTAAGAAATTTAACAGAGAAAATAGCAGAAACAGTGCTTATGTTATAGGTTAGATATATGCATTAAAACGTAGCCTATTTTTGTTGAATTTAAACACATAAAAAGAACAAAAATGGCAATGAAAACTTTATATGAAATGTGAGAAAGTCCCCCTTTTTGGACGCTCGCGTTGCCAATTTCTTAGGCCGGTCATATTTATCAGAAACTTAGAACGTGTCTAAGTAAGCCTACGGGTTGACCTAATCTCGAGAATTGTCACTGTTAAGTCGACGACCATTCAACATTAAATGCGTCTTTCTGGCCAATAGCTAGTCTATCGTTTGCACAACTTGTTGATGAAGCTTACTCAGTATCGCAGGACAACATCGGGTTTATTTTTCGCCGGTTACAATAAAGATATATTTTGTTCATGAGTGTTGTGAATCGATGGCACGCGAATGTCGTCATGAAGAGTTTTAGCAGACGACCGACCGACCGTTCGTTTATTGGAGTCGGTTAATAAATCAGTTGACGTCTGATCGCGTTTGACTGTTACCGCTCAAGGGCTTGCCGACACAAACGTTGGGTCCCAGCGCGGACTGGGATGATCATGATCATGACGATAACACCGAGCGATCGTGTCAGTGTCCATGAACAGCGCGCACTTCCAAGCCATTAGGCACACGCGACGTCGTGCACGCCGGTGTCGCTCTGTAGCGTGGGTGTCCTCCGTGTAGTCGAGTCGCGTGCACGACACGCCCCGACCACAATCACGCCGAAAGGTCGCCTAAAGGCCGGTGGTCCAGTCCACCCGCACGAATCAAAGCCGGTCGCATGCAGCTAATCTGGCGGAAGTTATGAAGTTTTCAAGTGAACGACGACACCGCAGCGCCGGCCGTTCCTTCCAATTCGCAGGAGGATCGTACGTCCCATTCGTCGTCGCTGAGAAATTGCTTTGAACCGCGTCATACGTCTGCTGTCATTCAGGTAGTCAGTCACCTGTGCCTCAGCTCGACCACTTCATCGTCTATACACAGTGGCTTGTATCCCACCCCCAAATCTGAAGTCGAAATCGGGCGCAGTTCCCCTCCCCACTTTGGCACAAGTCCCCCGACTTTCAGGCTCAAGATTCTCACCCCCTCCTTCAAGTTCCTCGTTAAGGGTGTTCAGTGCTTAATGAAAAACAGAGAAAGTTTTGATCAACACACTTAACAAAACTCCCCCCCCATATTTTTTAAGACGCGCAAAGCCTTCTGCTATCGCGCGCAAAAACAAACGAACACGGGAAAAAGCCTTTGCCATGCAGGTCTAACGAAAAATGTTCATATTTTCAAATACACCGCTGCATTTTTTTGTGAATAGGCCCTTAGCCGGGTTTTATTCCTAATCTACTCACGACTGCTCTGAGCGATAAGTAACTGCATGCAGTTAACTTAAAGTTAACCTGAGCCCTACCAATCAAGCAATGACAACGCATTTACTATTTTACTTATGATGGACTACAGTTTAAACAAAACTCGTGGTAGTCTGTCATTCACTGTAAAAGTCTGCGACAGAAACCAATCACAAGTGCGGGAAAGTCACGTGTCACTGCATAAAGGCACGACCATACAGAGCAGATTTAGCCTTTTAACACTTATAGGGTGTTTACACGATCCAGCAAACGTCCAGCTTTAGCATGTGTATTTTGAATACATTTGCTGGAAGTTTGCTGGATCGTGTAAACACCCCATTAGGCACATATTTTTAAATGTACCAGTTGCAACAGTTAAGTCAGAAATGACAGTTTAAGGAAGAATATTCCACAGGCGAAGCATAAAACAAAAAGCAGCCTCAATGAAACTAAGAACTGTTGCACTTTCAGTAAAGTTTTCACTGCAAGATCGCCACAATACGAGTAACAAAACACAACACCGTGTATGACAATCAATTCTTTAACTCTGTTTTCTGCATACATCATTACTGAAAATCAGTATCTAAGCAAACTTGTGCACAGTTTTCCTATACACAGAAATTGTTTTAAAAAATTCAATCAGACACAAAGCAGTCTACACATAGTCTCTTCAAATGATACAACGACCTCCACCAGGCCTAACACACGTAGTGTTAAACAAGAAAAAACGCAGTTACAGGTAAAGCAATATGATGAAACACAAAAACAAACTATCACAATCTAAAAAAACCTCACCTATAAACGAAAATATCATGGAAGCAGACTGAAGACCAGCAATACATGCAACATAAAATGATGCATAATTTGATTTCGCATGCAAGAAAGCATTCGAAACACTACGCTTGCACTGGAAACTGCACAATCAGTCTATAACACAGATAGGGGCTACAGAAAAAGCAAAATTGCAACTGATTTCAGCAACAAAAATTCCAAAGTCACACAGCTTTCAAATGCGCACCGTAAAATGTTAAATGCGACCTGCAACTGCCATTCAACTAACCTGACAAAAAGCACAATAAATTCCGTATGCACGCAAGCAGACGACGACCTTGGTGGGCTCCAAAGTGACACTGGCCTACATACTGACAACCTACAAAAGCTACAAAAAAAGCTACTAAAAAAACCTACAAAAGACTGACAACCTACAAAAGCTGTCTTTAGAAATTCTAGAAATCAATAAAAACAACCAAACGTCTGAGATCTGATTACCATGAACATTCAAACAGCAAGATCAACTGAGCATCACTAGCACGTAACTGTAGTATAGTCTCAATAAAATGATATGAGGTGGATGAGTTTATCTTAATTTCGATGCCCCTTCCATGTCTCTCAGTCACAGTGCAGCATTTCTGTCCTTCCCATCAATGACTGCCATTTGTCCGTCTTCACGATTGGAGTGACTGGGAGTGCCTTTTATAACTGTACACCAGGGATTGCAATCTCAATCGCCGCAGCCAGAAAATTTGTAATCTCAGAATCCCATCTAGGATTGCAGACAGGTTGCTATAGGCTACAACAGCCGTACTAAACTTATTTCATGCAGAGGATGCAATAAGCCTGCCGGTAGCTACCATCAGCATAAATACAAACTGTTGTGTTGCGTTCTTTCTCGTTATTTATTGCTAAACTAATTCTTTTTGCTGCGTTTAAAAATACAGCTTATGTCTAATTAAACAAAACTTATTTCTTCGCATTATATGCCTAGGCCATGGCATAGCTGCCATGGTGCCATTGCATAGCATTATTCTAGGAATCTCACAGTTCTATTAACAAACTAGAGAAAGCACTCGGAAAGCGCAGGTACCTCCGCCAAGGCAAAGCTATTCGCCAGGTGGCGTCACCATCTTCGCTTTGCCAGCGGTTCTCTTATGCCCCCTTTAACGCAATGGTAACGAAAATTTTAAAGTGATCCGGAATCCAGGATTCCTGCCGGATCATGCCCAAAATTGAACCACTGGTAGTTTATGCCTTGCCCGACATACCCTCAAAATTTCAGAAAGATCCATCCATAACTTTTCGAGTTATCTTGCTCACACACAGACAGACAAACAGACAAAGTCCGACAAAAACATAACCTCCTTGGCGAAGATAAAAAAATTCCAGGACTTTCCAGGACCGTCAAAATGTTTTTTCAGGATCTTCTCAGAGCCCGCCAACATTTTAGGATAAAGATAACAATACAAAAAATTAGTAAGTAAGTACTATGCTACCGCGGTACATTGTTTACTTTAAACCCCCAGTAAATTCATCAACTATTCAGGATTTTCATTTTCCAAGACTTATTTAAGTTGTAATTTCCAGAACTTTCAGGGACCAACTGTATATTCCAAGACGTTCCGTCACCTGAAAAATCAAAAAAATCCAGGACTTTCCAGAATATGTGGGAACTCAGCTACGACAGAGATGATAGTAACACTGTCACATCAAGGACACTGCAGGCCAGGGCACTGTTATAATGTTATATGCTTATGATTTCAAGTAAGCCTGTCTTAACTGAGACAACAGGAGCTGAGACAGATCTTCACAATCAATGACTAAGACGCAATTATACGGGCAAAGAAATAACTAAAATACAACATACAGTATGCTGACAACGTGTGATAATCAGAGTGACTTCAGGAACTGAATAATGGCCCGTGACAGTCGAAATAAAACTAACAATGCATGGCAAATGCATGCACAAAATATTCCACTAGATGGCTAAAATTGTTGGCTTATCGTTTAACCGGCAAAAAGGTATTATTTGACAAAATTGTAATCTAACTCTAAATACGTTCTGCGGAACGAGTTATCTGTCGTATTGCCACGCTATATAGCCTAGCAGCTGTATTTCAGCATTTGATGCTCTTGTGAGCCTGCAGCCAATTTTGTCTTTGAATAAAAACGGTTGGTTGCCATGACAACAGAAGTCTTCAAGGGAGAAATTTACATGATGCTACTGCATAGCCCAAGCCCTAAAATAGGGGGTTGGTGAAAACAGCGTGCAATTATCTTTTGTGGGAGCCGAGTTATAGGCAATTTTGTCCCAAAATATGTTGCCATGGCAACGGGGTTTGGCAGTGGAAAAATTTAAATGACACCGTCGGATAGCCTGGGCCCGAAAATAGGGGGGGTAGGTGCAAACAGCGTGCAACTATCTTTTATGGGGACCAAGTTATACCTCTTTGAAATCTCCATTGGCTGTAACGCAAAATTTTGCAACTTTTGAACAGTTGCTATGGCAACAGGAGTCAAAAGGGAATAAATTTAAATAACACTGTTAGATTGCCTGATCCTGAAAATAGGGGGTAGGTAAACACAGCACGCAATTATCTTTTACGGAGACCGAGTTATACCACTTTGAAGTCTCCATAGGCTGTAATGCAAATTTTTAAAAAATTGGGGTAAAACAGGGGAAGGAGTCCCCACCATGGTCAGCCACCTTGTCGTGGTGGTGGGGCTTTGCACCAATGACCCGAAAGATTACTAAAATCTGGAGGGTAGGAGCGAACTAAAAGCTGACCAAACACTGAGAGCAGATTTGCTACACATTACCAGTGCTTTTGTGCTGGTTTCGGCTTCACAGCCGACTATGGCTTTACAGCCGTCTATTTACGGCTTCACAGCTGTCTACGGCTTTATAGCTGTTACCTGTAACCTTGTAGTTACATTCGGGGATGTGCGTTGATATGGCCTCAGCGCTGGGCAGGTGTAAGATCTTGCCCAACCTGGAGATAAGGTAAGGTAAGGTAGGGGAAGGAGTTATCAGATTTTTTATCCCAAACAAACTTGATCTTATTTTTCGAGCCCCAAATCACTGTGCAAAATTTCATCAAAATCAAATCAAAATTGCGGCTGCAGGAGTGACAAATTAATTCAAAAACACATACTACGAGCATTCATCCGTGGGTGACTGGAAACTATGTAAGCTTCCATTAATCAAAATGATGTGTAAAAACAAATATTCGCCACGCACTGCACCATACTGCCAAAATCTCTGATACACTGTCACAAATGCACAATTAACACAGCATATTGACCACAAAATGGCACAAATCATACACAAAATGTGTGCCAAATACTATCGTTCAGGTCATATTTCTATAACAAAATGCAAAGAAATCATCTCACAAACAGAAATTAATACAAGACAACCAGCTGAGATGACAACATGTTGATCTCAGCATACAAATGACTACCCACCCCTATCATAGTTATTACACTGGGACATGTCGACTTAATATGACTTTCAGCTGCCGAACAAAGACATCTTGTCTTCATACAATGATAAACATGAAGTCACACGCCTGCCAATACACAGCGGCATAATACTAATTACAACTATGCAGAATAAACAAAACAAGTATCAAACGTGGTTTTACAAAGACGTTTAAAATACATCAGACGGAACAGTCATAACTGCCAGCCTCACTGGACAGTGATGTACCAGAATGAAGAGATGGCTACACGAGTGTTAATCAATGAAAAGTTAGTACTTCATGAAAATTAATCACTGCGGATATAGTGATATCTCGAACCTCTAGTTCATAATTCTAGCAAAACCCCATCCGACGGGCAGGTCCACTCTGTTACTGGGCAACTCACCCCTCCACCCCTCAGGCTGCCCATGGGGGGGAAGGTGGAGAACAAGGTAAGGGGCACATACCTAAGACCCAAGGACTCAAATGCCACGATTGGGGAGGGGGGTCCATGATCGTGCAACACAGAAAGTGACAGAGGGTCTGACAGACAGACTATACGTGCATTATAGTACGATATAGCTTGCTGTGGTGAATTCACTGCACAAATAAAAAAAATGGTGTTGATGAAAGTGGCAACACATCACATGTTAAAGGTTAAAGGTAGTGATATAGCTCTTAATGGGAAGCCCACCTCAGAGCTACGGAGCAGCACCTGCCATATGGGATCACACAGTGTTACCTGCTGCCCAACACAAATGAACGCACCCCGCCTTAACCCCAGCCAGATAGGTCGGTACTCAATCTACCTATCCCAGAAGAATGGAAGGCTGAGTTGACCTAGGTGGCTTACGTTACATACTGAGATGGTTTACCTGCCCGAAGGCAGTCACCCATCAAAGTACTAACCTGACCCAGCGTAGAGTAACTTTGTTGATCAGACGAAATGCATTACTCCAAGACACCAAAAATCACATTTCACTAAAAACCTTCAATAAAAAAATTACTCAGCAAGCTACATTCGAAGTAGGTGCAATTTGGCAGAAGTACTGAGAATGCCATAAATTCACGAGAACTTACTGAAGTTGTTTGCAAAGCTCATTGATACAGTTCAGTTAAACAATGATGAAAGTATTCCAGTCTTTACATTCAAGCACATAATATGCAACAGCAGACATCGAGAGAGATAAACAAGCTACCTCACAAGTCATAAGCAAGTTGCTAATTCCTGGATGTTCGACAACAGAGAAGATGGCAGCCTTTTCACAGTTTTCCGAATGAGACGATATGCCAACGTCAAGGTTTGATCGTATCATATCCAATGTTATGACGTCTTGCTGTCAACAGCACACAGCATTTGCATTTTAACAATAGCCGCAACCTTCAGTAATTGTTTACCATAATATTCAATAGAAATTAAACATCAACCTTAAACCAACAAAACTACATACTACACTGTGTCTCAAAAAAAAACCGACCCCTGCTACCTTTTGCAATAACTCCAACAGTCCTGGTTCAATAGCAATAGATTTTGACAAAAATAATCGTTAGAGAATCAGCACTT
>Ga0209454_1002470_pt1 | contig 12572 bp, 8 predicted proteins | sample WorMetHERISLAND1_2_FD_187400 | JGI IMG/M metagenome (GOLD analysis project Ga0209454, IMG submission 187400) | Marine gutless worms symbiont microbial communities from Max Planck institute for Marine Microbiology, Germany - Olavius geniculatus... | ecosystem: Host-associated > Annelida >...
GCAAAGGATGATACGGACAATCTGTAGTCCTGTACTTGGTTGCGGTGAAACGTCATCAACAGTGTCAACAGGTTGTTTGAGGCTGCGTCAATGTGCATGCGATACGTCAACGTCACTGTAAGGAGCAGTCTCAGAAGCATTCACGCGCGCCAGCTGCTAGCATCAGAGGAAAGCATGTCGTCAGCGTCCGCATCAGCGTCCGCACGCACGGACAACAGGATGACAGCCACAGAGAGCGTGTCGTACCGGTTGATAGTCGGACGTACGGACTTAAAACGATTTAGCAGACTGCGCGTTAGAGCGTGCAGGTCGCGGTGGCTTGTGAACTGTATGGTAGGGCGACTTACTGACTACTGACTACTGACTGATCAAGTGTCAGTAGGAGGGAGTCTTCGGGTGTCATCTGTCGTTATTTGCCGTTTGTCTTTGATACTCCAGTCTCGTTCTTTCCGTCGCAGACTGCTTCGCCACAGTACGCCGAGACGTCTTGGTATCCGCATTCAGCCGCAACCTGGAATCATTCGGTACTGCAGCGATGATCATGCAAGATGCTTGCGGATGGTTACGGATCGGTGCAAGCTAGTTGTAAATCAACGCCAGTTGTTTTGAGAACAGTATTAACGACAATATGACACTGTCCTTAAAGTATAATAAGTTTTTAAAATTTTTTTCCTCTGGCACACGAGTTTTTTTGCGTAAAAAGGCCTTTTGGCGTACTTGTGTTCTTGTAGCTGTGTGGCTTCTATCTTGTAGTTTTTATCCTGCTTTTGTGCGGGTCATAGTTTTTGTACATAGCGTGTATATTGTATTTAGTATTTTTACTGTCTTCGGGCGTAGTGAAAGGATATTACTAAAATATAATCAGGAGCATATACATCTAGACCTAATCAACATTATGTTGGTGCTATCAAAGGTTAGCCGACGAATAGCAATCCGAGTATATACAATCCTGCAAAAGCCGGAAGCAACTAATGTACATGGACCGTATAGGCCTACATGAATATGCTGAACTGTTATTCTCAAATGATTCATATGAAAAGTCATGCTAACAGTTCGTTGCATTTCGTTTTTAAGACAATCTGAGCTTATTAGCAGTATCGCTAATAACTCAGTTTCGCGCTGTAAGCTTACATCATAATCCTTCGGCATTTTCAATTTAAAATGCAAGAACAAACGTAAACTTTTTAAATGTAAAATTATTAAAAAATAAACTTTTCCATCTACGGTTGCAGTAAAATAGTTTTCCTTCTCCTCGAATATGACTTTACAGCTTTGGTGGCTATCTACCTAGTCGCTGTATACTGCAGATACGGCGTTGGGTACTATAACATCACACAGCTAGCGCGATGCAAAGCGCCAAGGATCGAACGACAGTCGTGAAACGCGGCTTCGACGAATGAGCATCTGTCGAGCATATGTGTTCAGTCAGCTTCAACAGCAGCGTGTCCAGTCAATGGTCAGTCCGTGGTCACTCAGCAGTAGTCATTAGCACGCCGTCGGTCAACCGGTCAAGCCCAGTGGTCATCACGTCACGTCACGTGATGGTGAAATCTCGAGACGAACGTTATCTTGTTCGTAAAGTCGGCTGCGGCAAGATAAGCTAACCCGAAAAAGCTGAGTTTAGCGCAACAGCAAGAAAAACTTTCCTGATAAAAAAGCCAACTTTGCAGCTATAATCATCGTGTGACGTCAGTTAACTGGAAAAGATTCTGATATAGGGACCCTCTAAGCGTAGGCCTATTTTACTGATTTGCCACTAAGATGTGCAGTTGCGCGCAGCTGGACGTCTGTGACTAACCATTATTAATAATATTACCCCGAGAAAGGAGCCACACGGCAAATCGCTGCTAACATCCCTATCACTACGGAAGAAATATCGTTCATAGGCGCTATTTGCATTTTGCACGACTTTGTCCCTTCGAGGCACGGATATGACGTGATATAGGCCTATAATTAAACCACACTATCAGCTTGCACTGGTAGTAGGCTATACTGTTTTCTAAAGAGACCTAATCGGCTGCAGTCGTGCGTTATGTAGTCTAGCTATGCAATTCGAGCGTGGTTTAAGTGCGATACCGCACTGTCTGAAATAGTATAAGCTTGTATATAGACTACTGCGTACTCGCTTATCCACTACAGCAGTGCGGTATAGCCAATGATGCGTATCTTATCCACAGTTCTAGCCGTAGGCTTACTACAAACGTCCAGCAAACTGTAGCAATTGTATTCAAAATACACGTAAATTGCTGGACGTTTGCTGGATCGTGTAAACACCCCATAAGTCTGTAGGGGCGTCTATAGGCCTACTCTGTAGGTTCCGTGCGTGCATGTGTGCCGCTGTTCCACATCTGTGACACACGTGCGTCTGTGTGTCTTGACATCACAGCGCCGGCGAGGCCCATTCACCTCGACTGCGTCCAGCTACGCAGATTTAGGCCTACTGCTAGCAAACAGCAGCATTTCCAATCCATTCGCTTCCTTCAGTCAGATTCCAACCAGTTTTCGCTGTCGTCTCTGCACGTTGCGAGTTCGCGGGCTTCGGCTGCTTATTATTGTAAAGCAAAAAAAATCTTGTAACAGATTGTTGCAGCTCGCACAGTTTTGTTTGAAACAACTTAGCAACCACTGGAGTGTGCATCCTCGCGATCAAAGTGTCATGAGGAAGTTGAAACAATGAATATAGGCCTATATGCACCAGCAGAATTTTGCACCCGTACGTCACGGAGTTATGCGGTTTTCAGCAAAATGTTCAAAAAGAAATCGTTTACATAAAAAGCCAGTGTCTGAATCGGGCAATTAAATATTGTGCTGAAAATCGCACGACTCTGCTAGGTGAGGTTGCAAAACTATGGTGCCGTAAACTTTGTGCTGTATTTTTTCTGGACATAACCTGCTAAACGGCACAGTTTTAATATTTTCGGCAGCGTATCGACACCCGGTAGCGATTGTAATAGGTGAAACTCACTCAGCTGGTGCAGTCTGCAGCTCTCAGCTGAATTATTTCAATATAGCAAAAACGAAACACGTCAGCACATTGTGCCGCGTACAGATGCACGAACATATATAATATACCTGGGTTTTCTGTGAAGTTTTCGTTGTCAGAAACTTTAACTTTTTATTAGTATGGGTCGTTTGTTCACACATATAGAGTTTTCGTCTGCTGATGTGTCTTCACCTACACCGTGGCGTTTTTCGACTCTGTGCCATTTGCATCAATTGTTCGCTAGCGTACGCAGGTTATGTACAATTATACCTGTCTCTCGGTCAAGTCCAGTGCGACTGCGATCTCGTATCGGCGAAGTCTGGTCAGGTAGTTGTGAGCGACGAAATCCTTCTCCAGCTGGCAGACCTGCTGCTTCGTGAACGCCGTTCGTTCTTTGCGCAGCTTGGCTGCAGCGCTGGCAACGTTTGATGGCGTCTCGGCAGAGTCCGACAGTTGATACTGCTGCTGATGGCACGTGTTAGATGATGACGTAATCGGCGTCCGGTCGTTGCCAGGCAACGAGTCGACATCATCACGCCGCTTCTTTCCCACCTCTATAAAACAATTATAATTCACGACGCGCATACACAGCCAAAAGCAACGATTACCGGAGAGCTGTAAATTCATATAACGACGAACTAAGTTCTCATAGTACGATAGCTGTAGAAATCACTGTTAAATATTTTCCTATCTTCAAATACTTTTACGCTGTGTTATTCTCGCGACTTCTTCGAAATTGCCACCAACGTTATATACGATAAAAATGTAATAAACAATTAACGTAAAATTATCTTGATTTACATTACCGACGTTAGCGAGTCTGGTCCTGTTCTGCTCAATTCTCAGTTCAAAGTATTAAAGAAATATCACAAACGAGAGTCTTCATTTTACAACTGGCGAAAGTTGCAAAAGGGCCAGTTGCAGTCATTGTTTTGACTTACCCGATACACTAAATCCTGTCAATGTCAAAGATAGACGTGTCAAATATATTTTATAGATATGCAGCAACAGTAATACAGTATATACAGTATTTACCGGTGACTGGTTCGGACAAACTTGGTTGATGGGTGGTGCAGGCGCTTTGCGGACTGGCTGCGGAGCCGCATGATGCACGATGAGTGACGTCATCATCGTCATGCAGACCACGTGACGTGACGACGTAATGCTGCTGCTGCTGCTGCTGAACCGACGCTGAAGCCACTGCCAGGCCTGGAGAGTTGCAATGTGACAGCCTGGAGGCAACACCGGCCAGCCCAGTGACAACAGACGACGCCGGGAGCGTCACCAACGCGTGGCGATAAGCCCCATTCACTTCACAATCATCGCTATAGCGCTGCCCAGCCCATGTGTCGACAATCACCGGCTTGGACCACTTCGCACGCTGCGCCGTCGCCGGTGTGATGTATTCGGCCCAGCCGACGGGCGAAACCGGCGAATAGTTGGACCGATAGATGTCGACGGTGTTTGGAATCGCCGCGGCAGCATCGTACAGGCCGTACAGACTGTATGTCTGATGGCGAGGGTCGACCGGGCAAAATGACGTCGTCGTTGGCTGATAGGTTATACGATCAAACGACGACTGATGATGATAATGTTGATGATGATGATACTGGTCGCGATTGTCACCAATTCGCTCCGTCTGACGTATGACGTCATACATCCTCAACGACTCGTAACGACTTCACTTCTGCAATGCAAAAAATAAGAACAATCAACGTTAGTGGTCTTTTTTTCTGCTGTTCACAGTGTCGAAATGTGGACAAAGAAAGATTTCAACCAAATAGAGGCGTATTTTTGACGTTTTGCGCAGTCAACTCTAGTTTACCAGATAGATTCATATAGCAAATATTTTTCAGGGACATGAATATATCAAAATTCCAGTGAGTATTTTTCGCTCTTACTACTGATTTGGCGGATTAAATAATTCTGAAAATCGGCCAACGTCTGACGAAGTCATGAAGTTATCAATTTATGGAAGTTGTACACACAAAAATGTACTTTTTGTGGAAAACACCAAAAGTAAAAAAACAGGGACAGAAAACGACAGAGGTCACGGAGTTCGAGACCAATATCAAGACTGCATTCTGCGGTCAGCCGTCGGCGCACGCGAGACCAAAATGCACAAGGGATGAAGAAAAAATGCGGTTGCTATGGCAACAACATCATCAAGTGTCAACGGACAGTGGCTGCACACATCCCGTTCAGGGATGCAGACGCTGCAGTGTGTAAGTGTTTACATGTCAGCGTAAACAATTAAACGCATCGCGCACGCAGGATTGAGTCCCGGGCGGCTAAGTGTCAACGCAACGAGCCGACAAATTGTCGCTGCAGCCTCGTTCCGACGTCGACTGATAACGAGGCTCGTTAGTCGCCTGACGTCACGCTTATCACGTGTCTCCGTGGACACAGACGTGCATCGCGGTTCACGCTATCTCTTCCCGGATGTCTGCAGTGAGTTTATACCATGCGACCTGCGATAAAATCCCGCGACTGCTGTATCGACTATAGCCTATCTCTAGCTAGGATTTTATTTGCATCCTCCCTACTCCATTTATTATAGCCGATTGTACTTATGCAATGGTCAAGCATAAGGCATGAGTTGTCGTCTGTCTGTCCGTCCGTCGTCGTCCGTAACGGATGTATTGTGGCTAAACGTTAGGTCGTAGAAGAAAACTTTTTACACGAATAATTAGCCATGTGCCTTAAACCTAGGCATACAACATTTTCAGCGATTTAGTGCAAAAAAACTATTTTTCAAATTCGGGATTAAATGAAATCGGGTAGGAACAAATATGCCTTTTCAACGGAAAAATGGCCATATCTCGCAAACGGTGAGGGATACGGCCAAGGTTAAGCCTACATACGCCCTTTCGGATGAAATGAAAATCATCGACCTCGGATGACCTTCAAGGTCAGTAACAACCAGTACAGCCGACTATCCTAGCGACAGCTAGACTTTTTGTTTTATTTTTTTACTAGCACCATGCACGTAGGGCCTACAGTGCTTGCTAAGCGCCGTATTGTTGTCGCATTTGTCCGCCCATCCGTCTGTCCGTCCCCGTCGCTAACGATGACATATCGTCACTCGTGGCCATTGCTCCTCGGCATTTTAGCCGGAATATATCTAACTGTGCAAAACAGAAAACGTCCACCATTGGTATTCCTGAAACTGGGCAACATGATAGAATCTACGTTGCTATTGAGCGTTAATTGCCATCCAGTTTAAGCCGACTTGACACGAATTGTGCATAGAAGTTGTACGACAGCGGCGTATAATTTAGTATACATGCAGTGCTCGAATTGCCGAGGGGGTTGGTGGTTGAACCCCGCTAGCTCATTGGGGAAACCACCTGCAGCTCTGGTAAATTTTAGTCCCTTCGGGGGCGGGAAGGGGAGTCGCCGCAAGCTCACTGGTAATGACTGTTAATTAATATACATAGTATAGGCGTGGTGTAGTGGTAACGCGTCTGATACGATCAGCGAAGTTACTGTACGCCGGGCCCGGTTAATACTGCGATGGGTGACTGCCTGTGGGCAGGTAAACCATCTCGGGATGTAACCAACCGCCTAGGTCAACTCAGCCTTCTATCCCTCCGGGGTAGGTAAATCGAGTACCGGCCTATCTGGCTGGGGTTAAGGCGGGGCGTGTTCACCTCTGTCGGGTGTGATCCCATATGACAAGTGACGCTCCGTAGCTCTAAGATGGGTTCGCTCATTAGGAGCTATATCGACCTTTAACCTTTTTTAACATGTTGTCTATATACAATGCAGCTTTTGTCCGCATGAGGCCTGCAGAACGTACAGAACTGAACTAGGCCTACGCTTTTTTGAAATCAATAGGTATCTGAGCTAAATTTTTTGAAGAAAAAAGATTGAAGCATACTCCGTCCTTTCACAGTGAGATGAAGGGGCAGGGGTCCGATTCGCACACCACATTCCATCGATGCCTCGATTAAACCGCTTATGACGTTCGACCCCGCGGGCTCTTTTTGAACAATTCGAGCGCTGAGTATAGGTCTAGTGAGTATAGACCAGCGGCGGTTATTGACTGGATGCCTCTTGAAACAAGTAAAAATTGTGCAAGAAAATATTTTATTTTTGCATAAAATTTTCAAAAAAAAATTCTGGGGAGGGCACAGCCCCTCCTCAGACCTCAACCCTACCTACCCTGTAACCCTTCCGCACCCTATTCTAAATTTCTGGATCCGTTTCTGGTTTTGACCTACATATAGGCCGCTTAATACGCGATGGTCTCTTCTGCATACTTGGCAATATCAACAAGCCGACACTTACCTGAAGTCTATAGAATACCCGCTACGAAAATACTGACTATTAGTTGATAGGTGACACTAGCAGAGAAAGCCAATAAGACGCAATAAGCCTGCACTGCTACGCGCAACCTGGAAGGCGAGCGATGCAGAGGCCGTGCTGCTGCTGCTGCTGCTGCTGCTGATGGTGATGATGGAAAAGGCATCAGTGCACCGCTTAGCGCCGATTGGTCAACGGCGCTAACTGGTCAGCTGTGAATGGCCACACCGCGTACGTCAGCTTCAGCACGCATAGCTTCAGTCGCTTCTCTGAACTGCATGGAATAGGAACCTGATAGGAACCTATAGGCTGACAACTCGCCTCTTTCATACTCGCAGAACGCCCAGGCGGCGATTAATCGAAGCTCTTCTGCGAACGAAGAAAAATGACCAGTGTAAAATGCCGACTCAAATCGACTTTTTCGGAAATCCATTTCGGCCCTTAGCTGCGCCCTAAAATTTTTACACGCGCTAGAGAATGACGTAGGACTAGTCTTTTTGCTATACGCATGCCGCGCAACCCACAACACAAGAGTCCCCTAATATTTTTCGACAAAGAATATCAGAAAAATTAGGCAAAAATTTAGCGTATGAGCGTTTATATTTTTTTGGGGGGGACAAGGAGAGTATTGACCCCATGACATCTGTTCACATTACGTGCCGTTAGGCGCGGGCATGATAATTTCGGGACAAAATTTTGGGGTCTCGCCGCGAAAAAATTTGGCAGCGCCAAACTTTTATAGGCCTAATTCGGTGCGATTTCGGACAACTTCAAACTTTGACCGCGAATATCTCTGCATGGAATGGATTGATATATCGAAAATCGGAAACAGACTTCATCGACTGCATGCGATCCTTTCCATGCTCGGCAAAAAGTTTGGTGAACTTTGGTCTAGTTAGGCCTATACTCTGGTAACAAACTAGAAATTAGGGGCAAAGCCTAACGTAAATCCACCCGGCGCCTAAGTCTAACTAGGGGAAAATTAGGGGGTTTAAAGTCCACGCGGGAGAAACCGCGGTCGATAAAGTATAGGCTTATATATACTTGTCCGATGTTGGATGTCTTCATCTGTTCGTGAGATTGCGATCGAAGTCTGAAGTTGTCCGAAATCGCGCGAAATTTTGCACGTTTTTGCCCATTCCCCAAAAGTTTTTGGGGAGGACTCCACAAATTTTTGGACCCGCGTTATAAAATTTAGCTTAAATGTGATCATAATACAAAATTTCACGGCAATCGACAGACGAAACTCGTAGATACCGAGCATGAAGAAAATAAATCATCTGCGGTGAAGCGCAAGCCCGCCGATACCGTTTCGATCGGACTAAACACTGTCTGTGCAGCGTCGACTCATGCAATTGCGTTCGTGTTACGTGACGTTGCTACGAGGGAAATTTCACTCCCTAAATTTTCCCCCAATCGGAGTAGGCCTAATACGCCGCCCGGCGAGGCCTCACGTTGGGCTAGGCCTACGCCCGAAATTTCTAGTTGACGCGCTATGGCACGGGTGTCGTGACGACATCCTGTCGTCTGTCCGTCTCTCTTTGTGGCAGTGTTTGAATTGTGAAAAATTAGCTGGGGGGGTTGAACTTTTCGAAGGTCGGAGACCGAACAAAATTGTGATGCAAATTGTATGTAGGCCTAAGTTATACAGTATATAGCTGACCCCCTGTACATAATTTGACAGTGTATTAGGGAGTTGAAAAAACTAGTTAGGGGGTTCAACCCCCCAACACCTTTACATTTCAAACACTGCTCTGTGTTGGGTAACAAATGTATTGTGGCTAAGCAGTGAGTTGTAGGGGAAAACTTTTCTCACGAATACATGTGGCCCTAATTGGCTTTGTGTCAAAACTATCTGCATGCGTGCAAAAGGGGATGCAATTCAATGAAAACATTCTCAAATTTAAGGTCGAATGGAGGGGGTAAAAACTGTGCGCTTTTTAACCGAAAACAGGCCAAATCTCGGAAACGGCGAGAGATAGGGGTTGCTATCATTGCTATTGATCGCCAATAGGCAATCGCAAATTCGCAACGTCCTTTCAGATAAGATGAAAATCATTGACCTTCGACGACCTTGAAGGTCAAAAGCCTACTGCAACAGGAACTGTAGGCCTACACGCTGTAGAGCGTTATCCTCAGCGATAGCTTGGCTTGGTTTTACGTTTTGTTGCCTTGGTGACGGTGACTGTTGACGAATGTTGATGTATCATGTTTTTGCAATCTTCTGTCGTTGCTCGATGGTTTCTAGCCTCTAAGATAGTTTTATCACCTTGTTTTTATCACTTCCATCAGCCTGGAAATTTCAGTGTCATCTCGGGAAATTTTGTAGCGCAATCAATGGGAATTTGAGAAATCCAGATCAAGTAGACTGTGGAAGCACTGATCGGTCTGTTACTGTCACATGTTACTTACTGTTTACCGGGTATTATGTACAGCATTTACCTCGGGATTGAAGAACAGGATCCAGAGTCAACAAATTTTGTTTACTTTTTATTGTCGGCGGCAACACTTTGCTATTTTAATCATACAATTGTACGTCGTTGTTGGCTTGTACGCAGTATTGCTGGGTGATCTAACATCTTTTTTGCCCGGCAGGATGTTAAGCTAATTCCCCGGTTTCTTTCATTTTTTCCTTTTGCTCGTCGTTGTAACCGGACCGAACTGACATGCGCAGTTTGTAGCCATGGCACACAATCTCACTATTCATATTACAGCTGACACTGTAGGCTACGCAGTTTGGTGCATTTAGAAGATTTTCATGTAATTATTTTTATGAATTGTTTATGTGCACATTGAGGAATCCCACAGTGATATTTACGCGCCCACAATACAGGCATCTAAACTGTTTCACTATTTCGTAAACTTACCATTTCTTTGCAGCAGGCTAAAAGTTGATTATCGTGAATGTACTGATGTGTTATTTTTGTAGATGATGCATGTAAGCCTATCTTATATCTGCTGACACAAGGAGACATGGAGGCCAGGGTGCAGGGCCGTGAAGGACTGCGCTCAGCCAGCAAAGTCTGTGACATGTTTGGTGCTCTGGTGTTCGATGATCAGGATCAGGATTATAGTGTTCCAAAAGGGTGAGTTTTTTAACACGTCATATTATGCTAAACTTTTATGTCATGCTTTGAGAGACTTTGTAGTCGCTGTGTCAGTTGTAGATTTTTTCAGTAACAATACTTCATCTTGGTGCTAGTGGATTGTATGATTTTTTTGTATGATGATGTATTGAGCTAATAGTAGAAAATTTATGTTTATTGAAATGCCAACTATTCACATGATATAATATATTAAAGTTGTTTGAGATTCTTGCTGCATTTATATGCTACAGAACTGCATCCATATTATGTATAAAAACTAATTCATTATAGTCAGTTTCTGATACAACAAATATTAAATATTTAATTACTGCAGGAAAAACACTGGCTCAGATGTTGCAGTTACTATCCTTGGAATGTAGGTTTCATACTGCTGCTATGAAAAATTGTAGGCAGGATCTAAATCGTTAACTATAGCAGACACTAAGTTATCGTATTTGATGATATGTGGCTGAGATAACAGGATCACTGTTTAAAGAAAAAAATCTTTATTGCTAAAATGTGGCCTAGTGTGGCAGCCATTCTCAGTTTTTTTAAAGAGCTATATAATGACTGGCTGATAATAAATTGGTATGCTTTGCATGTATTCAGAATTGGTTTCATTTATGACAAACGTATGCTGGGCCATGAGTGCCTATGGGTGCCTACATTCCCAGAAGCACCTAGTCGGTTGAAAGCTGCTTTGGACAGAGTCCGTGAATATGCATTGCTGGATCGCTGCAGTATTATTGCAGTAAGTTATCTTTCAAACAGCTTATTCGAAGATAAAATTCTAGAAGAGGTTACTGGTGAAATTACTAGGTAATTTATTGACTCAGTTTGCTGAACTAAAGCCCAGAGACTTACGTGCTGAAATTTGATAAGTTTGATGCAGATTTTTTGCCCCATTTTTGCTGATTTTACATGAATTCTGCTGATCGATTTTCATGACAAACCATGTGCAAAACGTATAATCAAATGTGTAGTATTCAAAATGTGTTCAGTTTCACGAGACATTTAGTTGTTTTCAGTGCTAAACTTTTTGCTGTGTATTGCTTTTTGCTTAAGCCGTGTCACATGCATACTGTGTCAAAGTGAGTGTTACTGTTTATGTGTGTGTGTGTGTTGCAACTAGTCACGGATGGCTACTGAGATGGAGGTGCTTCGCTGTCATAGCCACGAGTTGCTGGAACTGATAAAAAGTTCTGCGTCGATGACTGAAGATAAACTCAAGGAAGTCTCAACAAGTTTTGATGCTGTCTACATACATCCAGTATAATACGCATTTCTTTTACTCTGTTTTTCTTAGTGGAATCATTTAGGGCTGTGGAAATTAGCGATTTATAATTGGTTAGTCGTTTAAAAAATTAATTCATTAAAACTTTTTCCATCGATGAAAATTTGATTGAAATTTCTGCCTGCTTAACAGCCAAACATGACTGATGATCAACGTTTTTGATTTTATTTTATTGCACATAGGACATGTCATCATGATTTTTATGTGTTTAGTGTTAGTTTAACAACAGTCTGCACTTTGTGAGCTTTGACTACACATTTTGTGTGTAGGTTACTGCATCATCATCACGATTTAGTTTTATTTAGTTTGCATAATTGTGCAGTTTTCGGTTATTGCTTTTGAATGCCATTTCCAATTTGCTTTATGCAGTGTTGATGCGTGTTTGTTGCACCTTTGTAAACCTTTCAGTTAGTCAGTTAAGCGTGTGTACCGATATCTTACAGAGTACGTATGAGGCTGCCATGTTGGCTGCCGGGTGCTGTGTTGAGGCCGTGGATAAAGTCGTGAGAGGCGAACTCCGACATTCAATGGCACTAGTTCGGTATGACCTGTGGTTGATGTTATTGTAACATTGCCTGATAATGAAATTGGAGAAGTTGTCGTAAGAACTGATAGATTTCATTGTTGTGGGACTGGTAGGTTTATTGTAGTTTAACATTTTTTGATGTCAATGAAGATGCGAGTAACTGTTAGCCAGTTCACGTGAAGTACATTCCGATTGTAAGAAGTGCTGCTCTAATAATTTTCGATAGTATTGCCTCATTGTGCTCGCAAGCTTATCAAGAGTAACTCTTTTTAGTACTGCATATTTGTAACGTAACTTAACAGCAGCGTCTCTGTATTTTAGGACCTTATGGGAAGTTATGGCGCTATAGAAATTGTATTATTATTATTATTATTA
>Ga0209454_1002471_pt1 | contig 12570 bp, 3 predicted proteins | sample WorMetHERISLAND1_2_FD_187400 | JGI IMG/M metagenome (GOLD analysis project Ga0209454, IMG submission 187400) | Marine gutless worms symbiont microbial communities from Max Planck institute for Marine Microbiology, Germany - Olavius geniculatus... | ecosystem: Host-associated > Annelida >...
ATTAAAATATTGCCTGCCTCATAAATGTCTTCCCATTATAGAATTCCCCCAGAAAAGTCTTCCTCGGCCTACAATTTACCGGTAAAAATCCGTCCCGCCCGGGCGGCCGCCGGGCGGGGCGGAATTTTTGCCGGTAAATTGTCGGCCGGGGGAGACTTTTCTGGGGAGGAGGGCGATCCTCTAATGGGACACCAACACGCGTCCACTGGGAGTACTGACATCATGCCAGCGGCCCATCGCATGTTCTATCGGTCTTCATATTGTTGATGTCGTCGTGACAGTCCATCAGAGTTTGACCGTCGTCCGCCCACAGTCGTCGCGTCGCGTATTTCTACTCTCCTCGCAGTCGTTTTATTGCCGTGAAGTCGCACAACGCGGAAGCACAACGAGCGTTGTCCGCCGCCGTCTGACAAAGCTCGAATTCCAGTCAAAATGTTTTACTATTATATGTGCAAACAGACCATAGAGCGATAGCTCATAGGCGGCAAAATGAAATGAAACAAGCTAAAACAGCTGCGCATGAACAACTCATTTTGTTTGATTGCCATATATACAATGTACACGCAAAGCCTTCTGATAAAATACATCTTCTCTGCAGACAGTTAATCCTATTTTTTCATCGCACATCTGCAAGCGCCCTTGCAAATAATCGTAACAAAATGTCCGCTATATAGGCTAAGCTGAACTTGACCTGACAAATACATGCCTTCTTCCAGAACTAGACATGGACTAAAACTACGTGCGTAAAAACAGTATACTGGCGAGTTTTGTCATGACATTCACAAATACTAACAAAACTCTCTCACGGACAGGCTTTACGATTTATATGCAATAAAGTAAATACTGCACAGATCGCATTACACCTAAAATGTGTTGTTGCGAGGATATGCACCCTGCTTAATTCGTTTAGCCATTAGTAAGTGAGTGAGTAATCGTTAAATCATATATAACAAGCGTGCGTGCTACAAGACAAAACGAAATCCAAACATATGTTCAACGAAGAGACAATCTAGATTTTTAAAGGCACAGCCGGAATGGTTTCGTTCTCGGAACAACCGCCTGACCAGTTCCCATGCAGACCACCACACAATGACGGCGTTAATGCTGCGAGCATTCAGTCTTTGTGACCGAATGAGTCTGTTGGCACTGAGGAACTATAGACTACTGAGACAGAAGGTGATGCCAGACAGCACCGCATGTCCGGTGACAGCGGTGACGTATTTGTTTCATTAGCAGACTACAACTGCTGTAAGTGTTGTTCACTTGTTCACAGACTGGGCTCTGGGCATGCAGCATTGTCGTACGATCGATGACGTATTTGTCTCATCAGCACACTGCTGGCATCCCGAGGTTCTGATGAACTCATCAGGCTGTGACAGAGTGTAGCGCTCGACCGCTCCAGACGTGACCAATTACCGTGCACCGGCCAACGTACTGACCAACGCACTGACCATCATACTGACCAACTGCTGGACCGACCCAATCAACGACGACGCCTGCAGACGTCTTGCTGACTGATTGCCCGAACGACGACGAACTTTTTGTTAGACCTCTCCCCCGTTCAACTCCGCACCGTGGTTCGCGTAAACGGGCTAAAGGTAAGGCACGCAGCAATTGCAGAAATGTTTCGTAGATATTTCGTGTTTTATTTGACGCGAAACCAGTAAGTCAATATTTTCGAACATTTTGAAAGTGTTTTCGAGTTACGTGTTTGTACAGAAACAGACAGACGTATTGGCGGACGGGCATTCGTGTAATGCGGCCTACAAGACAGCCGCATCATAACTACCATTGCATTAGAATTATAACGACGGATAACTAAACAATTTTGCGCTATGTGATTAGAGTAAAAAATTGATCTGTAAATGGACGAATAAACAAAGGCTGTGGTACGGTAGTAATAAACGTGTAAACATAGTAACAGCAATAGTAATAAAACGTAGTAATAGTAAGCTAATACTTAGAACAGATAGGTGCCTTTTTGTATTCTAGTCAAGTGCCAGTGCGTGAAAGACGTACAGACGAACGGACAGGCCCCGTAATGCGAATATTTACAATCACCATGCGTGTACATAAGTCCAGCTGTTGCTGCAGCCGCCGGTATGGGTCGGTAATTCAGTCCACAAACGGAGTCTTCCGGCTCTTCCAAGCACGAGACCGGATTAATCGTAATCTGCGTGGCTTCAGACCGGACCTGCCTGCGTCAGCCGGATTACCGAGCTCGCCGGGTCGCAGCCAAGTGAAAGCGCCGCTAAGCTGGGCGCCGGGCCGAGTGGACCAGACAAAATACTGCCGGTTGGGGCGAGGAGGGCGAGTGCTGGGCCCGCCCGGGCGCGAGTCGTCCGTATATCAGATCGGATGTGTGGACGTTCGTCGTAGGATTACGACTGGAAAACGGTGCCATTGCGTGCCGCCCGCTCGCATAGACTGATGTCCATCATTGTTACACTCTGGCTTGATGATCGCAGTCAGGCGACCAGCGAGACGAGACGTCGTCTCCTGGCAGAACGTTCCACTGCGAAACACCGACAATATACAACCATAGCTAGTATGTAGTAGTATCGAAGTAGTAGGCCTAATAGTGGTGGCGGTGGTGGTTGTAGTAGTTTACTAACTTAAACTATCGACGTTGTTTTTGTTCACCTGTGCTAATGTGGACATATTTCGTTATTCGTTGCTGCAATGCATGTACAAACTTTCACTGACTCAGCTGGCAGTGACGTTACAAGTCTCGCTGTAGCAGCAGTCGTTTACTGACATCAATACCGTGTCACGTGACGTGGTTCTGATGACGTCATCATCATGGCGTCACTAAATTCTCCGCATCACGCCCGCGATCTATTCGTTGGTTAGTCAGATGTCGGAATGACGAAGGAAGTACTCCAAGAGATATAATACACAAATTTCATTAGCCAACCGTACTTAGACTTAAGTAACGGTCGACCTTATGGCATGGTTGTCGTCCGTCCGTCCGTTTGTCCATCCATCCTTTCGTCTGTAAGGGATTTGATGTATTCTGTCTAAACGGTAGGTCGTAGGGAAAAACTTTTAAAACATGTAATTAGCCCCGTGTCATAAACCCAGGCAGGCAAAATTTCGGAGATCTACTGCAAGGTAAACATTTTTAAATTTGGGGTTAAATGTAAAATGGTAGGAAAAATGTGCGGTTTTCAACGGAAAACTGACAATATTTCGGAAACGGTGAAAGATACGGTCAAGGTTACTATTAATCACTAACAGGAAGTGGCATACGCCCTGTCAGATGACATGGAAATCGTCGACCTTGGATGACTTTGAAGGTCACTGACAACCAGTACGATCGGCTATCCTAGCGACAGCTGGGCTTCTTATAAGTTAATCAGTGCATCATCCTGCGCTCGAGTCTGGCAAAGTACTCGATTTGAATTCGAATTCTTATTTTTCAAGACGCGGACTCACTGGACTTGGACTCTGCGAGTTTTTGCGCTGTGTGACTTGGAAATAACTGCTTCGTATTGATTTGTCTGTTTTTGGCTAACTGCTTTGTTCACGTAGCATCAACAGATAACTGAATGTTGTATAATTTCTAACACTGTGTCGCGTTGTTGCGTTTCTCGCCACTTGCTCAGATTGTGAGTGCCGAAGTTTTATGAACGTTCTGTCTCGTCTAGCTCATTGAACTCGGACTCGCACTAAGTGTATTCGTCTGCATCATTGATTATGAGCTTTACGGAGCAGTTCGCACAACTGACAAGAGTGTGAAAGGCGCCGCTTTATGTTAAGAACTTAAACGTTTAATTTAACTTTGTCGTTAGCATGACCAGTGCTGTCAGTAGTACAACACTGTGATATCTCTACAACCTCGCCTGCAACCAGGAACAAGGCAATAATGAAAGTCACGCAGCGCGATGAATGAATAATCCAACTGGGAACCATCAAACAGCAGCAACGAGTTACGAGGTCAATTTGCATTAGGCCTGCCTATAGCGCCTCAGTAAACAAACAACCGCCCTTTTCTCCAGTCTTAACATATTACGACAGTAGGCGTTTCAGTGATCTTAAGTTGCAGGCAATCCAGTTAGTTTATACAGTGTAAGCAAGAGCGGCATTTAGTATTAATGAAGAACATTACTATTGCCTGTATGTGTGCTCATAACTGAAAAATATAGCAAGCTGTTGTCGTGTAGAAGGTAATTTTTCCTTCTTAACCGAGTAAATTTAGGTAAGGACCACTAGTGAGCTGCAGATTAGAGACGAAGGCCTGGCCATCCCAGACAATTCTGGCTCAGAACAGTGTGGACCGACCTGCATTCACGGACGCGCGCAGGACAGAGCGGCATGGCGGCGACTCGCGACAACGGCAAGGTCGACGAAAAGCTCTTGAAAGAAGACGAATAAGTGATTTCCAGATATTTATTCTCTTTTGAGGTCGTGGATTTTTGTGCCTTAGTGAAACGGTTTACAGAGAGCACTGGCACTATGCTGTTGAAATGTTTGACCTGCAGCAAGAGCTCTGATATGTAGTATCTATAACGTAGTTTGTGAAGTGGACAGATCTTGAGTCAGTTAGTAGTAAACAGAAAAAACATCCCAAAGCGCACCTGCACTACTTTGTCGTATTTCCAGCTGGAGAAAGAAAAGCGGGAAAAAATTGGTTTAAGATGTTGAAATTTTCTCAAAATGTAGTGTTCCTCCTGTTAGAAATGGAAACCGAAATTCTTATTCTGTTTTCAAGTTCAGTTAAAGACGACGGCTGTGCAGCAGCAGCGCATATCAAAAGGTGATCTGTCTGGCAGACCAGTTTGCCAGTTCGTTTCTGTCCACTGGCCAGCAGCCGCAGTTCATCGTTAAGTCGTGGCGCGGTGGCGAGGGAGTCCGACGCGATAGTCCGGCATTTCGCAGTCGTCGCACGTGGCCCACGCGACGTAAATTTAATAAAATGCCGGTTCCTCGCGGCGGCGGTGTCGGCGGTAAATGCCGCCTTCAGCGCCGGCGGCGGCAACTGCGACCAATACGACGGTCTGCCGGGTGTCGACAGCACAGAACCGGTCAGAATTTATCGATGCCACGCGACGCCGCCCGACGTGGAACAAATTGAGTATATTAATCCATTTAGACGCGAGCGGGCTGGGACAGGAACACAGACTAGGAGGGCCGAGAAACGCGCTTTCCTCCGTGGAACGAAATTTTAGCTGCGGCGGAGACGACGGACCCGTCTTTGTCGTCGTACGTCGTCAAACTATCGATCAGCAAGACTTCAATCGATCATCCAGCAGACGCACCCCCATCCACCCAGCTACCCAGCCAGACAGTCACCGGCGACCCATCGACAAAATGTCGAACGTATTATAACAACTTCAAGGAAAAAGTACCGGTCAGGACAACGCTAATAGTCACGACGGGACGGGGACTGACTCCCTCGCGTGTCTCGTGCGCTTCTTGCATGAACTCTGGGATGTCTGGCGCTGGAACTATTCGCCACTAAAAACCTGAGAAGTTTCTTTTATGCCGCGAAGCTACTGCAAAGCGCGGTAGTTGCTGAACGACAACGTTCGCATCTAACGAGCTCAGCGTGGCCAGAGTAGCTAATAGTCTGAAAAAAATTACGAAAGTGTATGTGGTGTCATTTCGGAATGCTATATGGCTTTCCACCAGAAAAGTGTCAAAATGCTATAGCGCCGGAAGACTCACTATGGTACCACTCAAATTCGAGTTGACGGCTTTGGTATTTCTGCGACAGGATACAGGTACTGACATTAGAGCATTATGCAATCGACAATAAATTGCTTGTACAGCGCAAAGACACAGAAAGTATCTAATGCGCTGTTAACGTCAATTCAGGATAATAGGCAAAAACAGGAAAGAGTGCTTTAAAAGGTCGATGAAGGAAGCCAGAATTCTTAAATAGTTGTTGCAGACGCAAGGCCCGACACAGAAAACAAACGAGCAACAAACTAGTTATTACTAAAGGACGACCATAGCAGAAAATTATCTTCTGTGAAATGCACAATTTGATGAGATTCATATATATTTTAGTCGATGCTGATTTTTGTCGACCGAACTAAAACTAAAACTGAAAACTTATCTGTCCAACTCTGCATTTTGTCGCTAGCTAATTTAATGCCATTTTTGCTATATATTAAACTCGGTGCCTGAGAACAGTGGTCGAGGAGCGCTGTAGCAAATGTAAAATGATGGCAATATTGTACTCTGCAGAACTAGGCCATTATATTTTGTTTTTTTCAGTCAATGCTGATTTTTGTCGTTCCCAGACCTTTGCATCAAGACCTCGACCTTTAAGACTGGACGTAAGCACTCCAGAAAATATAGATATTAGCGTGTAAAAAAACTCGTGAGATGTCTGTGACAAACCAACTTATCTTTGAACTAGGCCTATCACGCCGAAAGTTGCTTTTTTATCGCAAGACATCGCGATTAAGTAAGTTGTTTTTGGAAGTGCGGCATATTGTTTACAGAAACGTTACGCTTGTATTAGTCAGCACCGCGACGTCACGATGGCATCATGATTTGTTGCGAGATTATCCACAGACAGCAGCACAGGGACGTTAGCGAGCATCAGCATCAGCAGCCGTAGCAGCCGCCGCATCAATGCATCAGTTGAGCCGCGTGTCACGCCGCTCGTCACGCTTGCTCGTTTTTTCGCCCTGATTTACGCGCGCCTGAGCATTCGTCACGATATTATGCACGTGCCCACAGCGCCAGGGTGGCCCGTGCTGCTTGGAACAATCGTTTTAGCAAACCGCATGAGACGAACAACCACCCGGTCGACCAGCGGCACGCATCTGTAGATTAGTAGTCGCTGGTGGCTGGCTGGTGGGCAGTAGGCGGATTGGTCGGTCGGTCGTCAATCTGTCTCGCTAAGCAGTCATTTGTATTCCGGTCAGCATCAGCGCCGTTCGACCGATCGACGGCAAAGCTCCCGGCCCTACGTCCGTCCTGATGGCCGAGCGGTAAATTCTTCCGGTGCTCGCGAGCTGGCGCGCATATCGCCGGCCTGGTGGTCGATCCGACGGCCTCACGACGCGCTGCCAAGCGACGCAGCAAGAAACGCGAATTTACTTAGGCGCGAAAGCGGCGCTCTCCGGCGCGAAGGCGGATCAGTGTCTGACGCTGATGTATCGGTCCATTTAGTGCGCACGCCGCGCGGACGGCCACCTCGTACGGTACCGTATGAACGTGGCAGCCGGACCGCGCGATCGACTCGCTGCCCCACGCCAAAGCGCATAAATCCATTGCTGGTCGTTGGCTGTCGGCTCACCGATGAAACGCCGCTAATCAGATAGAAACACGACGTCGGCGAGCAACTCAGCACGGCACGTGTACTACACTGACGACCTGGCCACGCACGACTACCTAAGGTCTGACCTCGCGCCGATCGGATCACTGGACACCGTTTAGTAGCTAGACCTACCACCAGCAGTAGCAGCAGAACTCAGCTGTTATGATGTCATGAATGCAATGTAATGCGCACGGTACACGAGTCACAGTCGATAATGCGATGATAACTTCTTTCAGATAAACCGCCGACTGCTTTCTGTACATGGGAAAGGGAAAACAAAAGAAACAAAACCGAGTACCACAAAGACAATGCGCAAAGACAAAAACACGCACACTACACTGTGTCTCAAAAAACATCCCGAACATTTTCAACTGTGACTTGAAGAAGGATTATCAGATTTTAATAATTTTTGGTAAGAATATTTCTGAGACGGCTAGCCATCAGACCATTATGTAGTTTCCCACCTCACCTATCGTATGTTTCTGCATTATCTGGAGAAATCAGAACCAACGAAATATTGCATTTTTACTTAAAGTGGTATCATTACTTGATGTAAATAACGCACAAAAACACATTTTTACATTTTTGACACTTTAGCTGACACTTTATTTAATTGTTTCGTTTTTGGCTGCCTGCAATGAAATTGATTGAAATGTTGGTTAATTGTGCAATCACAAACATAGAAAGACAATTTCTCCATTTATTGACAGTAGTATGGATAATGTTATGCTCCAAACTAATCCAGACTTCACCAGTCACTTCTTGAATTTATAAACATTCTTTAACGTCATATGGTAGACATACTGCTGCATGACAGTCAAATCTTGTAATAAACAGACTCTTGGGGGCCACAGATCAGGATAGACGTAATTTATCCACGATTTTTTTTATCACTTTAACGCATATTTTGCATAATCTGATTTTCCCAAGCAGTACAAAAGCAGACAGTGAGTGAGGTGGAAATTTAAACAATCACTTAATAGCTAGTTGTGTCGGAATCAAGTAGGCCAAAAATTATTGAAATCTGTTAATCATACTTCAAGTTACGGTCAATAATGTTGGGGATGTTTCTTACGATATTTGCATATTCCAACGCATATTTCGCCTGGTTTTCTTTCCCGAGGTAGTGCAGAAGCAGACATTGGGTGAGGTGAAAAACTGAACAGCCATTTAATGCCAAGTTGTGTCAGAAATATTTACACCAAAAATTATGGGAATCTGATAACATTTGTTTAAGTTATAATCGAAAATGTCTGGGATATTTTTTTGGAGACACAGTGTATAAAGCTAGTAACAGTGTACGCCTCTTCTATGTGCCAAGTAGAACTATCAGCAACTGTCAATGCGGTATGTAAGCAGAGTCACTGCGTTAATTTTTATTTACTTGGAACGCTTTACAGAACAATCTCAAGTGGGCTGCAGTTCACACTGTTTACCTACTTTCAAACATTTTTACGCGCGACAGCAGAATGCTTCGCGCGTCTTAGCCATCGTCTAGGCGTCCGTCTCTCTGTCACACTCGTAATCTGTATCAAAACGGTGCAAACTAGGATCACGAAATCTTTACTTCGGGTTGCCCCGAAAACTCTAGTTTATCGTGACAAAATTTTGTGTTCGTGGGTGCGAGGGTTCCCCTCGAACGAGGGCGTCAAAAGGCGTACCCCCTAAAAGATGTTATTTTGCCGTTATTGGCTCGCATAGTGTGAAACGGTTGCAGATAAGTACTGGTGACAGGCTTTTTAGATTTATTAACATCGATGACCTTGAACGACCTTGAACCCCCTAAAAGGGTTTTTAACAAAATTTTCGCAATTTTTGGATGCAATGCACATTTCAACACTGAATTACGACGAAATGGTTGGAGATAAACCAAGACAACTTGCGTATGAAATGTTCCACATTAAACGTAAATTTTAGCAGTTTAAGTTCCGACCCCCTAGGTTTAAGGAGGTCGGCGTAGGTGGGCGTCAAAAACAGCTACCCCCCTAAAAAGTGGTTATTTTACCGGAATTATCTCGTGTAGCGTGAAAACAGTTGCAGATAGGCACAGACATGCTGCATATCACAACAAACACTGGTGACGGGCTTTTTAGATTTGTCAACATTGATGACCTTGAACGACCTTAACCTCCCTCCCCCAAAAAGGGTGGTTTGGTGAATTTTTCTGCAATTTTTGGCTGCAGCGCACATTTCAACAGTAAATTGCGACCAAAGGGTTGGAAATAGACCAAGACAACCTGCATATGAAATTTTTAGCATTGAACGTAGATGTTAGCAGTTCAAGTCCCGACCCCTTAGGTTCAAGGAGGCCGGGGAGTCGAAGACGGCTACTCTCCTAAAAGTGGTTATTTTACCACAATTATTTCGTGTAGCGTGAACACGGTTGCAGATAGTCACAGACATGCTGCTTATCATAACAAACAACAATGACAAGCTTTTTATTGGTGTGAACATCGATGACCTTTAATGATCTTCAACTTTAAAATAGGAGTTTTAGTGTTTTTTTGCAATTTGTGGCTGCGGCGTAGATTTCAAGAGTGAATTGCGTCGAAATGGATAGAGGTACAGTAGATCAAGACAACCTGCGAATAGGAATTGCTAAGGCTGTCGCGCGTCTCATGAGCTTTGCTCAAATTACTTGTTACTTCCCGTATTACTAGCACATCGAGCGCGTTCGAAGTTGTTACAGTTAACGCGCTATATAAATTACTTTCTTACTTACCCACTTACTTACGATTGCCGTTGGTTACACGGCACTCAGTCAACAGTGACGTCATGCAGCGATGAATCCGTCACGTGACGTACCACGTGATGACAGAGCACGTGATCACGCAGCTGCAGCAGCAACATCTGGTGGCACGAGTCGCCACTGTCTTTTTACGACATGGGAGCGGGCCGGGCATATCTTGAATTGCGTTTCGGGTATCGTAAATGTGGCGAAGCTATGGAACTGGTGACCTCGAACGACACTCTGACGTCACACGACGCAGAGCAAACAGTCAAAGAAACTTCCATGCAGCACGCACTGAGTGCCACATTACCATACAGACAGCGGCACTCCCGGCCGGTGGGTGGGATCGCCGGGTTGCGTTTTATGGTCGTCCAAGTTGCGTCATCTGCTGCTGCGGCGGCTGCTGCTGCTGATAATGATGATGATGATGACGCGTCGTGTTCGGCCAAGCATCCACTGACGCAGATAAAATGGCGACGAAGACGACGACGACGACGAAGGAAGGGTGGGTCACTGTAAACACGACTGACTACCGACCGACCGACTGAGACGTGCCGGCGTGAAAGGGCAGAGAGCAGCTTAGTTGCGTCCGTCTGCGGATCGACTAAGTAACTAAGCACGACGCGATCTTCATAAATTCCAGTCGGCGTCCGGTCGGGATGCTGTCGTTAAGCCGGGTGCGCAACTACTTACGCGATAATACGATTCTTCCAGCAGAGTCGCGTCGTAACGGACTGTCAGATAGACGTCCGTACGTCCGTCCGGTCGTCCCGTGGCGCTGAGTAATGAAAATTCATCTCGCTCTCTCACTCATTCGCTGGCTAGCTGGCTGCTGTCTCAGACGGCGGGCGGCTGGGTGGGTGGTCTGGAGGCTCGCGCGCTCGGGGGTCGGACGGCCATTTCGTTGTGCATCGTCCCGCGTCACCTGACGACGACGCTGAGTGTATTAGCAAAGCACGGAAGCAACAAAGACGCCGCATTCATTATTCCGTCCACTTTATGCTGCGAAACGTTCTTATTCATTGCTCTGTACGGCTCTGGTGGAATCTCCAGCAAGTAAGCCTCGTTACGCATAGGATCAACTGTCGTACTTCTTCAGCATCGAAAATGCGAAGGAGAGACAACTGGCCTTTTACAAGCTCACATGTGTGAGCTACTTCACGTTATACAAAAATGTCGTTGTTAAATATAGGACGTTTTCAACTATTAATGCTTATAAATCATTATGAGTGTCTCAAAACTTGTGCATCTAGTCTGAATTTCTATATCAGCTAACTGTTAAAGATTAAAAAGTTAAAGACGGTGTATGGCTGTTTACGGGAAACCCATCACAGAGCTACGGCGCGTCACCTGCCTTTGAAATTGCACATCTGAAGTTACGACCACGCTGTAATCAACTACAATACTCGTATCGTCAACGGCGCCATGACTGCACAAAACAGTACAGTTTCTGTTGGATTAGCGCAGTCGATTGAGATCGGCTTTAGAGCAAAAGAAACGGTCAACAGTCAACAGCGCGTTTAGTGCACGGTGCTATGCGATGCACGCCCGATCAGTCAATCAGCGGGGCCTTTCGTCTGTCCTCCGACCGACTGCTGCCGGTGCTTGGCGCTTGATGGCTGAGTAGCAGATGGTGTCGACAGTCTGCGACGGCGGCGTTTGTTTGGTCGAGCTGCAGAGATCGTGTCTAATCAGAGAGACTGTGTCGTGTCGCATCGATCGCCGGGAAAGCGCCGGGAAGCCGAATCAGATGCCCCATTATAGGATCGCCTCCTTTCAGAAAAGTCTCCCCCAACCGACAGTTTACCGGCAAAAATCCCCCGGGCGGGGCGGATTTTTGCCGGTAAATTGTTGGCCGGGGAGAGACTTTTCTGGAAAGGGGAGGGGGCGATCCTATAATGTGAAGACATTTTTATCGGGCCGGCGACATTTTAAAAATGGAGAGACGTATCAAGTCCGTGATTATCTCTCGCAGGGCGGATTTTTCGTGGGGGAGACATTTTAATGTGCTACCGGAACGCGTCGAGTCGCGTACGTCGCATACGTAACGACGATGCATGCGCCCGACGGGACTAACCAGTCAATTCGACCGACCCGACCCACCGGCCGCAGCCGTCCACGTCCATCCGTCCGTCTGTTCGTATTACGGGAAAACAGCCGCGGCGGTCAGCCAGGGAGCGATGGTGCGCGGCCGGGCGACGGACGTCCCGAGCTGGGCTGATGGCGAGGGTCTGCGACTCATAGCGTGAACGTCAACGCCAGGCTGCCATGCAGTGGCTGACCAGTGAATGACCAGTGCTGACCGATCCAGACCGATCCACCGCTCCCCATCACACCGCACGACACGGCACTGGGTCCACTCCCTGCCGGCACCGGCGATTTAATTCCGACCCGCGCCCAGCCCTAAACGACTTGATTCGGTTTGCGGAACTCCATCACAGCGAACTCGTCAAAACACTTCCGAGTTGTGACGGACAGAACTTTCTGACTGACGTACACTCAATGTCTCCCGATATAGACACTGTGTTTCTAAAAAAAACATCCCGGCATTATACATTGT
>Ga0209454_1002474_pt1 | contig 12567 bp, 7 predicted proteins | sample WorMetHERISLAND1_2_FD_187400 | JGI IMG/M metagenome (GOLD analysis project Ga0209454, IMG submission 187400) | Marine gutless worms symbiont microbial communities from Max Planck institute for Marine Microbiology, Germany - Olavius geniculatus... | ecosystem: Host-associated > Annelida >...
CATATTTATATAGCACCAATATGCAGAGCTACAAAGGCGCTGGATCACAATGACCTCAATGACTGAAATAAGCAGAGTCACTTCTAGTTATGATGACTATGTCACAGTCACATGCAAAATGCAAATACACTGTGAGGCATAAAAAAACACACCAAAATATATCGATTGTTACTTGAAGATAGATTATCAGATTTTAATAATTTTTGGTATGAATATTCCAGACAACTGGCCATCAAGTGATCATTTATGATCCTGCCTCACTGAATGTCTGTTTCTGCACTACCTGGAGACAACAGAATAAGGAAAATATAATATTTTTATTCAATTCAGTATCATTATTTGATTAAAATAACACACATTTGGCATATTTTGTCCAAATTTCTAGCACTTTGGTTGACAGTTTGTCTGATTGTTTATTTGTGCAACTGCTGACAGTAAATATTCAAAACATCGGCCATTTGTGTAAACACAAGCAGGGAGATGCATTCTTTATTTGTTGATATCAGTGTTGATAATGTTCTGCTGCAAACTTTAACCAGTTGCTTCTAGAGTTCATTGATATTCCTAAACAGCATCCCATAAACTCGCTGCTGCATAACACTGCAAAAATTGTCGAATGGACTGTGATCAGGACTGTTAAGGGTCTAGAGTAATAAAATTAACTGATGTTTTTTTTCTTCATTTCAACTCACATTGCATTTGTTCTCTTTCCTTAGGTAATACAAAAACATATGTTAGGTAAGCTGGAAACTTGAATAGACATTTGATGGCCAGTTGTGTCAGGAATGTTAATACCAAAAACCATTAAAATCTGGTTATTCTTTTCCAAGTTACTATGAATAATGACAGGGATGGTGTTTAGCGTTTTGTTCATTTTAATGCCGATTTCATGTGTTTTGATTCCCTCAGGTAATGCAGAAGCATATGCTGAGTGAAGTGGAAACTTAAATAATCATTTAATAGCCAGTTGTATCAGGAATAGTTGTACTAAAATATACTAAAATCTGATAATCCACCTTCAAGTTATGATCAATAAATTTTAGTGTGTTTTTTATGCCTCACAGTGCATATATACCTAAAATTAACTAATTGTTTAAAAATTGTACAAGAACATGAATACAAATGTATTACAAACAAAATTAATGAAAACACTACCACAGAAATATTTTGCTTAAACGTAAATAATGTTTATTAAAAAATGCAGTAAATTTCTTGAATAAATTAGTTCTAAAAATATTCAAAATTACAGCTATCACTTGTAAAACATTTAAACATAATGTAATGCAAGAAATATATGTTACAAAGGCAATATAGAAATAACAAATAAAAGTAATCATTAAGCAACTCTGTACAGAAAGATACACTTCACAAATGAACCTTTAATTTTTGTCCATCAGCAGCATCTAGAAGTAGAGGAATCACAGAATCAACACTATGTCCTTCATCATCCGCTAAACCTGACGGATACCAGGACACAGAAATCACACCTATTACAGCACATTAAATCCTGTCAGAAACAGATATGATTATCAGTACTTGAAAAATTAATTATATGCTTAATGAAGCATTAATCATCATGTAAGCACTAATTATTTGGATAATCCACAATGTTTACTGTGACACAAATAAGTATCAAAGTTAAAAAAATTGCAAACGTTAACTGAAATACTCCAGTCCAGTCCACTTGTAATGTTATCCTACAATTAGCAATTTTAGTTCTGTTATTAATGCTGTTGAATAATGAGATATATCTGCTGTTAGACACACGAAATGTATATATGTTACAAATCTTTAAAAATGTACCAATAAACAATTTTAATCAATAGTGAGATTATGTACTAAATCTGTACAATAAACATTATCTCACACAAAATTATTATTATTATTATTATTATTATTACTATTATTAACACATATTATGTCCATCAAAATACAATGAATTGCATTTTTGCACAGGGTAACATGTATCGCATAAAAAATTACCCACATGCAAAGGACAGTCAACTAAGTAAAAAGAAACATCAAGTAATATGAAATGCATCATATCTACTTACATTAACTGTAGTAATTACAAAAATAACCTGCTCCACTCTGGCGAATCTGCCTCATATGGTCTGCAATGACATTTGGATCACGTGAGCTGTATGGCCCAAGTTGTGGATAAAAGCTTGAGCCGATCTCATCAGGTGGTTGGTGTCGTCGACCAATCGGATAACGAGCAGATATTTCCAGCTTCCAGTGAGGCAGCACAGGATGATTCCAGTGCAGGTAAACGCCATCATATGTTGGATTCCCATACCAGGGATAGTAAAAAATGTGTACATCGTAGTTTGGCAAAGTATCTTCACTGATGGTGAGATGAGCTGCAGCAGACTTGTTAACAATAACAGTTTCCTGAGCGCCAACCATTATCATATTACTGTGCCAAATATAGCTGTTATTGCGTTCCGGTACGCCAGCATGTGAACTGTTCCTTAAAAATCGGATTAACGTGTTTTGAAAAGGCAAATCAACTACTGTTTCTGACCCAGTGTCTGACTGAGCGTAAAGAGGTTCACGACGAAACCGCCGTCTTAAAGCGTCTGCATCGGAAACTACGAGTATCCCTAGTATCATACACACAAAAAAGCAAACAATTACTAAAGCTGATAATACCAACTGCAAACGCGAAAATCTCATCACCTTTACCAGTTGCCACTAAATTCATTTGCAAAATACAGATTTTTACAACTGGAACGGAAGTAAACAAACCAAATCAACAAAAAAGCGAAAAGTTGACTAATAAATTGAAACCACAAAACGTCTGATTTCTTAAATAAGTAACACAGTAGTCACTGTCTCCATTCAGTGCAGACTCAATGCGCCCCAAGTAAGCTTGACCGGTACGTACTAGCTCTAGCTTCATGGCGCTCTTGTACCCTCAAACTGCTCGTGTCGAATGTCGATACTCGATACTGCTGGAGTTAAATCCTTCGATATTGTTGTTGCTGCTGCTGCTGCAACGCAAAGCAGTATGATGATGAGGCTCCGCTGCTGCGGCAGCTGGTGGCAGGCCGTAGTGGTTATTGGATCATTGAACCAACCAGTGGCGACTGGCGACTACTAGGTCTAGGCAAGCAATGCGTCACGCAGAGCAGCCGTCGCTGTCGGTCGGTCGCTGTAGGCTTATGCGCTGAGGCCTATAATGCGTGGCGTACGTTTTAGTGCTAGAATGATAACAAGCGCGTACATGTATTAGGTGTCGTCGATTTAGCCTGCATGTACGCCTAGTCACGTAGCGCTGATAGAAGATTAGGTCCGCGTATTAATTATCAATTCTTTTAGCAGATTTTTGTGGTTCAGTGAGCCGTGAGCAGTGAGCTGCTGTCTTTCCGTTTGGCTGTGCATGTGCTGCTGTGCCTTGCAAACTGTCACATATAACGTTGTCGCAGTGACGCTGCATTTTCTGCTAGTTCAAAGGATGTCGACTCCGATCGAGAAACTGAGAGAAGCGTGCTTGAAGCGTGGCGTCAGCGGCATTAAAACCATCGGCAGGTAGCCACGGCAGCTCAGATCAAACAGTACATGTATGAATAGGATGAATGACTGAACATCATTTTAGTGCTATCTTTGTTATTCTTTCATGGTGCGTGGAGTTTATTCGCTCTGCTGAGAAGTTGAGATTGTATCCGTACATAAAATTATGTGCATCTCCGTTTGGTGAATTTGTTTAACAAAATAGTAATGACGTCATTACCATTATGACGTCACGCCGCTGCGCACACACAGAACGACAAATCGAGTGAACACACTATCTCCTCCATTCACTACGCGTTCACTTGGTAGAGATAAAAGCAACATAACAGTTGAAATAAGCTATGTAAAACTGTCAATACATTTAGCTATGGTAATCTGAGATTATTGTGTACGCCTACAAGTGAAGACTATAGGCTACTGAGTGCGTACGGTATGAACCAAACTCCTGAACAGAACACCAGTGAAGGATTTGGATCTTGGTTGAATTCCAGAGTTATGAGATGTTAATTTTTGTAGGTGTAAACATACAATAACATATAGGTCTATGTCTACAATTTGTTTTGTTGTCTTGGCACAGAACTTTTCGCATCTATGATGACAACGGCAGTCGGATGCTTGACTATGATGAACTGAAGAATGGAGTGAAAGATTACGGAGTAAACATGTCCAAAGATGAGCTGGATGAACTGTTCAAGTGCTTTGATAAAGACAGCAGTGGCACCATCAGTTTTGATGAGTTCATTCTTGCACTCAGGGTTTGTTTTCAGCTTTGTTGCATTTTAGGCCTCTGTCGTCCTAAGTCGGTAAGTAAGTAACTAACAGAAGTGGAAAGTGCAGACTTAACAGTTAGTGACAGTACACTACGATCTCAGCACCTGAACATAAAATCTTTAGCAGCCGCCTATAGGCCCATAAGCTGTTCAAAGTCAATGCCAGCTTTTCTCCGATGTGCTGGAAGGTTGTTCCCCACTTTTGAACCTCCAGCAGTAAAACGTCTTTTTCCACAGCTGCTTTAGCTCTATTTGATGACACATGTTGAGTTGGCAGAACGCAGCTGACGATGACCTTCGACGAAGACCAGCTGACAGTTGGCACCAGGTGAGCTGAAGCCATGCCGGGCAGTGACAAGACGTAGACCATGCAGTAGAGTAGATCGTGATGGAGAGATAGGGCCTATGCAGAATCTTGACCTTGGCTTCTCCAAGTCCAGCTTTAGACATATATGAGAAATCCAGCCAAAATTTGATTTTAGCAAAGTGTTTGGCTGGATTTTTTGATTTGGCTTATTTCATCACAGATGAAGTGCAAGTGGACTATTTAGCCTACAGGTAAAAATAATGAAGCTGACCTTGGATTACATTATATCATTTGAGTAATTTGACAGTCTAACACACTTACAGTTCTTCTCTGGCTAGATTTTGAAAATTGACATTCAAAATATTCGTATCATAACATATCATTTGTGTTGTGCAACTGTTAATAATGTGCGATCCCATGTGGCAGGTGACGCTCCGTAATGCTGAAATGTGTTAGCTTTAGGAGCTGTATGCAACCGTTAAGCTTTTAACTTCCTAGCAACGTTGTGTTGTAGCCTCCGATGTCTCGCTGCAGAGTAGATCTCATCAACAAAGCGTTCGCCAAGATGGACGTCACTGGAGATGAGGTCATCAACGCGGAGGACCTAAAACGCACCTATGACGTCACGCAGCACCCCAAGTTCAAGACAGGTGAATGGTCACGAGAACGCATCTTGAAGGAATTCCTCGACACCTTTCAGCTGGGAGAAAAAGACGACAAGGTAAAGCGGTCGTTGCGGTCTGTACATTGTATTGTGCTGTACAGTGTAGCGATGTGCACTTATTAGCTTTCACATTATTTGATGACAACAGATCGTATGTTGCATAGTGATGTGGTGCAGGGACTTTTATTTTAAAATAGTGTAAGAAAAATGTTTTTTCTCACGCATGAATGACGTTCAGCTAGTCGTTGCTGGCGGGGGGGGGGGAGTGACAGACAGTGCCGCAGCAGCCACGACAATTGCTGCCTGCCATGTGCGTGGACTCTGGTAGCTCATGTCTCAAAGACTATGGCTCAGTGCACACAAAACACGCTAGTTTATTACACTCATATATCACAAGGTAGTGTATCGGAGTTTCAGGCTTGGTGGGAATGAGTTTTATTGCAGCACTCGAAAAAATTGTGAACATTGATTAGTATTTGGAGAAGATGTAGACACAAGTTTGGTGGTGTGTTTTTGACTCATGATGTAGTTAATTAGTTATGTATACCTCAAGGATGTGCTGTAGACTGTCTGATTCTGTCCCAGAAAAATTGACCCTTTTCCCCAATAATTTTTCATCAAGTTTACATACTCTTACAGTACAGCTACCTCTTTATCGGGGAGAGAAGTTGGTTGCATCACTTGCCACTCACATTTGTATGGATACTTATCATTTAGACTGCAGTAAAATGTGAGTCGTTTTTCATAAATTTGCATAGGTGACAAAGGAGGAATTTATGAACTACTATGCCGGAGTGAGTTCATCGATTGATCAGGACGTGTACTTTGACTACATGATGCGCCAGGCGTGGAAGCTGTAATGCAAGCCCGCCACTGATGTTGCTTCTAGCATCTTTTTCTGTTAATGTTGCACTCAAGTTCAAGTGAGGCTTGTGTTATTGATGACTTTTTCACTCGTTGTGCCGACATTTCCCGGGGAATAAGTGCAGTCTGCACTTTTTCTCTGCTCTTATTTAGTCTTGGCTCGGTCTAAAATTGTTCTAAAAGAAGAAAAAATGTGCAAAAAATCAAGCAATATTTTGCCTTGTGCCTGGAGACTGGAATTACCAGCGTCCCCAGTTTTTTTCTAGAACTAAACCACGGGATATTTAGAAATGTTTGCATTTAAAGTTTCAGAGTCAACAAGTTACTTCTACTGCTGTACTGTCCGGAGTAATTGTTTATTCCTGTAGTTCTGTGTTTTAAGTTAATAGTTTATAAACGCTTTAATTTACACATCAATACAAGGCAGCAGTTTCACACACTGGTTAGTACTTGGATGGGTGACTGTCTGCGGACAGGTAAACCATCTCTGTATATCACCAACTACTGAAGTCAACTCAGCCTTCTATCCACCAGGGTAGGTAGGTAAGTCAAGACCATCCTGCCTAGCTTGGGTTAGCACTGGATGCATTCACCTGCATCGGGTGGCAGATAACAAATACTGTGTGATCCTGTATGGCAGGTGACGCTCCATAGCTCTGAGGTAGATTTCCTATGAAGAGCTATGTGCACCCTTCAATTTCTCTTAGCCTACTCACCCCCATTTTATTGGTCATTTATTAGTTATCCCAGATTAGGCAGTTCTCCCAATGATTTTCACTGTCTGTGTCTCTTTCTGTCTGTGTCTCTTTAAGCTATTTTGAGCATCTGCATGGGATATATGAGAATCTTTCCTATCTTTCTAGACACAGTGCCACCAAATCTTTCTTAGGCATCTTAGCCATTTGTAGCAAACAGTGTAGCAAACAGTGTTGGTTTTTGATATTCATTTTGCAAGTTTATTTTCAGTTGACTGCGTCTGGAAAAAAGTTGGCATTGTGCAACAAAAATGTCAAACCTAAACGAATCTTAATAAAATTGCAAGCAATTAATTCCCAATAAATTCCCGATCACCAAATTTCTTTCAAAAGTATTATTTCTTAGAGGAGTTATTAATTGTTGAATATCTATAACAAAACATCTTTGTTACCAATAGTATGGTATTTTCTGCAAACAATCGTGTTTTAATTAAATTGTTGAGAATAGAAAGGGTATGGTGCTAAAAGTTTATCGCGGAATTTCAGAGCAAGCTGTGGACACTGTCAGGATAAAACAAACTGTCCATGTGGTTGCTTATTGCTGGACACTTCAGGTTTTGGAGTGACCTCATAAAAGTTACTGTAACTATTGTTTGCATTGGCAGATTTAAAAGAAATTTGGCTTTTTGATTGCCAATAGATGGTGCATTGTTGAGGTAAAATTTTGCCTGAATCAGATTTTGTTTGTTGAAATTATGCAAATGTATAGATTACAAAAAGGTTTACTTATGTAATGCTATAGGCCTACTGGTAACAGAGATTTTCTTATCGATATGGTGATCGCTTCAGCAATTTATTAGTGATTAAATATGTGCAGTTTTATTCAGATTTGTTCGGATTTTATCTTTCTATTGTACATTATTTAAGGGTTTACTTTTTTCCGGACACAGTGGAGAAAGATACTGAACAATGGCTGGAAAAGTGCTGTTTAATTTTACATGCGTGCATACGCTCATATTTTCAGTCATTAGTTCATTGTCAGAAGATTTAAGTAGCTGAATGACAGAAAAATTAGTCAGAAGTAAATCTGACTATAAGCTGGTGTAAAAAGGAGAGATATGCAAAATATGATACAAGTACAAATACCCGATGACTTATTTTATTTAACACGATATAAATGGTTAATGTGAGGACTCTTTGAACCTGGTTGCTGCTAACAGCCATGGATGATGTCATTGTTAATGCATAATTGTTATCTCAATTGTTGTTCAAATGTGCAGTGTTTCATAAAAACGACTTCTATTTAGTGTTCATGCGTATTGTTCATAATCAAGGCAACAGACTTGTTATTCATTTGCCCTTATATACTACACGACTTCTGCTACTGTGCACAATGTACATTTATTATTTCGTACTAGCACTTGTATGCAGTACAGATTTCATAGTGGACAGTATTTGCAAATTAGCAGCCACAAGTTGGTGCTAGATGTTTACACTTGTTAAGTAGCGTAGACCTGCTTCGTACTGTCATCAGTATAAGTAATGCATGTACGAGTCTATAAAAATGTGACCTTGTACTTTTGCTATATTTGTTACTTTGTATTTACACTTTTAACGGACGATGAATGGGTGAAAACGTGCGAGATGAAGTCGAAGATCTTCAAGCGAATATGTAGCTATTTTCGTTTTGGCTAAACAGTGCAAAAATTATTTGAATTGGATCAAACTGCCTCATTTTTATAGTCCACGGAGTAGATTCGCGCTGAGTAGAAACTCCCATTGGTTTGTTGTTTTCGTTTTTGTTGTTTTTTATGACTCTAAATCTCATCATTCCGCTGCTTAATATTGGCATAAAATATCTCAGCGTGCTCTCGATAACAGATGAGTATTTTTTCAGCTTATTCTATTGTGCTTTTTTGCTTTTTTTGCTTTAGCCTTATTGATGTCTTGTTGTAATGCGATCTGTGGCTGCGTGCCTATCAGATGCCGATTTGTTACTGTGCTTTGAGACTAAAATATATTCCATGTAATGTATTGGCGTCAAGTGGAAAGCGACCTGACTTGTTTTCGGATGTCTCAGACTGTTTTTTAACCACTAAACCTATTTATTTACAGCTTAATGTTAGAAAACCGCCATCAGTGCTAGATTTAGGAAATGGCAAGCTGGGCATTTATTGCTTAGCAGCTCCCATGGAATTTATAATAAAAGACAGGCCATTTTTGTTATAACAAAATAACATTTCTAAAAGTCAGTTTCGTACAGTACCACTATAGGATATTTTCCTTTTATACGGTATCTGAAATATTGGAAGTCAGAAACTGCCAACTTTATAAATTTTTATAGTCTGTTGTACATTACATTGTATTTAGATTTTTTTTATTGAGAAAATTGACTGAAAATATGCTTTAATGCTTGATGGCACACATGGTAAATACGTGTTTTGCCGCCTTTTTTATTTCAATATGGGCGTCCTCCGTTATTGAAGGCCCCACATGCGGAAGTCCGGGGCTAACTGTCGTGCAGCCGATTCTTGGAGCAGTCGTTTATGTGTGTTCAGATCATAGAGAAATTTCATTTTACAGTATTGCTGAAGCTTAGAATTATGTCAGCGTCAGCCTGTTCAACATTTATCGCTTGATTATTTTATTTTACTCAGTTCTAGGCCGTTGGCGTTTTTTTTGTTAGACTGCGATACGTTTGTGGCATGGCAAGGTCTGTAGCGGCCTGTGCATTGTGAACGCACTCTGGTTAGCTGTAGGCCTACTAAGTAATGCACACGATAGAACGTTTGTAGTTTTAATATTGTATCGGTGATGTTGTGTCGCTTTATACATACTTGCCTGCATGTAGAGTTTACAGTTGGTGTCGCGACTGTTTTTTATTGCTATTCAATATTTATTCAGATACCGTTTGAGATGATTTTATTTTGAATAGGCCTACGTAAAAAACATTTCAGAAGTCACAGGGCGCATAGTGCGGCGTTGATCTCCGTTTCCTTAGCCGTCAGCCATGCCCCAGTTTACACTGCTAGACCACAAATGGAGAGCTAGTGCATCGCGCGCTGTGTCCGTTTACGCCTCAGTTTTCGTTGGTACTTATTGCATAATCCTGGAGGGATGGCCAGGCTGAATTGTCCTTGGTGGATGATTGCAGACAGTACTTTTACCTATGAACTTTGGAATTATAGTTTTGTCAAGTAGAAACAAGAAACTTAAACAGAATTTGTAGCGCACAAAAGTGTTTTGGGGTATTGCACAGAACAATGTTGATATTTTTTTTCAGGAACAAAAGCTACAGTCACTGAGAGGAAAGCTAAAACAAACAAGCCATAGATATAAAAAAACGTTCCAGAAAAAAACGTCAAAAAACGTTAAAAAACGGCAAGAATAAAAACGTCTAAAACGCTTAATAAAAAATCGTTAGCTTTAATTTGTTTATCCTTTTGCCTAAATGCCTAATGTTGCAGGTGCAGTGTAAGTGGAAATAAAGAGAGAAAAAATGCTGAAGTGCAGAATGACTGAAACTAAAACAAGAGAACTTATTCAATTTCAATTCAACTATGAAAAAATCAAGTATCACCAGATGACCTAAGTAAACTACCACCACTTTTCGTTTCGCATCTCAAATTTATTGGTGAAATTTTCAGGAACGTTTTTTAAAAAAATATAATAAACGTTCAGAAAAAAAGTTAAAAACATAAAAACGTGACAAGAATGAAAAAAACGTAAAAACTTTTTTGCATCCATGGACCTAACATAGTCTACTATACCGTGCAAATCCCACAATAAAATAATAACTAAAAAACATGACAGTCATGATAGCAAAACAACAAGGATAAAGCAACCAAGTAATAAAAACCAGAAAAACAAAATAGAAACCAAACTAACTGTAGGTCTACATTAGTCACATACGAGAAAACAAGCCTCTACAGGGTGTTCCAAAAAACGGATACCCAGTTTTATTTTTGGGATAACTTCGGTAATTCAGCACCGATTTTAATTATTCTTTCACTGTTACAAGCAGAAATTTATGGCGCGTAAACGTAAAGTTCTTCCACCCACCGCATCTTTATTGTGTGACCACATTACCTAGCAAAACAAACACTGTCAAAGCTACAGTGGTCTCGGAGAAAAGGCAGCACATAAAAATATCAATTTCGTAGCATAAAAAGCTTACTTACTTATTCGCAGTAGTGCCTTGTGACGTCATTGTTACGTCATATTGTGTTTATTTACTTTGTTTGCCAGTAATAATTTTTAAAATAAATCGTTTGATATGGGCAGAATAAACAGCGATATTAGCAGTAGTGTTTGTTTTGCTAGGTAATGTGGTCACACAATAAAGGTGCGGTGGGTGGAAGAACTTCACGTTTACGCGCCATAAACTTCTGCTTGTAACAGTGAAAGAATGGTTAAAATCGGTGCTGAAATACCAAAGTTATCCCAAAAATAAAACTGGGTATCCGTTTTTTTGGAACACCCTGTACATTGTAGGCCTATCTCAAAAAGATCCTCGACATTGTCGATTGTAACTTGAGAAATAATTAGTATTAATTATAAGATTGTAATAATTTTCGGTAAGAGTATTCCAGACACAACTGGCCATCAAGCTGGCTGTTTAAGTTCCCACCCCCCGCAATGTATGCTTCTGCATTACCTGGGAAAACGGAACACGAAATGAGCGTTGGAGTGAACACAAAACGTCAAAAATATCAGTCACTTTTAGCTCACTCATTGGCGGCGAATTTTAAAAACAAAGGTGGTATAAGTCGCAGAATGCACGAATGCAACACGCCGCATGCGAAAAATGGAGTGGGGGTGGTTTTTGCCCACACACCTCCGACAACCAGGAAGCGGGTGGCAGCGTCGTTAGTTTCCTTAGCGGGGAAATGACTCGTGCAAAACGTACATAATTCACGAGAATTATTAATATAAATTATTGGCAGCTAACTAGAAATAAAATGTCATATGTGTTCATTTATTTATTCGTTCATTCGAGGTTTAATACAGGAAATTTGAGCTAATGCTCACGAGACGCGCGAAAGCTAGCTTTTTACGTCTTAGAGCTAGTGGAGGTTCAGTAGCCTGAACACAGACGGACAAACGGACGGGAAAAAATTGCGATGGCTAAGACGCGCTAAAGCAGTAGCTGCTTTCGCGCGTAAAAGCCGGTTTTTTGGATTTCAAGGTCGTTCGAGGTTATCTATGTAAATACTTTTTGGAAAGCCTGTCAGCAGTGTTGACTATGAAAAGCAGCAAGTCTATGTCTATCTGCTATCATCACAGGCTGCGCGGTAGCGCAGCACTGTTGTAAGGATGACCAGCCATTTCAATGGAAGACTCCGAAATTTGAACCTCCGTATATCCCAAACCGCTTAATTTTTTCGAACAAAAAATTTGCACAGATGATTACTTCTGGCATATCTCCTGATTCGCAAAATTTGGTGAAAATCCGTTCACAGGGGGCTTCCCCACGAATGGGTGAAATATAACGCTTGCGCAAGTTGCGTGACTTTATATACCTTTCCTATTTCTTGCCGTCCTCTACAGGAAAAACGACTGAACTTATTTTAATGCACGATGGCTCATATGACGCGGTTTCGCGCAAAGAAGTGCCTTTTGGGGGTTACAAAATTTATTTTCGACATTTTAACCTATTTTTTCACAAAAATATGAAAAATTACAATGGCAGCTATGGGGAAAATTAAACAATTCTTTAAACCGTCATAACTCCGGCTATATATAAGACAG
>Ga0209454_1002477_pt1 | contig 12564 bp, 7 predicted proteins | sample WorMetHERISLAND1_2_FD_187400 | JGI IMG/M metagenome (GOLD analysis project Ga0209454, IMG submission 187400) | Marine gutless worms symbiont microbial communities from Max Planck institute for Marine Microbiology, Germany - Olavius geniculatus... | ecosystem: Host-associated > Annelida >...
CGGTGTGAGATAGGGACTAGGTTACTATTAATCACTAATAGGAAGTCGTACACTGGCTTTTGATTGCCACCGAATTCAATGACCTTGGATGACCTTAAATGCTAAAATAGGGGTTTTATGAATTTTTTGTCGATTTTGGGCTGCGAGACACATTTCAAGAGCGAATTGCACTGAAGCCAATTGAGATAGACATAAACAAGCTGCATATGAAATTTTCAGCATTGAACGTAGATTTCAACAGTCGAAGTCTCGATTTTCCAAGTTTAAGGAAACCTGCGCACGAGGGCAATCAAGAGTGGTACCCACGTAAAAGTTGCGATGAAATGGCTGGAGATAGACGGACAGTTTGCGAACAGGAACTGCTATAGGCTTTGGCTTGTCTCGTGAGCATTAGCTCAAATTTCTTGTTTAGTTACTTGATTGGCTGTGTGTTTATATATCTCTGATAGTTACCACCAAGAACACTGATCTTGTTATTTGGTGATAATGCTCTTTCTTGTTATTCAGGCATTTTTACAGCTAACTGTTCTTTTTCTGAGTGTTATAGTCATTAGCCAATCTCCGACCTTTCGAGAAATCAAGTTCGTTTTGTCAATTTTGAGCAAAAGATCTTTAACAGAACTGACTGCCCAATTCTTGTTAGAAAACTATTTACAAATGCGTTTAGCACCCCATCTCTTTTGTTGGCGAACGAGTTTGATCGACGCTTTATCCTCGTACGTTAAATGATGTTACACTGTTTTCCCCATCGTGTTTCCTGTAGAGTTGGGTTGCTTTCATTTATTTTATCCCATTACAAAATTATTGAAAATATTTGCACGAAATTTGCACATGTTACTTGGAATTGATTATATTCCAACGTGTGTTATTCAGTTTAAATGTACATTACTCTTGGAAGACTTAATTAGCTGACCTGTAGGGGACAGTTTTTTTATGGCCCACTCTGTATAATTATGCATTATCGCTTCTTGCAGCATAAGCAATTCTGCCTGTTCCATAGCAAGGTCTGTCTGTTTGTCGTCTGTGAAATGTCTGCACCTTGCTTAAACTGTTCAGCAGATTTACATACCATTTGGCAGATATGGTTGCAGGTCTCTGACTTATTGTGTTAGTTAGGGGTCTCTGCCCTTTAAAGAGAAGGGCTGATTTTAACCCCAAGATCACCCTTTCTCCCCTGGGCAAAAACATATTTGCCTAATTATGATTTTCCAGGAGGGCAAGACCAATCATCGATTTTGCCTTTTGTTGAATGTATCTGATCACTTGTTCTTATTTCAATTTTGCTTACAGCAGTTTCAGTGTTTTTAGTTTATGTCCTAGATTAAACTTGCTTGGTGGTATAACGGTATCTTGTTCGACTAGTATAACGAGGTCGCTGGTTTGACTTCTGCCTGGTGCACTGGCAGGTAGCAACTCTGGGCAAGTTGTTCGCACGCATGTGCCTTTGTCATCACGCGGTATAATTTGCTTCTGGCTTCACTGCCGGGAACATAGTGACAGTGCATGAGAAAGGTTTGGTTTACCGCCCATATAGCTGAGTTGTGTTTGCACTCACTGTGCCGGCTCAAGGTCATTTAAATGGAGATGAGAACTGACCTCAAGCTCACAGAGCTCTGAGAGGGCATGTGGACAGTGGGTTTGTTTACATGTGCACACGTATAATTGAGTTCTTACATTTTTAGGTTCAGCTCATGTTTTGTGTTTATGTACAGGTTAAACTTTCTGTTTTTTTATTGTAAAGGTTAAACTTACTGTTCCATTATTATGTGTTTGTGTGCATTCTGCCTGGAAAGGCCATCCTCGATATGACCTATACTGTGTTGGGTGGGATGTTAAACTCTACTCACTTACTCATTTTTTCAGCTAAAACATTGTATCATATTGTATGTCATAATTATGTGAGTATTTGTATTTGTGCTTGTGTGTAGTTACCTGTATCAGATAGCACACCTGGGTGATGACGACGACGAACCTGAATTCAGCAGCTCCATGCCGTTGGAGGAGGGCGACACATTCTTCTTTGCACCTCGCATGCTTAAGAACCTCGTCATGGTTGATGAGATGGACAGCTTGTCTCCTATAATGCACTGCCAGGTTAGCTATCACTTGTAATGGTTAAATGGTTACTGTTGAATGGTAACCCAGCTCAGAGTTACCATATGGGATCACTCTATATTACCTGCCACCCAACAGGTGAACGCGCCTTGCCTCAGCCTCTGCTATAAAGACAGGTACGGTACTTTCACTAGAGGGATGGCTGGCTGAGTTGAGTTGGTGTTGGTTATACTCAGATGGTTTACCTGTTCACAATAGTAACTTTAGTAAGCACTTGATAGTGACCTGGGACCCGATTCACAGAAGATCTTAAGATAATCTTAAGACATTTTTCACACTTAAGATCGTCTTGGGACAACTAGCTTATGGCATATCTTAAGATAGGTTTATATCTTAAGATAAAATAAGGCAGTTGTGTGAAAAGCCTTAGCTGATCATCTAAAAGAAATTCTGTGATTTCACTTAAGAAACGTTTTCCAAAGCAATTTTTTAGGGACCACTCTAATGGAGATAGTAGTTTTAGTTTTACAGTTGTAGGTCCAAAACTGGGGAGCAGTCTTCAGTTCAACTGAGACGTGCCAACACTAACTTTGAGCTGTTTTAAAACATTGCTAGACATTTTTTCTTTCCCTTGGATGTTGAAAACACTTTGCGTTGCGACTGACTGTTGCTTCTTTCGAGTTATTTTTCTTCCTTGGTTACCAGTGTTTACGCTAAAGTAACATAGTACATGTGTTGTTGGTGGCTTAGTGGCATAGGAATAATTTGTCGGACCTAAGATTTAGAGATTTTGAGGTGGTTTCTTCGACTACCAGTCGGGTGACTGTCTGCGGACAGGTAAACCAACACCAAAGTCAACTCAGCTGTTCATCTCTGTAGCGTAGGTAAATCGAGCACCGGTTATCAGTCTGTCTGGTTGCAGTTAAAGCAAGTACAGTGGCAGGTAACAGCGTGTGATCGCATACGGCATGTGAGACTTCATAGTTATGTGATAGGTTTTCCATAAAGAGCTATACACAATGTTTAACCTTCCAATCTTTGTGTCTACATTAGATTGCTGATCTGGCCAATGAGGACACGCCTCAGATGTATACTCTCTGTGGTCGAGGACCAAGGTCTTCACTTCGGGTCTTGCGTCATGGACTTGAGGTAAAACACGACTCACGAGTATCTTTTGTTTTTGTAGCTTTTTCCTGAGATTTTAGCTGTACGATGTTCGGTGTTGTCTCATTTTGCCTTATCTGCTTTCGCCTATTCTCATTTTGCCTAATCCCATTTCGCTTAATCTTTTCTCTTGATAAGCGAACCAACAACAACGACTTGCTTTGTCGTTTTTCTTCTTTGCCTCACAAGCTCGTTGAGGCTTTGCGTATTCACAGTCATGCAAAACTGGCCTACCGTTTTCAACTCAAGCAAATTTGAGCTGAACAATGAACATTTAACCCTAACATTTACTTTAACACAATTAAAGCCTCTACAAAATACTGAGAAATAATTTCATAACTCTAACACTACAGAATTCAACAGAGTTAAAGTCTCTCTGGCAGAATTACCGATTTACAGAAAATACTGGCTGAACAAAGTATCTTTAAACCCTTAACACAAGGCTGTAAAATTTCACGGTTTGAGAGGATCACTAGGGAGGTTGAGAAAAATCACTAGACTCGCACTTGGACCGCACTTTCCACAAGTCCTGCACTTTCAGGTTTTAGGGCCAAAGATTTCTTGTCCTAAAAACCCGAAAATAAGTGAAACAAGCGTGTCAGCTTCCCTTGTGCAGACGCCACCCTCTGCAAAGGAAGGCTTTTTCCAAAGTGGCATTTTTCGAATCTGCTATCTTTCCTGAGTCTTTTTAGTGAAAAAGGTGAACATAGGTCATTTTTAGTTTTCGAGTTATTCGGCCTTCTTTAGGGGTACTGTAGTGCCCGAAGCTATATTTATAATTTTTTGCACGAAGCTACTGTACTTTGTTAGAACACCAGCCATATAAAAATAATCCACCACACCTGTTTTGTTTCATTGCTTTACCTTGTGAAGTAACTCTGTTCTTAAATTTCACTTTTTGCCATACAAAAAAGTAGCAAAAAGAAAAAAAAATATTTTAAACATGAAACTAGGCTAAATCAAATGTGCAAGTTTATGATATTTCTAATTGTTATCATAGTCAAGCATGAGAATGCAGGAAGGTGCACGTATGGTAGTGATGGCAGGAACAAATGACGAAAAACAAGATTCTCAGCTGCTGCTAAGCTGGGGCCGACCGCACCACCTACGTCCGACAGATGACAAAGACGGCAAAGGGTCGACCTTAAGCTTACAGCTCAGCGGTGGACCCAAAAAATGGTAGAGAAAAAAATGATGAACGACAAAACAAAGCTTGTCAAAGAGGCAAAGAAAAAAAACGACAAAGCAAGTCGTTGTTGTTGGTCCGCCTATAAAAAGAAAAGATAGGCGAAATGCTACCCAATCACGATGTTCACGTAAAGTTATTGGATGGTTGGCCAAAAATTGCAGTTAATGGCAGAAGACAAGTAGTAAACCTTCTTGTTTTTATGCACGTATTAACTTTGGTAATTCTGTTTGTCTGTCACAACCCAGTACCATTTCATGACCAGGTGAGACAGAGACTTCAGGTTTTCACTGTATGATTGCTTAATGTCTCTAGTATTTTGTAGCAAAATTTCATGCTGCTGGGTGAGGGGAATCTCCCCGAACAAGGGAACGAAATAAGGGCACCCCCTTAAAAAGGCGTTATTCTACAGTTATTGGTTTGTCTAACGGAAAAATGAATGACGTTGAACCCTAAAAAGGGGTTTTTCGTGATTTTTTAGCGATTTTTTGCTGCAGAAGAATGAATTGCGATAAAATGGATAGGGATAGACCAACACAATCTGCGAACAGGAACTGCTATAGGCTCTCGTGCGTCTCATGAGCATTACCTTTGATTTCTTGTTACATATGCTTCCATCTGTCTGTCTGTTGTACTTGTGCACTGCTCCTTGCTAATGCCATAGTATGGTATGAGACCTAGGCACACTCACTCTTACTGTCCAGAATCGTATTATATTTAGTGATTGCAATCCTGGGCTCTTAATCCCGGGATTTTAGGATTACATGCAGAAATTTGCTGCATTAGTACTGTTTCGAATGTTAGATGATAGAATAACAATTTTACCAACTTTGCGAAGACTACCGATGTGCAGGAGCCATTGCTGTGCACTGCTAGTTGCATCAGCATTTCGTTTTAGTTGTAGTTGTGGTCGTTGTTGTTGTACTGTTGTACTAACGATGTTGTTTATTAGGTGTCTGAGATGGCTGTGTCTGAGTTGCCTGGCAACCCAAATGCTGTCTGGACTGTGAAGCGAAACACCGAAGGTGAGTTCGTCTCTAACTGCAAAGAATTGTCTCTGGATTTTTGGATTGTATATTTTTAAAAATAATTTTACAGTCGGTTGCGTGCTTTGGTCTGAGATTTTGGTTTCCATGTAGTTTGTTTGTCGAGCAAGAACAGATGAAGTATGTTCAGACTGGACAGAAGTTAAGTGATTTGCATCGGAGTTTTATTCGATTAGTGGAAGAAAAATGCCAAGCAAAGAGAATTGGACTGGAGTCACCAGAATCATGATTAGAGGTGGAATATTTTGGCAGCCGCAACTCCCATTGCCTTTCTCCGCACAGTTATGGTTTCTTAAAAGGAAGGTAGCAACAGTTGCTAAAGTGTCGACAAATCAGTGAATAAAAGTTGTAATTGAGAAGTCCTTATCGTTTGTAAGGCATGTGTTGTGGTGGCTTAGTGGCATAGCATTACGGTGTCAGACTAACGATTGAGGGGTCATTGGTTTGATTCCTGGTTGGGTCACTATCAAGTAGTTACTACTTGGATGGGTGATTGTCAACAGGCAGATACACAATTCAGGTATATAACTCTCTCTCTCTCTCCTTCAGGCTGGTTTAGATCCCTTGGGTGAGGGGTCAGCCACACGGGTTTTCCGTCTCCACTCGGCTCTATTCTCCACATCCATCAGGTTGACCCGCAAGTCCTCTATGTTGTACTTCACGACGTCGTTCCCTACTCCATTGTCCACGTACGTCTGCCTCCAAAATTCTCCTGACACAATCCTCTTCTCGGCGTTGTTCATGCCCAAACTATCTCAACCTGGCCTCCCGTACTTTTTCCGTGATGCACGCTACTCCGAGGATGCGACGGATATTGTCATTCCTTTTCTCGTCTCTCAACGTCAGGTATATAACTGGTTAAAGTTAACTCAGCTTTTCATTTCTCCAGGATAGGTAAATCGAGTACTGGCTTATCTGGCTGGGGTTAATGTGGGGCAAGTTTACCTGTGTTTTGTGGCAGGTAACTCTGAGATGTAGCTCTGAGATAGGTTTTCCATACCGAGCTGTATCAGGTATGCAGTTTATGACCTTACTTACTGAATGTGTACAGACGAGTACGATGCATACATCATCGTGTCGTTCGTAAATGCTACGCTGGTTCTGTCAATCGGAGAGACGGTTGAGGAAGTTACAGACTCTGGGTTCCTCGGCACTACGCCGACCCTCTCTTGTTCACAGCTTGGAGACGATGCCCTCGTCCAAGTTAGTTCTGCTAGTGTCTGATGCTTTGATATGGCTTTGAAGGGCAACTACCACGAATTTTATTGCAGAATATCTTTGGATTTCGTATTTTATTACAAATATATGCGTCATACTTTTCTTTGAAAAAGTTATTATTAACAAAAAACAGCTTTGATGATGAATCTATTTTGCGCTATAAATAGCTCCAGACTAAATTGAATTTTTAACCAATCTACTTTTACACAGTACTTGGTTCCTTTCTGAAACATTGTAGCAGATGACTGAACATGCAAAATGCGGCATTTAATCTCATAGAAACATAAAATACTGTTAACTGTTTAACTATTAATTGTAAAATAAGATGCAAAAAACATTATATACATAAACAACAAGCAAATAAACTAACAAAAACTGAAAAACGGAATTTTTTACTGCTTCATCAGCAATCGCCACATGGGCGCACAGGAACCATCTTCATTGAGAAAAGGCTGTGGTTGGTTTATTATAAATTTTTATGCAAATTTTTGATTTGCATAAAAATTCATACCAAAGCTGGTTTCCTGCTGGTTCGGGTTGAAAATCATTAAAAATCGAAAACAAATTGTTTATCAAACATTTTGCACTGGTAGCATGCTTGTGGTTTTTAGTAGAGGTCTACTATCTGAAAATGCATTAAAATCACAAAGGTCAGTTTTGACGGTAGTCGCCCTTTAACCTTATCTTACTTTACCTTTTGGGTTTGCAGGCTGTTACATTTTTTCAGCGCTGAAGCTGTATGAGTTTGTTTCTATGCATGTCCCCAGTGTAATTGAAATTTAGAATAAATGATTTTAAAGTCATGGGCACCTGTGAAGTTGTTGACAGTAAGTAAGTAAATTTAATTTATAAAGCGCACAATGTCGAAATCAACATTAAAGCCAAAATTTGACCAGTACATTAGCACTGGTAACATGCAGTATATCCTCTCAGTCAGATGGTGGCAGTGGTAGTCTGCATTTTTTGGCTGCTCGTCTGGACTTAGAATCCTCGGGTCTTTGGAGCACTAAGCTTAACCATCACAACAAGTTGCAGTTGTTTGCTGGCTGCGTAATGCACCATAGTATCATTCATAGTGCCCACAGCTTTCCGCGGTAAATTTTGCCAAATTCCGCGGGCCAGTTCGCATAATTCTGTGGCTTACCACAGCAAAATTGTCCAAATTTTGCAGCTTACCGCGGGCCTTACGTTTGCGTGAACTGAGCTTTATTCCGTTTAAGAAACTTCAGTTTTTGGATGCTGGCATGGCACTCAGTTATGCCAGCAACACACCAAGGAAATTATCGATCTTTTTTTAAAGTGCAAGTTGTCAATTTGTCGCATTGTGTTAATTTACGATTGTGCCATATACAATGGTAATTATTAGTAGGGTCGCAGTTTTAGGCACTTTAGTTTGACTTTTCTTCATGATATATGGTTAGTTTAAAGCCGATTATCATACTTATCATCGGTCATTTCTTAACTTCTGTAAAATTCTGTGGTGATATCAAAATTCCACGGAAAAAGGCAAATTCTGCGGCTTGGCTCGAAATTCCGCGGCCCGCAGAAAACTGTGGGTCCTAATCATTTGCTCATGCCAATCTGCTGCCACTTCTAAGATTGTAAAGTGCTTCTGGTCATCAGTCTGTGTCAATTTCCCGAACGTTATCTATTTTTGATTTTACTGCTGTTGTGCCTAATGGTGGTTTGGCTCAGTTGATAATGTTGTTGGTCACATCAGTGAAGTTAATAAACGCCAGGCCCGGTTAATACTTGGATGGGTGACCGTCTGCTGGTGTCCATTTTTCTGTGGGTAGGTGCAGTGAGTACCAGCTGGGACATAAGCAGTCACACCACGCAATGCACTAGCCCCGGCAAGTTTTTAAACCTTGCTTTTATTATGTATATACACTGCTTTTAACCGTTTCTGGCACTAAATGGCTTATTTTGTGCAGACGTGTCATTAAGAAACTACTTACTCACTCACCCCAGCTAGTGGGCATTGGCCCACTAACCCACTGGTCTCGCAGTGTAAACTGTTGTTTGACTGACCAGACTGAGGGCTAAGGAAACAATGATTAGCTCCACTGTATGGGCTTTATGGCTGAGGATCGATTCACTTTTACTTGACAGTGTTGTGGCTGTGGTGGTAGATTTATCCAGATGGTATCCGGCACATCCGATCGGACAAGCGAGTGAACGAGTGGAAGACTCCAGGCAAGAAGACAATCGACCGATGCGCTGTGAACATGCGTCAGGTTGTCATAGCGCTGACTGGTGGAGAGCTCGTCTACTTTGAGATGGACCCGGTATGTTGTAACCGTAGTTGTAGCAGTGCTAGTAATTGTAGTAGTAGTAGTCATAGCAATAATAGTACACTGTGTTTCGAAAAAGCATCCCTGACATTTTCGACTGTAACTTGAAAAGCAATTATCAGATTTTAATAATTTTTGGTACGAATATTCCTGATACAGCTTGCCATCAAATGACCATTTAGATTTCCATCTCACTCAACGTTTGTTTCTGCACTACCTGGGGAAAACACAACCAGCAAAATATCACTTTTTTATCCAATGCGATATGATTGCTTACTTAACATAAACGCGTAAAAAACACATTTTATTCACATTTTTGACACTTTGGCTGACATTTCATCCAGTGGTCCATTTTTCAACTGCCTGCAGTAAAACTGCTTAAAGTGTTAGCCCACTATGCGAACACAGGCAAGGAGACGCTTTCTCCATTCATTGACAGCAGTATCGATAATGTTCTGCTCCAGACCAATCCAGGCTGTACCAGTCGCTTCTTGACTTCACGAACATTCCTAAACTTCATCTGGCAAACACACGGCTGCGTGACAGTCAAACCTTGTAATGGACCTGCTGTTAGGGCCCACAAATTAGGACAGATGGAATTTATTTAGGCCTATCTGTTGCCTTGTATTACAGATGGGTCATTTGAGTGAGTACACTGTCCGTAGGTTTACAATTCAGTCTCAGTCTCAAGACCATCCGGAATGTACTAACATTTTGTCTTGGAACAATTGTTCAACGTCTCGGATCTCGTTTCAGTCTTGCCTTAAAAAGTGTCGTGCACGTTCCTGCTGGAACGAAATTTCTATCATTCATACGGCTATCTGTCAGTAAATCGCTGTTGTCTTTGCTGTTACAGACGGGTCAGTTGAACGAGTACACTGAACGTAAGGAGATGTCGTCAAGTGTCATTTGCATGGCTTTGGGTCGTGTCCCGGCCGGGGAACAGAGGTCAAGGTTCCTGGCTGTTGGTCTCGCTGACAACACAATACGTATCATCTCTCTACAGCCACAGGTCTAACGTCATATCTATTCTCTGTTTATTTGACCATCGGCCGCTGGTTATAGCCCAAATTCCATTACGCAGACTTTGCGACAAAGTTTCGGTGAAAGTCGGCGTAATGGAATTTGGACTTATGGAAATATTAAATCATGTTAGTGCAGACTAGTTACTGCATTTGCCCCTAGTACTCACTACACATGCAAGCTGATGATAATGTATCTTTGCATTACTGGTAATATGCTACAAGCCAGTTGGTTAAACAGTTTTGAACCTTGAAGTATTAGACTAGAAAAACTTTTTTTATGTTGCTATATGTCGGTAAGATGCAGTTTCCTTGAGTACTCGTGTGAATGGGTTGCGGATGTGACGTCATTGTAATTTATGCCTTCTTAGAACACCAGCGCAAATGGCGTATAAATCGCACTTGCCGCTGCACGACAGTATTCCAGTCTGTAGCTGGATTCATGAAAGTGGGGCCCCGTGGCATCTGGTTTTGCATCGGTGAATATAGGATAGCCTGAATCTGCGACAGCTGCAAATAAGAGTATTTCAGTCAGCTATGATGCCACCTCAGTATTTGACAATGTCAGCAAAATGTTTAATATTTTCGAAATTCAACTATAATGATATTAGTTGCCAATATTTGACCAATATATGACCAATATTTGACCAATCTAACCAATATTTGACCTGTTACATGGAGGGGACCAACAGCAAGCCCCATGCACTCCCCCCTAAATCCTGCACTGGTAAAAGATCATGAACTATGTCTGTGTTGTAGGACTGTCTATTACCGCCAAGCATGTAGGCATTGCCAGCGGCCTTTGAGTCATGGTACAGTACAATATAATAAAGTTTAGAGTGAAAAAATGCCTATGGCACTGCAGTCACTTTATAGTCAGTAGTGGAAAGGAGAAGGAAAACAAGTGAGTCTTAAGTTTCATCTTAATTCTTTGAGTGCACTTCTGGTGGCAGACTGTTTCAAGTTCTAGCTGCAGTGATGGGGAATGCTTGGTCGTTGATCGTGGTGAGCTGTGTCATTGGTACGGCCAGTGCTGAGGTCGATGACGAGCGCAGGCGTTGTCGACCAAGATTGTCGTAGTGCATTGTATATTTGTTGTTGTTTTTGTAGGACTGTCTGTCGCCGCTAAGCATGCAGGCGTTGCCGGCGGCGCCTGAGTCGCTGTGTGTGGTGGAGATGGGAGGGCATGATGTGACTCGTGATGACGTGGAGGGCGGATATCGGAGTGGACTTTTCCTCAACATTGGACTTCAGGTCGGCTCCACTCATTTATTGCGGCAGATTATTGATTGTGTTACTTTTTTGTGTCTCTGTCTTGTTTTAAAGGTTAAAGAAAGATTAAAAGTGATATATAACTCTTTCTGGGCAACCCATCAAATAGCTACAGAGCATTGCCTGCTGTATGGGATCACACAAGGGGACAGGCAGTCCTGCTACTCGACACAGGTAAATGCACCCCACTTTAGTCTCAGCCAGGTTGGCCAGTTATAAATTTACCTACCCCGGGGACGGAAGGCTGAGTCGACCTTAGTGTTGGTTATATACTGGGATGGTTAACTTGTCTGCAGAGAGCCTGTCATTTGCTAACCAGTAACCACTTTGTAGTGACCGTATCACAAGTTGAACCAGTGACTTCTTGACTTCTTCCAGAGTCATAACCATTACGCTACCATGCCTTCAAAAAGAAGTAGAAGAAGAAGAAGGGAGGGATTGTCATTTACACCTTAGATCAAAGATATGTTGTGATCTAAGCCAAACTATTGTCAACATTCAGTTTTGATTGTGGCTTTCTGTCATACAGTTCTGTGGTTAAGATGGTCAGTGTTTGACTTTCTTACTGCGTAAACTAAAGTTTTGATATTTATAGTTGTCAGAATAGCACGGTGAGAAAATCTGCATCATTTACTTCACTACAGTATAGCTTTTTTGCACAATTTTTGCTAAAACATTTTGCAAATGTTTACTTCTGGATGGCCTAGCCTAACTAATTTTAATGCCATCAAAACCATCGAGGAACAGTTAAGCCGAGTCATGTCATCAAATAGCAGACATTTAAAACTGTTTTCGGCCAGATTGAGCAAGTAAGACAAATGAATTGTTATTGGAACAGCTGAAAGTTTAAAAAGAACTTTTTGGAAAAGTGAAGTTCACAGAGATGGGTTACTACAGTAGCATTGTAAGCAAGTACAACGGTGTTGAAAAGGAAGTAATACATGGTTGTACGTTGGGCGGTACTGGTACATGTTGACAGCATCAGTCTGTCAGGTCTGGTATTACTATCAGCGACACAGCAAGAGTGAAAGCAGAAGACAGCTGAGTGGAGAGGAATCCTACGCACTGCCCATCGAGCCTTCATTTGAAGCACGATAATAGACGCTGATGAAAACATCATTGCTAGGGACCAACTTAATTCACGATTTCACGGGCGTGAAATTGACCTTCTTCCGTGAAAAACGCTAATTTCCATGAAATCCATAATTTTTCGTGAATTTTAGCGCTTTTAGTTTAATTTATGACAATTCCAGAGTTTTATCAGCAGCTTTTGTACGGATGTTGCTGTTTGCTATGTGTCACACTTC
>Ga0209454_1002480_pt1 | contig 12559 bp, 9 predicted proteins | sample WorMetHERISLAND1_2_FD_187400 | JGI IMG/M metagenome (GOLD analysis project Ga0209454, IMG submission 187400) | Marine gutless worms symbiont microbial communities from Max Planck institute for Marine Microbiology, Germany - Olavius geniculatus... | ecosystem: Host-associated > Annelida >...
ATTAGTATCACATGTGGAGACGCGCCGGGCCGCGCAGCGCTGCGCTGCCTAACTCACCGGGCGGACCCAACCAACAACCGGCCCCAGCGGCACGTCTTCGGCGGTGGCGGCGAGCGGCCCGTCTACGTATATTAACGGTTGGACTTCATGTCCGGCAGTTCACCGACCGACGTTGCTTTTCAGTTTTCAGCCACCACCGCCACAGAGGCGTACTAGTTTTGTACATCGAGGGGGCCACGAGCCTACCCCACCCCTTTGGCGAGGAGGCGGAGCGAACGAAAGTATTTTTAAAATGTAGACTTTTTCGGACAGGCAATTATTCCAGGACGTACGTTTGTTGCCAATCTCTCACTGCAGTGTCTGGAGTGTTATAACTTATAACTACCCATAATCTCACTCCAGTCAAGTGTGACGACCAAAACGAGGCTTGGGTCTGTGTACTACACCTATTTTCGAGCAGAACTCATCGTCGATGACGGCCATGAAATAAGTACGTTTCAATACGGTCTACTGCCTATTGTCTCGCTGCACCCGCATAATACACTGTACACCGTGCTGAAACCAGTATACATAATGTATGACCCAGGAGCTTATTTCGGGGGGAGAAGAGAAGTGAAAGGGATACGCCTTAAAACGTATCAATAATGCAATTTCAAACGTACATCTGCCCCCAGCCCCGACCCCCCGCCTTTCACAGTTATAACAACCCTGCACCGCCACTTCGCCTCGTGGTGGTCCCAGAAAACTTCAAATTCAATCTTACCTGCCTTCAACCTTCCCCCTCCACCCAACCCAACCCCTCACCCCACTGCGCCCGGTGCGCTATAACGAGTACGGCGGAAAGGAAGTGGTGGGGACAGGATGGAAATCCGGATGTTCCGCAGTGCATCTGGAACGCATAAAGCTAGCGGCAGCGTCGACGCCCGACGTCGGCATCTGTGAACGATTAGGCGAGGTCAGAACTGAACGGCTCGGACAGGCGAGCAGGCCAACCACAGCAGTGGGGGCCGTGTCAGGAACCTGTAGTATCCAGCATCGGCGCACCGTAACAGATTATGGAACGATTAGTGCATTGGGTGTGGGGGTTTCATGCTTTATGCTAGTCGATTTAATAATACCCAGAACGGGGAGGAAAAAAAGAGTCAATGCTACGAGTGTTGCTTCTACAGATGGTTGATTCACAGATGTTTAGAAGTGCAAAGTAAACTTTCAGACGGCGTCAGAACTCACTGGCGGGCAACGTTATACGCCAGTCGAATCGTATAGAATAAATTTTTCGCTTGGGACTATTTCGCACAAAATGGTACTCGTATTCGGAACATACGATAGTGCACGGATCGTCCGTATACCTCGTAACACTACCGAGCAACCGAGCTACTAGTCGGTCGTCGTCGTCGTCGTCATCTTCACTTGTCTTTCGACACCACCGACGTCAGTTCCGAGTTCCAATATTTCACGACGCACGTCCGCCGTGGCGGGAAGACAGGATCGAATCCCCCACGCCCGGACATAGCCCCTCCGGGAAGGACGAACTCTCATTCTCCATAGTGACAGAAACCCGCCCACACTGTACAAGCAGTTATACGCCTGCGTCATGTTGCTGATCACATGAATGAATGAGTCCATAGCTCTTCACAGGAAACACATTTCACAGCTATACGGAGCGTCACCTGTCATATGTGATAACTGATCAGACAGTGCATGTAACCTGCCATCCAACACAAATGAAATAAACCCCAACTTAACCCTAACCACGCAGGTTGGTACTCGATTTACTTACCCTAAGGAGACGAAAGGCTGAGTTGATCTCGTGTGGGTTATATACCGGAAATGGTTTACCTGTCGGAAGACAGTCACCCATCCTAGAAGTTGATAACACGTGAGTGACAGCGACCCGTCCGGAAGTCGAACTCGAACCCACGACTTCTTGGGCATAAATAAGTTCAACACCCTACCTGCCGTTAAACCACTCAGTCGCCTTACTCTACCTTACTGTTCCGACAAGGGAGGGTTGTAGCCTGGGTTCTGTCCTACCTTGACCACAGAAGGGAGTGTGACCGAAGAGAAAGGGGTTACATGCGGAGCGGGGGGGGGCGTTATGTCCGGGACACCGTCCGACATGGCGGAAACGTAGGGGGTATGGTGGCAGACGTTCCGCCTACCAAACCGCCCCTACTTTCATCTGACACACGTAGGACGAATGAAACGTCTTTTATCTTCAGTGAAAATGAAACAAAATGTGTGTCTTATATTTGTCGACAGAGGTGTTCAGTCACGAAATGAAGACGCGAGGTTCAAATGATCGACTTTCACACCTAGTAATCTCGCCGCCTTTGATAGCTTTCTACAGTGGCGGAATGAGCAGGATTGTGCAGCTATCCTAGGCCACATTACGCATCTTGCCCGTCCGTCCGTCAGTCCGGTACTTCCTAGTTCCTACTGACTCGGAAACAAAAAAGATGTATATGGGAAACCCAAAACTGCTCTGAATGTTTTCCTACTAAGAGGAACAGGTGCGCCAGTTTTCAGTTCAAAAGTCAAAGGACAAGGTCACAAGACAATGCGGACATTAAAGTTGACTATATCTGAGGTACGTGTATCACGAATCTCGAGCCGACCACACGGCTCAGGCGCGTCGGGCGGCTCCAGTGCCGACTGCAAACTATCTTTATTGCACGCAGAAACTAAACTGGGGGCAGCGGAAGCCATCTGCCAATCAAATTACCCTCTATGGCTCAGTACCACTGCTGCCTGCAGACGGCCAGAAATCATACGAATTCGTTTCAGTGCCCACTCCCACTGACTCTTGTTTCATTTACTACTTAGACGCAAGCTCCATCTATTGGTATAGCTGTAGACACGCCTGAAACAGAAATTCAGGCTCCGGTGTACGGTGTGTTTCGGCATGCCGTTCGAGTTCACATTAAGTCAGCAAGGCGCAGAGGCTTTCAGGCAAGTATAGACGATACAGAGAGCTAAGAGAAAGTCGCCGACACCTGTGAGAGGACAGATAGGTAACAGGCACGCGGCGCACAGTCAACTATGTGGCACCTAACAGGGACATAACAATTAGCGTCCGAGCAATTAACTATCTATCGCTGGTTCGTTCGTTCAGTGGGTCAGTCTCAAATCAATCATTCGTGATTGATTCAACAGATGGCGCCACGTCGCCAGCAACACTGCACTTGTACACAGCCTAGATAGAAGTACGCCCCTACTGACATAATTACTATCACATACACTGAATGACACCGGCCGGCCTGGGCACAGCGAATCCCCCCTGGACATAACCCCTTCTGGAAATAATCGGTCTCAAACACCAGACAGAATACCTCCCCACCCCAAAAAATATGCCGATCTGTTGTGGGACAACAATGATTATCTGCTGTAGGAATTTTGACATAGAAGAGACCAAAAACAGTGGAAATTTTGTTTGGAGAGATTATGTCAGGATGGATTACGAGGGATTATAATGGCTTGATGGTGTAACGGTAATGGGCCGGACTGGTGACCAAAAGATCCCAGGATCGACTACGAGCCGAGGCACTGTCAGGTAACAACCTTGGGCAAGTTGTTCACACACATGTGCCTCTGTTCACCAAGCAGTATAATTTGGTACCGGTCAAAGGGCGGTGATGTTCTGCGACTGGGAAGCACGTCCGCACTGGCTATGCGTCACAGACTCCAGTGATCTATCCACCTACGGGCTCAACGGCCAACGTACTGGAGATGAGCACTCCGCCTATGTTCCTGAGAGAAGGACTGCCTGGTTTGCCTTGTCTTGGTTATGACCGGTGGGGAGGGATTTGTCTAAGAGGGTTTTGTTTCCCAGCACTATCCTTTGCTATCACGACCAGTGGCTGAAGCATCAGGGATGCTCTACATCTATTTATCATCATCATCATGGGTTGAGAAGCCATCAGTCAGTATCCCAGCGCAATACAAGCACATCACTGTCGGCAATACGTTCACAAGCGACCAAGCTGGCAACAGCAACTAGAACTAGCGAAGAACACGTTCACAACATTCTTGTTGGTCTGCTGCTCAAAATTTACTTCAGCCTAGAAAAAGCTAATCACCTAGCTATTACACAGCACTTACTAACATTGAATTTCAAATATAAGTCCACTTTTGCATTACCCAACTAAGTACTGTGATAGTATAACTGGGCTAGCTGACGACGATCTTAAGTAAGCGCCGACGCAAGATATGTGTCATTTTCTGGAGATTTTGACATCCGGTGACATTTATTTTGGACCCTTTGAGATGAAAACTGGCTCACTGATCACTCCTGTCCTGCAAACGTTCACGGCAATTTTGGTCTTTCTATACCCCTATCTTTTTAGATGGAAATATAGACAGCAGATGGCAAGTCACAACCACAGACATGGTGTTTGACAACAAGGATCGCTTATATCTTGCAGCCAGAAAGACCGGTAATGCAGAGTATTCGCCGTATTCGTAATAAAAAAAGCAACATCAAGCATCATTACCGTGCAGCCATTGAGCGCAGAGTCAGACATTGGGTTTGTCGGCGGCGGAGCGTACGATGAGTGGAACGGCGGAATCTGCGGATCACCTGGAATAGCAGATGGCGTCGATGAAGGAAAACCAGCCTCGGCGTGGTTACGAAGAACATGGATTGCATCGTCCAACCGATCTTCCATGCCACCTCGCTGTCAACAGCAATGTAAGCAAGTAAACTTATAAGTACAGAGCTAAATGTTGAAAGGGGAGCCAAATCTGAGATAGCCTAAAGTTAGGTTATAGAAAAAAGTTTTGTGTTGGCAACAAAAGATAGCATATAGAAGCAATATTATCGTTTTCTACTGCAGATACTTTGTTCAGTTAAATTAACTCAGACTTCTTCAAAAAAGAAGCCCAGCTGTTGCTAGGATAGCTGACCATACTTGTTGTCAATGACTTTCAAGGTCGTCCAAGGTCAATGATTTGCAGGTAATTTGAAAGCCAATATGCGACTTCCTATTAATGATCAATAGCAACCTATGCCCTATCTTGCACCGTTTAGCCACAGTACATCCGTGACAGACGAACGAGCAGACGGACGGACAACAACCATGACAACAGCTCGACTGATGCTAAAGTACGGTCGACCAAAAAACCTTGACCGTAATGATACACATTACTGAAACTTCTAACCAAAACTGGACTAAGTGTAAGGTGTTTCTTGGGGAATGGGTTATTAGTGAGTCATCAGGTTTTTGCCCGCCTTTCAACCCTAAAACATACAGATCTATGAGTATGAGTGGAAGATGTGCAAGAAAATCTGAATATGAAAGTCGACCAACTGACCGCTGGTGGTGGTTTCTTGGCTGGTGATGACGTGACCGGTTGTTGCTGCTGATGCTGCTGCTGCCATTGGTTCACTGAGCCTACAGCAACAGATACACACTCAATATTAGCACATACTCGCCTTTCCTATCAAACGAATTTTATGCCAACCGCCCTCTACTGCTGACGGTTGGCAATTCGTCTAGGATTCTCCTTCCCCTGAGGGCCAGGGACCCCATCTAACACAATGTGTCACTGAACCCCACAAGCGTACCTGCCAAACAACATCAAAATCCGCCAAATGGTTTAAACAGGGTGCACAACCTTGACAGACAAACACACACAAATCACGCTACAGGAATAAGTAGAATTGCTTGTGCTGCAAGAGCGACTGCACCTGGTAATATACGTGCACAAAACTGCAGTTTACAAATGCTAATGCAACATGAACACTGAACAAATCAAAAACACAAAAAATTACACATAGCTAATATTACCCACCAAAACATCACCCAGTTGTCAATAATTTTGCTTACATGTATCAAGCCACTGATCCACTTGCCAAGTTATTCAGTGGCCGAACAAGTTAGGCCAACAACAGAGAAAGGATGGTCCACTTGCAAAGCTGCTTTGCTATCTCGTAACATTATATCAGCAATATGCCAACTGATATTGATCAGTGATCCTTCTCTGCCTATAACACAGACCTAGATATACAATATATGAGACAGAAATTATTGCCTGTAATGAAGAAATTACCAGTAAGTGGTGGCGGGGAACCAACAACAGGTGTCGAAGGACTAGAACCGTAAATGTTACTTGTGTGGTCTGATGCGTAAATCTGCAAAACAACAGCCATTATATGCAGCCATAATCAAGACACTTACATGGCTAACGTACAAATTCAACTCAGACATGAAATGTGAAGACACAAATTCGCTAAAATAGAAACTGAAGATCGTTAATCAGTCACATGCCAATTTGCACTTTAGGTCATATGTGACTGCAGGACACTTGTACTCTGCAAAAATGATGAAAATTTGCTTACTGTCACATTCAGCATAAAATGAGTGTGATCAGATGCCACAGATGTAAAAAACGTTTTTTAACATTTTTTATTCTTACCACGTTTTTAGCGTTATTTAACGTTTTTTTATTTTCTCAACGTTTTTTATTTTTCTAAAAAAATGTTTACTGAAATTTGAAAATTTCACCAAAAATGTCAAGAAGCATTTTTAAAGCCACGGAAACGAATTAATAAACTATAGTGGTGGTGGTTACTTACTTAGTCTAGTGATACTTGGGTCTTATGACTACACAGTTGAACTGAAATTGAATAAAATTATATCTTTCTTTAGTTTTAGCTGTACTGCACTTACAGCATTAGGTTTTAGGCAAGAAGTTGAACAAATCAAGGCTAACGTTTTTTATCAACGTTTTAAAATGTTTTAAAAAAATTTTTGTCACGTTTTTTAGCGTTTTTAAAATATTTTTTTTATATTTTTTTTCTGGACCGTTTTTTACATCTATGGTTTATGCTTGAATAAAACAAGTAAAAAGTTCCAAGAATCAATGAAACTAAAACCAGTCACACTGGTGATTAAGACCAACATAAAGTCAACGATGTGAGCGATTCTAGAAGTCAGTTGCTCAGTCCAGACCTCTAAAGACGTGTACAAAGCAATTGAACAGAAATGAACCGAAATGCCAGTTCAGTTGCATTGTGTGGCTATACAAAGCAAACAAACTGAACCAAACTGAGCTATATGTCAATTAGGGCTGTACCGAATAGCAGATCTTACTATTCGGCCGAATAAGAATAATTTATTATATAATTCGACCAAATATGAATAGAATATGAATAGTTGACACAAGTTCAAACACGACCTGGTTTCATTGCGGAGTGCTAAAAAAATTCCCAAGATGAACATTGTTGAGCAACTAAGTTTACTGATGCTAATGGAACATAACAAGCTTTTGACTGTTAGCAAACTAAATGATTGAAAATGTTTAAATGTCACAAAGCATCGTGCGAGGCCAGGCTGACAGCAACTGTCTTTGAGGCTAAATGCAGGAAAAACAAGTGGTGATGGCAGAGTGCTTATTATTCGTATTCAGCCTGTTTTGGCACAACTATTTGGCCGAATATGAATAGATTATTTGGCCCACTATTCGCACCGAATAGAATATGAATAGAATATTCGGTACAGCTCTAATGTCAATAGAGCTAGTTCAGTTAAATTCACTTCATTCGATGTGCATGTGCCTCAACAGATTGTCTGTCCACAACAGTGACTCTGCCAAATAACGCTAATACTCCGTTTACATGATTAAGCTGACTTGATAGGCAAGCCAGTCTAGCTGGCTCGACAAGCACTGTTCGAACACTCATCAAGCCAGTTCAGGTGCATACATTGCAACAGCATAGCTCGTTCATCAAGCACAACTGACTGAGTGCTTGACGTGTGCAAGATGTGTGTTTGATGAATGCTTCACGAATGCTTCAAAAAGCAACTAGATAAACGCTTGAGTTTTCAAACATGTTTGATATTGCAAGCATTCATTGAGCTGCTTCGACAAGCACTTGTCAAGCCAGCCCAATGAATGCTTGATCCATGCTTGATTATTGTTTGATGAATGCTCGACGAGCTACGCCACTGCAATCTGTAGACATGAACTGGCTTGAGAAGTGCTTGATAAGTGCTCTGGCTCATCTAGAAAGCTTCATCATGTAAATGGGGTATAAGACGTACCGAAGCGAGTGCTTTGCCGAGCGCATCTCCAGTCTGTGACATGCCAGCAGCAGCAGCTGTAGGTCGTTGTGTCTGGACGGCTACTTGACCAGGGGAGTCTGGGACGCCGACACCTGGGTACACCAGACCAGACGCAGGACCCGCTGGTACCACGTTACCACGAAACGTCGACAGAGGTGGCAAGTTGACACCAGGTGGCACCAGTGCAGCATAGTTCTGACACAACACAAACACCAGTAGGTTTATTACCTCCGTGCACAGACAAAAGCAATTTTTTCAGCTATGTCCATCACCCTGTTTGTCTATCAGCAAGCTTACTCAGAAAAGTTATGAACGAACTCTGACGACAAAATTAATCACTGCCATTTCGAGGCCCAAGAGTAATAGTTTGTCATGGATCAAAATCTGATGACCGCTTCTCAGATTTTACCCTGAAAAATTTATCTTCACAAGATAATGTTCATTATTAGCGCGGAGTCTGTCCAATGCATTTCGACAGTTTACAGTATATGTCCGTAAAAATATAATCAGTGAACTGTTTAGACCGGTAGAAAAAAATCAAACAGTTTAATTTCAAATTGCACAGCAGCAATGATCCTTTCATCCTTCTGTACTATTTTAACTAAACAATAAACATTGTCAGTTACAAGACCATTCGATTCATCACCAGCGCTTTACTATAAAAGGTGCATCGACACCATGCGTCTATCGTGCACCATTATAAAGATATGGCGCCTCGAAGATAATGGGGTCATGAGTTTAACCTTTTGGGGTCACGTGACGTCATCGGTCGCATGACCATTCGACTCCCAGGGGTCGACTTCCTATTTGTGGTCAATGGTGACCATGCGTCTATCAGGCACAATTATGGAGATATGGTGCCTCGAATGTTAGACGTGCGGACATACGGAAAGAAAAAAGGAAGAAAGGAAAGAAAAAAAGGAAGGGAGATGGGAAGGAAAGGGAAAAAGGAAATTGGAAGGGAAAAAAAGGGAAAAAAGAAGGAGAGAAGGAAGGGAAGGGGGAAGGGAACGTAATGGGAAGGAGAAGAGAAAGCAAAAGGGAAAGAGGAAGGAAAATGGGAAACGGAAAAAGGGAAAGTGGAAGGGGAAGGGAAAGGAAAAGGAGAAGGAGAAAGAGAAGGGGAAAGGATAAAGAAGGGGGAAGGTGGAAGGAAGAGAGCTTAAGAAAACTTGGTCGCACGGACGGACACTCAGGTGATTTTATACTCTGTCCAATGCTATGCATTGCATTGGACAGACAATACCGGTAATGCCGTTTCAACCGGAAAAAAATACTTACAACCATTCACTAGCTGGCAGCTCTATACTGTCAATATAAAGCCTAAATTTGCAGCTGTGCCACAGTTTAAATGATAACATTCTAAATTCGATTAATGCTAGGTAAAACTGGTCAGTAACACCGACGTCTCTGCGATTATATATATAAACCAAAAATAGCAACATTGCAGTAAATCCAAAATTCAACATGTACATGTAACTCGACATAGTTTAAGACGACAGCATGATAAGAAAGTGTATACCATGGCGTCGGCGGAATGCTGGAGTGGATATCCAGACGCTGGTAAAGAGTACGGACTAATTTCTGATGACAAGTAGCCGGGTGGCAACGGAATGCTGTTGCTGATTGGCCACGAACCACGATGATGCAGACCATCTGAACCAATCACAGCCATTTGATTACAACCAACACGAGTAGCCCTAGATGGCATTTTACAGAAAACGTATGATAGAGCAAAAATAAACTGACATGAATTGTTGCCATGTTAGTTCAAGCACGTCCATCTGTTTGGCCAGAAAAATGGCAAAAAACCTGGTAGAAGACGTCAAATGGGAAACTGGAAGGGTGACATCAGCCTTCTAATGAAATAGCAAAATGGACTCATCAATCAACCAAACATTAGTTTGGTATCTTACACTTCCAAGAACGCTTCTTAGAAAAATATGGCCAAGATAGGCTATTTTCTTACACTAAAGGAAAGAGGCAATGTCCACATCTTACTGTAACCAAAATATGGTCTCCGTCTATAATAAACCTACAGGTCAGTCATTACTTTGCTTTGTCTTTAGCATTTGAGCTATACAGTGCGAGAACCAATATTAAACTGTTTCCATGAAGAAATACTAGGACCAGGATATAAGTAAGTCAAGACGACCAGAGAAGTGCCGATTGATAACTAACTATATCTGTTGTCAATTATACACCATATAGGCCTACTGACAGACGGGACTAGCCACTAGCCAATAAATCCTCGCAGTCCATCCGCTTCCAAGTCCTGGATCCGTTACCAGGTGGTGAACTCTGGCCAGTTCCAACCCTTCCCTTCTTCCCCCTTCCCGTTCCTCTCCACGGACACCATGTTCCATATCACATTACCAGCACCGGGCAATAAACCACCCCCGGAAATGCTCCGGCTCAGACAAATTGGCGCGGGTCAAGTGGCGACGCGACCTCGGACCTTGGCTGACCGCGCAAAACGAGGTCAGGTCACTCACTGAAGGTGGTTGCTGGGTCAGGTCACGGCAGCGTACCTGGGGGGTAGGACGGCTGAGTGGCAAGCCGCGGTGGTACGGCGGTGCCTGTGTATCGCATTGAGTCGGTGACGGCAATGGCCATTGAAGACAGCTCTTCAGCCGCTGAACCACCGCCGCCCACGCCGCCCCCGTAATACATCTGTACATACAGACAGACAAACAACAGCATGCAGTCACATGATAAACACAATCCCAGTCAATCAATTAATCGGGAATTTTTTAAAAATGGTTTAAGTAAAACAAACTACTGTCACGTCCAACGGAGAGAAGTTATAGCGAAGACCAAAAAATAGGATTTGGTAAAAACACGAGTTTCGAGTCCCTGACGGAAGCTGGATTCACACTTGGAACTCGGCAGACGTCAGCAAATCGTTGATATGTATCAACCATTTTTTGGCTCTCGGATTGACTATTAAGCGCATCGAAATCCGTTCAGTGTTCAAGCATCACAAGAACAGCCTAACAAACGTCAGACGAAACGGCGCCGCCACCTAGCGAATCAAGTCGCAAATCTTAACTTCTGCGCCATTTAATTTTTTGGCCGACCGTTAGGTCGACCCTTGGTACCATATAGGCCTATGTCTGTCGTCCGTCTAACTGGAACGCATGTATTGTGGACAAACCGTGAGTCGGCGATCGTACCGTTGGATAGGATGACGACGAGTTCCTACAGGCTAGGTCATAAACGCTAGGATACAGTACGGTAATTCGGCGCACGTGGGTAATGGTTGCAGGCAAAAACTTTGCATTCCAAACTGCCGCCAAACTGCTGCAGAGAGAGAGACATGGTTACTAATGACAGCCTGTGAGGATCTTCGTTTATGATGGCGTAATAAAAGATGATGACAGAGACGATACGTAAGTTACAGACAGACGACAGACGGATACTACAGTGTAACGCAACTGCGACCGTTAAATACGGTCGGCTAAAAATACGCAGAAGCAATAACACGGAAAGAAGTAATTAGAAGACGACTACAAAGCTAAATGCCAGCATCGAAGGCAAAGAAAACAAAAACAGAAAAATTCAGCAGCGCCTCTATGAGGCCGGAAGTAGTTAAGACTCACAGCATCATCATCATCGAGAGCAGCAAGACTGAAGTCAGACGACGCAAACTGCAAATATGCTCCCAGAGATGACGTCATCACAACGGAAACGACCAAATACGCATGCGCGGTGGCAACGACAGCGTCGGACTTCCCGATAATTTTTGGCAGCGCAGTGTCTGTAGGTTCACGAATTCGTGATGTTTTAAACTATGACCACCGCATCACTTGTAACAGCGGAGTCGACCTACCGCAGCGAGCAACGTATTGTTTACGTAGAACGGCGTTTCTGAGTGACGTCACCCGACCGACAGAAACAGTACATCAGAAACGGCAACAGCGGCTACGGGCAAAAACGGATGATACTTGTCCGCTTATTCACCCGCACCCGAATTATTATCGTTAACGCTAAGGCTAACTATAACCCCAAATCTTACCTTAACCTTAACCCAAAACGTTGCGGTTAATTCGGGTGCGGATGAATGATTGGACAAGAACCAAACGGATATGCGAATCTGCGAATGTCGCAAGAGGCAACGAAAGGCTGTAATTAAGCTACAATTTATTCAGTTTAACCATCCATTCCCTAAACTTATCCCTAACCCCATCCCCAAGCCTGACGTAACAACATCCGCGCAGATCCGGACATCCGCTTTTTACCGGAGCCCGGGTGCGGTTGAGTGCGAAGTTCAGACGAGAAGTTCGAAACGTCGTCGCCGGTCGTTGATCGCAGCAAGCAGCAGCAAACTACACGCGTGCTGAGTACCTCAGTCTAGAGACTGAGAACGGTAGAGGCCTAGAGGTGGTCTAGCCGGCCAGGCGCCCACCTCAGCATGCCTGCCTATCTGTGTCCACAGCGATGCCGCGCCGCCGTCGTCGTGACACGCGAACTGCTGACGCACCCCCACACAC
>Ga0209454_1002482_pt1 | contig 12559 bp, 4 predicted proteins | sample WorMetHERISLAND1_2_FD_187400 | JGI IMG/M metagenome (GOLD analysis project Ga0209454, IMG submission 187400) | Marine gutless worms symbiont microbial communities from Max Planck institute for Marine Microbiology, Germany - Olavius geniculatus... | ecosystem: Host-associated > Annelida >...
GCGATCATCAGTCCGTTAGTCATGATGTTCGTGTTGAAGCACTGCATATGGCAAAAACGGTCAACTGCAGACAAAGCATTTTTTGGTTTACTTGGGGAGTTGTTCTCGCAGATTTTTGCTTGAAGGACATACTGTAAATAAACAATATTACTGTGCATAATTATCCGATTGATTACGACCAGCAATTCCCAGCAATTGACCAGGTTTGCTGCAGAAAGGTGTCATTCTTTAAAATGGTAGTGTCCCACCGTGCAATTGGCTCATTAGACAGTTAAGACAAGTAATTTGAGCAAAGGTCACGTGACGCGCGATACAGCGGTCCTGCCACTTTGACAATCAGTGTAGGCCTACAGCAATAAAATATTAATGCATCTTGAAAGAGTACAAGCAATAATGACAAGCAGCAGGAAGTCGCAAAAAATTCATTTAAGTTTCTATTTTGGGGTTCACGGCCATTCAAGTCATCGACGTTGACACCAGTAAAAAGCTTGTCTGTGCCTATCTGCAACCGCTTTCACGCTACACGGTAAAATAACCACTTTTTAGGGGGTAGCCGTCTTTCACGCCCGCCTGCGCCGGCCTCTTGGACCTAGGGGGTCGGGACTTAAACAACTAAAATCAACGTTAAATGCTAAAAATTCCGTACGAAAGTTGTCTTGGTCTATTTCCAGCCGTTTCGTCGCAATTCAGTGTTGAAATATGCGCTGCACCCAAAAATTGCGAAAAATTCACTAAAACACTTTTTTGGGACTTCAAGGTCGTTCGAGGTCATCGATGTTGATAAAATTAATAAGCCTGTCACCAGTGTTTGTTATGATAAGCAGCATGTATGTACCTATCTGCAATTGTTTTCTCACTATAAGAATCAATAGCGACAAAATAACGTATTTTTGAGGAGGTACCCCTCTTTGACGCCCTAATTCAATTGAAACCCCCTCATCGAGGGGCACGAAATGTTGTCGCAATAAAGTAGAGTTTTTGGAGCAGCCCACAGTGAAGATTTCGTGATCCTAGCTTGCACCGTTTTGACACAATACAACAGTGTGACGGATAGACGAAGGGACGGACAGACGGGCGCCCACGCCATGGCTAAGACGCGCGAAACATTCTGCTATCGCGCGTAAAAATAATTGAGAGATAAGCTGGCAACTGCTACAGCATTTGCTATACAGTTTAAAATTAGCTCCAAGTAATTTTCATTTGTTTGGACCACAAAGCGAATTACTTGGAGACATTAAGTTCAAGAACGATCAAGCATTGTGTCCGAAAATTTCTACAGGTGCCAGCAAAAAAACTTAATGTTACGGGTTTCAGCCGACTTGTAGAACAATGGGAACACTGCAGTGAACTGCAGGGAGAATATGTTGAAAAGTAACATAACTGTCAGAATAATTGTGCGATTTACCGTCGTTGCTTTAAGAATCTAATCCTGGAATTAATTGAACGCCCCTTTTACAATAGACCCTACATCTTAATGCATGCAATGTGCATTTTACGATAGATGTAAAGGTACAGAAGTAGTTCGTATCGATCGACACGGAAAAACACAACGGAAATGTCGAAAATATCGCTAGGAATCAGACCAGAATGATATGGTCGGTTGTTAAACGCGCCCTAAGTACAAAGTACCTATGAACTCGTCAAGCGTGACTGACGCCCAGAGCTTAACGGTAGCCTATAGAGGGTATGCTGTCAGCCCGTTGTCCAACCCGTCAAGCCTTCAGCATAGTGATGATTCGATATCAGGATTTCAATTTCGATACGATATCGATACGATATTTTGAAATTATCGCGATATCAATATCAATATCGATATTTTAAAAATAATAAGTATGTAAATCTTATACAAACATAAGAACAAGACGTGAACGTTTAGCAATGCAGTTTGCTTTACGTAGATAATAAAATGTGTCAGTGAACTTAAAACTTAACTATAGACCGTCGTAAGTGTTGTTAAATTATGACACTAGATAGTTATCTTTTGTATTTTTGTCGTTTTCTCTGTTTATTTTCGTTATTTTGGTAATGCAGCAATAAAAATAAAAATCTTTGGCGTGAAAATATTGCGATATATTGAAGAATTTGATATTTTTTGACGATAAGATACGATACGATATATCGATATCGAAAACGATATATCGATATGTTCGATATATCGATATATCATCACTAGTACTACAGCAGTTTACCAGACAACAGTATCGTTCTGTACACTTTCCGCATATTGAATGCTGTACAATACGTCGCGTCTCGCTTTGTTGCACACAGCTCGAACCACGTTTGGCGATTTCGCCTTTGCAGTTTTTATTATTTATCGCTAAAAATAAACATTTATTTATTTTTAAAATATTAGTCCGCCCGGAAGCGATAGCTTTTCGAGCGGACTTATATTTTGCTGGCGTTTATTTTTCCCCTCGCAAGATTTCCGAGCTCCGTTGGCCGATCGTCGCGAAATTTTGCACCATGATCGGAAGTGTGTTAAGTTTTATAATCCCGGTCCAAAATTTCGGGGGCCCTCTTCAAAAAAATTTTAGGGGCAAAAACATGCAAAATTTGGCCCGACTTCGGTCGACTTCAAACTTTAACAGCATCTCCAGAACAGATAAATGTATTCAAAGTCCGACAAGTATCTGATCTACAGCGATTTCTTCCGCGTTAGCCGAGAAAAAGTCCGGTAAACTTTGGTCTACTAACTATGGAGATCTAGAGGTGGAATCATACCCACTCAAATCGATTTTTTCGGAAGACTATATTTTGCCCCCCCAGAGGGTGCTGCGCCCCCAAATTTTTACATGCGCTACAGAATGATTAAATGTTGCTAGCGCACTTTTTATCGGAGACAGGGGTCCTCCTTACAATTTAAAAAAAGTTAAATTTGCCTTAAATTTTAGCGAATGCACGCTTCGCGTGTAAGAGAAATAGTTTTACGAGAGTTTTCCACGATATGTGCCCTTAGATGGGGGGTGATAAAGCGGATACAACTTTTGGGGGACACCGCCCCCTTAAAATTTGAAAGGGCAAAAAATGTCCAAAATGTGTTGCGATTTAGGACAAATGTCGACTTTGATTGCGAATATCTTTGGAATAGATAGATATATCGTCAAGAGGTCAATGGCGCTATCAAGCTATTCCCCCGAAGTTGAACAAAAGAAATTTGGTGAACTTTGGTCCAGTAACAAAAAGTTATAAGCGCGCATGTTGGCTCACCCTAAGTCGACAGTACGCGTTCTCAGTATGCTAAGGCATATGAGTTCAGGCCACGTGACTTTGCTACGGGGAGAATTTCAACCTTTTTCAAAACATTTTTCCCGCAATCAGATTACGGTGCCGAGCGGACTTACGTTGGGCTTTGTCCCAAAGTTTTAAATTTTTTTTTCTATTGACTGACAATTATTAACTTAGATGTATTAGTAATAGGCTATCATTGTGAAAAATGTCGACCTTAATGAGAGCGAGTAGAATGTAGGCCTACCAAACACGAACAATTTAGAAATTGAGTCCGCAGTTATGTTTAGAAGGGCCTGCCTACTTTGTGTTCCCGTGGTCACTGTTTTTTTTTTATTTTGGTTTATCGTTTTACAACTTAATGCCTACAATCAATATTGGCCGTGTTTGGTGAATCGTAACAAGAAGCCCAGCTGTCGCTAGGATAGCCGACCGTACTGGTTGTCAATGACCTTAAAGGTCATCCAAGGTCAATAATTTTTCTCTTGTTTAAAAGAGCGTATGCTATTACTTAGGCTATTAGTGATCAATAGCAACCTTGGTCCTATCTCGCACCGTTTAGCCGCAATAGCGGGTACTGACCTTCAAGGATATCAAAGGTCGATAATTTCCATCTTATCTGAAAGGGCGTATGCTACTTTCTATTAGTAACTAATAGTAACTTTGGCCCTATCTCTCACCGTTTCCGTGTTAAGTCCACTTATAGCTTGAAACGTTTTACTGAAAATTGCTGCCAAACCGCTCCAGATGGAAAAAATGGTGACTATTGGCAGTCTAAAGGAAGTCGCCAGCGCCATATCTGATGGTATTATCGCAAACCCCCTACGACTTATCGTTTAGCCACAATACCGCACGATTGGCATACTCTATAGGTCATTCAAGATCAGTGATTTATATGTCATTTGAAAGCCAATATGCGACTTCCTATTAGTGATCAATAGCAACCTAAGCCCTATTTCGCCCCGTTTAGCCACAATACATCTAAGACAGACAAACAGACAAACAGGCGGACGGACGGACGGACGACAACTCATACAAACAGCTCGACCGTTACTTAAGAACGGTCGGCTAAAAACTTAAAGTTCTTCCTAAACCACAACGGCGGCGCTAATCTCTTGTTTCTTTAGCCCTCAGCCAGACACCAGTTACACAGGGTCGGACCGCCATTCCGAAAGGCCGCTACGGTTAGAGATAGGGTTAGAAATAAGGTTAGGGTTAGGGTCAGTGTTAAAAGTGTTAGTTTAGCGTGATAAGTACGGTTTCGTAGTCGTCCTAAACAGGTTTTGGCGACCCCTCGGAATGGCGGAGTCGAATCGTTGACACTGCCAGACCACGGCTACCGTCGACGGTAATATACTAACTTGGTTCGGTGTAGCCGCGACCAACGATGTCACCGTTAGATCAAGCCGTCAACGTGAAGGGCTAGCTAACTTTAAACTGCATGCTGATTTGCATGAACAGTTATAGGTCGCCTCTTATGATTGTCATGCGTAACAGTGAAGATAAGTAACACAAAAAATATAAATATTTGCAGTTCACAGTATTTATTTTTACATCGTAGTGACGAATTACAAAAAAAATTACAAGTAGTGTGAATTATGCAAATTTTATACACGAACAATCACGTTAACTTGTGGCCGAAATGTTTCACGTCTGCCGCCGGGGAACTTAATTTGAACGAGACATTGGTGGCATAAAACGAACCTAGACCTACCGACTGTAACAAGTTTCAGCAGCTAACAAAACAACCTCTTAGTCCAGGAGTAAGGTGAGTGATGACGACGATGATGACACTGCACGCTCCAAGAAACAGTCGACATTTTCTGTGGCGCAGAAGACGTACGACTTAAACGCTTTATCTCAGTTTTGGGATGTGGTAGTCTAGCTACTGTACCCTGAATTTTCATAACAATAAACAAGTGTGTCATTATAGGATCCTCATACGTCAATAACAAGAGGGTGCGGCCGTTGAGGGGCCGCCCGCTATGGGGCCATTCAAAAAAAATTCGAAGTACGTCATTATCACGTGCGTGCCATATAATCAATTATCATACCATACTGATAACATAGTTTTACCAACAACGCAATTAACCGCCGTGACCTTGACCTCTGACCCCTTGACCTTGAAATTGGTCCACGGGGTGCTCGTGTCCCGGGACCCTTCCTACCAAGTTTGGTATTCGTAGGCTTTTTCGTTTTCCCTCTAGGTGGAGGTACGGGACAGACAGACAGACAGACAGACAGACGGACAGGATCGATACATGATGGGGCCTCCTTCTAGGAAGGACGGCCCCATAAAAAGCCATTAGGCCTAGCGAGTTTCTGGTCGGTTCGTAGCAGTGATGTTTACGTTAGCTCGATGTGTTGTGCAGATATTTGATTTCTAGTTCAGTGATGCCGTGCAGCACAATTAGGCTATATCATTTCTGATCAGAACTGTTCACGAGCGAAGTAACGACGCAGTCGACCGTCACGAACTGTATATACCGCAACAGTATCATTCTGAACATTTCCGCCACTGTAATAAAAAGTCGACCACATCACTATCATAGGCATACACAATGCACATCTCTCCTTTCCTTAGACATCGTTATGTAACGCTTGTTGTAACCAGGCTTGTCAAAAGAAGGGAGGAGTTACACCCGGCCCCGCGACGTTTGGGGGCCCCACCGTCGCTCAAAATATAAAGTACATCAGAGTGCGCCATTTAAAAAAATTCAAATTTTTTCCCAGATAGTCGGGGAGCTGACAGGAGTTACCATGCACCCCCTCTGGGATTAAACCCACATGCATATTTTATTGTACTTCAGGGGCTAAACTTCAAAGAAAATCATGTTAACCGAAAAAAATCGGATACAGGGTGCTTACCAGCCGTTTGTTGCTATGACAACCAAAGGCCCTTAGCAACAAGTTTAGTGTGCCGATAACAAAAATAATAACTGTGTAAATGTGTCAAATATTATGGCTGTAATAAACTGTTTATACGTTATTAAGTACAAGGAATCCAAAGGTGTATTTATCACGTAGCAACGGTTGCTATGAAGTGAGATTAAGCATAGCAACGGCCTATACCGCAGAGATATAAGCATGGGACCTTAACCAAACCTTAGTTACCACATGAAGTAAAATCAGTGGTTATAGTCTTGCTTAGTAACCGTTACTATGGACGCAGTAGTAACCTAATAACAAAGATTTTTATTACATAATGTCACTGGTTACTAACTTGAATGAGCTGAAACGTTACAAAATGTTTAGCACAGTGCAAAACGTTTTGAAAATGATGTCCCAAAAACGTCATATCAAAAAGACTTGATTTTATTTACATTTTTACTTCTATCTGATGCCGAGATATTAACAAAAATACCTTTACAATTTTCGCATGTGGTGGCTTCTTGTTGCTATGATAGCTCTTAGCAATAGGCCTACAATCTTATGGGGGTCACGACCTTGAGCTTTTGGGGTCAGTGACGTCATCGGTTACGTGACCTTTCGACAGACCGCCAGCGGTTTTCTATAGGTGATAAAACTATCTTGAACGGTTATGGAGATATAAGATTTCAAACGTTAGACACTTGCAAGTTTTGGTACGTTAATGGTCGCGCACACATTTCGATCGTACTGCTCGAAAAATCTTTCCTCGTGTATCATGATACCGGCAAGACATGTTCCAAATTTAGTGAAAAGTTTCTAAAGTTGAGCCCCTGGAGTACAGTAAAATAATACATGGGGTTAATCCTAGAAGGAGTGCGTGGTAACCCTTGTCGGCTCTCGGACTAAGAGGGACCCCAAGAGAATGTTTTCTGTTTTCCCGGGCCTGTCTGTGGCTCTCGGCGTCTCTAATTGTAACCTAACTAACTAATGCCCAAAATACCGGTCTTTAAAATTGTGTACATGCTTTTGCATATATTACTGAAATGTGCCATAATGTTTGTTTACTTCAAAAATTCATTTGTTGTCAAACTAAACCTATGTTTAGTTTTTACTACAAAAATAAAGCAAGACAGATTGGAATCTTCAGATCACGATATAAGTCAAACCTTACCTACAGTGTACTTTAAATTATCCTAATATTTTTATACAGTTGTGTAATGTGATAAATTATTATTTAACAAATCAATAGGATTATGCAGTAAGTCCAAAATTCGACTATGAGTGTAAAGTGCACAATACGTATTTCCCAGTTTCTGTACGTTATACACTGTGTCTCAAAAAACATCCCTGACATTTTTGACTGTATTATCAGATTTTGATAATTTTTGGTACGAATATTTCTGACACAACATGCCATCAAATGACCGTGCAGGTTCTTACCTCACCTAGTGTATGCTTCTGCACTACCTAGGCCCTCCTAGGGAAATTAGATTAAGTGAAATATGTGTCGGAATAAACAAAAAAACCTAAAAAACATCGCCGACATTATCGATCGTAACTTGAATAAAGATCAGCAGAGTTTAATACTATTTGGCATAAATATTTCTGACACAACTGGCTATTAAATAAGTATTTTATTTTCCATCTCCCCCAACGTTTGTTTTTGCACTACCTGGAGAAAGCAGACCGAGCATAATACGTGATATAATGAATGAAAACACGTCGATAAATTCCATCTATCCTAATCTGTGGGCCCCAACAGTTGGTCTATTACAAGGTTTGACTGTCGTGCAGCAGTGTGCCTACCAGATGAAGTTTAGGAATGTTTGAAAAGTCAAGAAGCGACTGGTACAGCCTGAATTGGTCTGGAGCATAACATTATCGACACTGCTGTCAATGAATGGAGAAATTGTCTTCTTGCCTGTGTTCGCATAGTGGGCCAACACTTCAAGCAATTTTACTGCAGGCAGTTAAAAAATGGCCAACTGGATGAAATGTCAGCCATAGTGTCAAAAATGTGAACAAAATGTGTTTTTTGCACGTTATGTTAACTAAGCAATCATATCGCATTGGATAAAAAAGTGATATTTCGTTGGTTGTGTTTTTCCCAGGTAGTGCAAAAACAAACGTTGGTTGAGGTGAATAACTGAATGGTCGCATGATGGCAAGTTTTGTCAGAAATATTCGTGCCAAAAATTATTAAAATCTGATCTTTGGTTTTTCAAGTTACAGTCGAAAATTTCGGAGATGTTTTTTGAGACACAGTGTATAATGTGTGGACGATGACAATTGAAAGTTTGAAACAAACTTAAGCCGCGGTTGCATTTAAAACACATAACATTTTTGCAAATGCTTTCTACATGTAACCGCGGCTTCAGTCGATGAAACGAAGCAGTAGTTCTGGAGGCACTTGAATCAACGAGACGATGTCAGAGCATCAGTAGTGAAAGAATTGGATTTAGGAGATGCCAGAGCTCACAAGGCTAGGGCATCAGTGATGTCAAGATGATACGACCAAGCTGCCGAATGTGTCGAGAAGTAATAAGCGTATGGCTTTGGGATGCTATCCTTTTCTTACCGCATGCCCAAAAACTCTTTGAAAGTCGTACAGTTGAATACTAACTTTCACTGCGCGGTTTTCATCGTAAAATGCTGCGAGGGCACGATCTCATAGGCCTAGACCTCAAAATTTAGTGATTAATGAGATGACGAAATACTTGTAGCGGTTAATTTCACTATCTGCGGAGCCTGAACGACGTTTAGATTGAAAGTGACCGAGTCCCCTGTTAGGGCGTACTTTCACCACTGCAGGCATGACAGCATGACAGTGGAATGCGCTCATCAGTTGTCCGTAGAACTTGAGCATTACGGATCACACTACGACTGCTGCTGCTGACGACGACGACGATGATGATGATGACGACAATGATGCTTGTTGTAGTGATGATACGGATGAAAGACATTGGTGATGCCACAGCGCACGTAGACGATGCTGTCGTCACACGGTTGCTTTTTGCGTGTCATGCATTGAAAGCAGCTTCGCTCTAATCACATACGCTACAAACAGCCACGCACGCAATGTGCTCAGCGCTGCAACTCTAATGTTACGTTCGCGCAGGTTACGTACGATGTTATGACAGGGTCTATTACCTTGTCGGTCTGTCTTGTGTCGGCTGAATAACTGGAAAAATATGAATAGATTCTGATGAAATTTTCGTATATTTTATCTAAGCTCTAGAACCACCGAAGACCTAACATCTATGTGCGCGTTAAACGCAACTGTTATCACTAACAAGCCAATAGGCATCGACCTGGATGTCGACTAAGGCCACAGAAATAAATAAATAAATAAATAAATAAAACAAGACCATCCAAAACCGGCCGAGCCCAGGCATTAAAGATCGCCAAATGAGGGACACAAAACGTCACACAATCGTTCCGATTACCACAGTAGAGGCAGCTGATGAAAGTCCCCTGACAAGCCACCTGTCGCCAAGTCACTGCATGCTATTGTGTGCCGCTTACATGTGCTGCGTAGTGCGCTCGTTGCCCGGGGATACTCTGTCACGAGAGGGAAAACTTTGTCATGGGGAAACTATTTAACGTGACACCGTCAGACCGACAGTGTTGACGTTGATGACTTAACACTTGCTGCACTACGGACAGAAGGACTGACAGAGCGACGTGCAGCAGCCAGCATCAGCCGCAGCAGCTAGACTCGTTCTTCCAACTCTGCGGACAGACAAACAGAAATCGGCCTGCACAGAACTAAGGCGGCTGTATAGCTCGACAGCCAGCAAAAATATTAATTTACATAATTGTCATATAACTCTGCCACCCACGGACGTATAGGCAGAAAATGAAGTTAGGAGAGACGGACTTAGGCCTAAACGGTGGAAAATCGAAACCGCAGATCAAGAGCTAGAGGTGGATTTTTTTTGGGAGAGGCTTCTGTCTGTTTCCACCAGCTATGTTGGGGAGGTCAGGTGGGGCGATGAAAGCTCTCCCAGCGGAGTCCGGTGTGGAACTAAGGCCACAAACGCATTTTGGGCATGGAAAGAATCATGAGAATAAATGGAAGATGTGGCGTTAGTTTTAGTTTCACTGCACAAATTTACACTCCTAACTGAATTCTTCCCTACCGCTCCTTTCCGGCAACACTGCTGCTGCCACCATGTTAGTTAATTTTCTATTCACTTAGTAGCCTATACTGAGAATTCGTGTGAAATCGTTAAAGTCTCTCGCAGTAAAACAACAAATGAATATAATCACTCATATCGGCGTTTCTTTCACGGTCTTGCGGCCATTGTTGAGCGTTTGATCGCAGTGGTTGTCGTAATGGATTTCAGGCTCGCTATCGACCGCTCCCAATGCGTTTTCTGTCAACAATCAGTTATATAGCGATAAATTTAACTTGATACACAACAACTGAAATACCGCTCTTAACGCTGCTAGAATGCAGTGTCAGCTATGCAAAACTTGACAAATACATTTTTGAAGAAAAAAAACCAGCAGCAAATAACAACAGTTTTAAAAATTCGGTGAGAGAAGCCCCATTTCTGTGAACATCACATAACAAAAACGTGTACACTGGGCGACTTCACTTTTTGACTTAGACTTTCGCTGAGTCTTTTCGCTGAGCGAAAGCTAAAGCTGAACGATAAAGTTCAACTAAACTTTGGTCTAAGTCTACTGACTTAGACCAAAACAATTAAAAATGGCGGAAAACACGTAAACCTAACAGGAAATTAATCAACCATTTACGCTTGGACTTGCTTATTTAATTGTGCCACGCACGCACATGACGTAAGGCCTAATATCATCATATCGTCCTTACACACAGTTTTAAACAGGTAAGTTTTTTACATATATGTTTGCTATTTTAGTGCCATTTGTCTGGGAATGAGCCAGACTCATGTAAGAAGTGCTATAGCAAGTACTGCACCTTTTTTCATCTTTTTAGGGCAGGGTAGTATATCTCCGGTCGAGTAAAGAACACTAGATGTGTCTACTATACTATACTATACTACTACTACTACTCGTTTTCATGGAAACCACGATTGGCTTGGTAGACTTCAACTGACATTATCTAACTGCCAGACTCTCAAATACTATCCACGTCATATGCAAGGATCTTGGCGATATTTGTTGTACTGGATGAGGTATAGCCCTTATTGTCTCAAGTTTCGTTGCTATGGCAACAACTGTCCGTCGTGGTAGAATCTGATCAGCAGCATCTATAGCCCAACCCCGATAACGTCCTGTTGTACGCAGAAGTCTCGGAGCAGATATCTACACAGCGTCTGGTGAAAAACTGACCCCCTAGACATCGTGCCATAAAAGTGTCAAATCTGAACGGATTTGAATAAAATTTTGTACACTTAATCCCCAATAAATTCCTGAGGCGACAGCCAAATTTCGTTGAAAAAATATTATTTCTTCCCTCGCCAACGTAATCAATCGCGCCAAATTTTATCTCTATCAGATCAGGGGTTTTGATTCTGTGGGGGTTGAATTTTTGGCTTCCCCATAGGAAAGAGAAGTCGCCGTTAACACAGGGCTTGAACTACCGTTCAGCCTGTGATTAAATTATACGGTAGTTGTTTTTGCTGTAGGGGACGGCAGGCAGGAAAAAGGAAAGGGAAGGAAAGGCACAAAAAGTCACCCAAGAGTTATATTTCACCCATGTGTGGGGAAGCCCCCTATGAACTGATTTTCATCAAATTTGCACATTGGGAGATATGCCAGACCTAATCATCTATGCAAATTTTGGTGTGGAAAAAATTAGCAGGTTTGAGATATACGGGGGGGGGGTCAAATTTTGCACGCAGGGAAGGAAATATAACTACGTTTTGCTGGTCTGCAACAGTGTTGTGCATACGCAGATGACGCATGAGATCAGTTAGGTTTTGTTTCGGGCGATTCTGGGAGCAGTTTGTCAAAGTAAGTCCTAGATTGGTTGTTGATCTAGGCTAGTGTGTGTATGTGGACTGCGGTTGGGCTGCCTGCAGTGTGAAAACGAGGTCAGGCGTGAGGGTGAGTGGTGTGGAGAACCAGGACGCATCACGCTGGCGTCTGAGTGTTGACCTCAATCAAAAGCGACAAACTTCTACAGTCACCGCGTACAGTCTGCAACTCAACAGCTCTGGCGCCATCGACAGGTGCGCGCTCACTATTCTGTCCAGTTTACACGTCAACAAACCAAGTTCTGTGCATGCCCATTCAACTCGAAACACTTAGAGTTTCCAGTTTTGTAGAAGTGATTTTTTTCTTTTCTTGTCTTGCTAATGCTATCTTCTACAGAGTGGGCCATAAAAAACCGTCCCCTATATTATTCTGTTTAAAATGCTACTGCATTTGTTTATATGGACAAGATGACACGCCATATAAATTGCTGGTCTGTTCTGCACATATTGATGTCAAAACCTAATGAGTATGTCAAAATGGTATTAACAAATAATAC
>Ga0209454_1002484_pt1 | contig 12552 bp, 8 predicted proteins | sample WorMetHERISLAND1_2_FD_187400 | JGI IMG/M metagenome (GOLD analysis project Ga0209454, IMG submission 187400) | Marine gutless worms symbiont microbial communities from Max Planck institute for Marine Microbiology, Germany - Olavius geniculatus... | ecosystem: Host-associated > Annelida >...
GGCGGGCGTCAAAGACAGCTACCCCCCTAAAAAGTGGTTATTTTACCGCAATTATCTCGTGTAGCATGAACACGGTTGCAGATCGGCACAGACATGCTGCTTATCACAACAGGCAATGGTGACAGGCTTTTAAAATTTATCAACATCGATGACCTTGAATGACCTTGAACCCTAAAAAATATTGGTTTAACGTGATTTTTTTGCGATTTTTGGCTGCAAAATAGTAAATTACGATGAAATGCATGGAGATAGACTAAGAATACCTGCGAACAGGAACTGCTATAGGCTTTCGCGAGTCAAGGGCTTTGCTCAAATTACTTGTAATGATTTACATGTATATGTTTATTTTAGCATATTGGTTTTTAAATTGAAGTATTTTGTCAAATGTTGTCAAAGTAACAATGCACTTGGTCCACAAAAGTTAACAAAATTTGACAATTCATTGCATTTTACATGGTCCAATGTTATTCACACTGTGACGGCAGCTGTCGTGTGGACTACTGCAGACCAAGTCGACTTGGTGCGTTCAACTCACTTGCTTTGTACACGATATGAGAATAACAATAGTACATGAAGCTTCCAATAGTATATGAAATGATGAGATCGGTCTGTAAATGACTGAAGTGCCAGCACTTAAGTTATTTTGTCGAATTCTGAAAAATTTACTTGAGCGCACTTGGACCACTCTTATTCTATACGGCTCAAATGCAAAGAACAACACGTTTCCACTCTGCCAGCTGTAAGTGATACATGTGATACCCCTACTGATAGACGAAATGTTGCAATCAGCAGAACATCAACCAGTTTGCTGAAAAGATGTCATAAACAATTAGCATGATTAAGTATTGCCATCAGCTGTACATATGTCTATCAGTGTTAAATTATACATAACAATAGATGACACACTTTGAAGCAGCTGCAGTACAAGTGTATTATTTATGAGCAGCAAGACACAGCTGGGATCAATAAAAAAGAGGAGGTCTGCCAAGTCTCATGCATCTTGTGTGAGTCTGATGCATTTTCAGTCAACTCACGCTTTTCTGCCCGCCTAAGTTTTCTCGCACATTTTACGCACATTTTAATTTTTTTGCTTTTTTGCATAAATTACTAACACTACCTCAAAGCGACAAATAACACAGTAGCTCTGACTAGGCGCAATTTCAGAGCTAAATATGCACAGTAATGTCTCGGTTGCTGGCACTCCGCTGGGGTAGCTTAGAGCACTTCGCAAAGCTCCTAGCTAGATTTTGAAGCAAAAGATGGGAAAGAGCAAAAAAACAGGAAAAAAAACAATGTAAAAGTGAAAAAGTAAAGGGAAAAAAAAACAAGAAGAAAAAGTGAAAGGAAAGAAAAGAGGGCAACGGATGGGGGAGGGAAGGGACTGGACTCGATCTCATGCATTTCAATTTCTGGACCTTGACAGTTATGCAAAAAAGTAAGACCTGCATGATTTGGTAATCAATAAATATTAAATATATCTGTAATCCATAACAACAAAAGTGAAACCTGTGTGACTAGTAAATGTCACAGATGCATCATTCTTCACAGCAGATTCATCAATTTCACACTTGTAGGACTCGCTGTTTGAACTCTCTGCCAAATTCATTGCACTCATGTTGTAACTAGCTACATCAGCATCTGCAACTACATCAGCACACGTCATACATCATTTGTGTGCTGGATATAACAAAACTGAGGATGTTGATGAAAATATAGTTATCCTGCACATTGTACAATAGTTTACAATATTCTATACATCTGTTGACTGTAGTTTATAGTAAATGTTATTATCAGTTCGGCCGGACTGACACCAGATTTTATTTTCAGTCCGCACTCGGACTGCTGGCAAATTCTATTTTCAGTGCAGAGTATGTCATCGAATCAAGCACTGCTTGTTGGTAAAGTTAGATGATCAGTCTAGCTAATCTCCAGATCACATTGGTCGATGAAAAAATATGCATATACAATGATTATATTTACTGTGCACACACTTAGATGGCAAAGGCCTACATGGCATATCTTTAATCATGCACGGGAATTAGCCACAGCTCCAGTGGATAGACTGAGCACACTAACACGGTCAATAACGGCATTATAACACCATGCAAAAATATACTAGCAAATGTAACTCAGAATGTGGTTGATGTCTGTTTTGTATCTTTTATGATAAGGCACTTGACGGCTTTGCTTACCTGTGACACTGCCATTTAAGCAAATCTAGTTTTTGTCCGCTGAGTTTAATCTTTTAAATGACTGGCACATTTCATGAATAACTTGCACGTAACTGGTAGCCGTCGCTCATTTAGTCATCTTATCTGCACTACTGGCAGAAAAAGGTGTGACACAGCAATGCAGGTATGGTGATAGAGCCAACTGATGCGCCGTTGTCTCAGTTGGTCAAAGCGCTGTCATTTTCATTGCTGTTTTGTTGTCATCCCATCTTCCAGTTCTTGCTTGTAACTTAACATTAAACTTGTGTTCAGGCAGTTCTACAGAGTATAGTAATTAGATGCCACACATAGGTTGGAAAATAGCTATTGTTGGTTTGTAGCGTGGCACCGGCATAATCACACTTTGTGCAGTTAGCCTGACTAGGTTTACTACAGGACTGAAAATAAAATCTGGCGTCAGTCCGGCTCAAACTGATAATAACTTTTACGGTAGTTTATAGTTACAACATCACAAGTCAAAGTTATTTTATATACAAAACATTTTACGTACCTTTATTACTGACGTCTTCGTCATCATCAACATCATCATTAATGTCAGCAGCAGCATCACTGGGACTGATATCAATTATTTCTTCGGCATCTTCATCAAGCACGTATGCCACTTCACAACTCTCGTCACCTGTCAAATTCTCATCCATGTTACTGCAACAGCTGTTGAGGTCGTTCATTAAAAATTAAACACCTGAAACACAATCAAAGTCATTAACGTCAATATCACAAAAATAATATAAAACTAATCTAACTGTAACACTTCATATATCAAAACCCAAAGACCAGGGGTGTCGGTAAAATGCGTCCGGTGCGTCTGGGCCAACAAGTATTTTCAGTAAACAGGTCTGAATGCTGTTTTGTCAGTCTCAGATGTGGGGACAATTGAAATGGTGATAGGCGAACACTTTTTCAACACAACGATTCTAAGCTGCAATCTATGAATGCAGCTTATAACTTGGCTACCATCATGACCAGCATATTCACGTGTGGAATGAAGATGGTTAATTTCCCTAATTGTTACGTACAAGTGTTACATAAGTCCGTGTTTATAGCAATCACTAAAAAGACTATACAATTATTATTACTAATCTTCAACAGTGTTATCTGCAAAAACAACAAAAACAAACGCAAAAACAACAAACGGACAAAAAATATTACAGGAAATTGTTGAAAACGTTGTATGTAAAATGCGTCACGGGTTCGAAACGAAATCTGAGTAAACTGTCAGTGATGGGCAGAGATTCAGTTTATGACGATAAATCAGTGCACCGGCGGCATCAGTCGATGACATTGACATCTTATCTTACCAGCACCTACGGTACCTGTGGAGATTACAAATAACACCAAAACTGTTGTTATTTGTTTCAACATAGACAAACCTACGTGCAGAGTTTTAAAAACCTAGGTTTATCAAGAAAATTTTTAGGTCTTTTTAAAGTTTTTTTGTGGTTAAGAGTCCAATGAATATCGTACGGCCCAAAAAGCATTTTATTCTTAAATACCATCTTATGAGTTAACGACATAATGACATGATTGACGCTGTAACACAAAAATCATGATTAAAATATAAAATACATCAAATATGTAATAAATTTCACAACAAACAAAAAACATAAGAATCGGACATTTGAGATTTTTTAAATGTAAAAAACCTTGGTTTTTTTGACAAATTTTCCAGCCTTAAATACGTGTGACAAATTCTAAATATAGTAGAAAGTTGTAGCTGTTGCAGTCAGAAACGAGATGACTCGGTAAAATTTAGCTGTTAAACATCTCTACGATACAGCTATACTCAACTTCCTTAAGACAGGTATAATATTTCAAGTCAAATAGCCTACCTCAACAATGTTTGGAGACTTCGTCGCTATTGTGAGTGTTCTGAAGATGCATGTACTACTAAACAGAGCATGTCTAAATCTGTCCAACTGACTGCAAAAAGTGTCAAACACAGAACCAGCTGTCAAACGTCGCAGGTAACAGTTTAATGTATAAGATTCACAACATGTACGCCATCATATTACTGCACAAGAGAAATCAGAATTCATACAATTACGTGTGTAATGAAAAAAACTAACAATTTTATGCTAGTGATTTAGATCAGACAAAGCAACTTCCAATTCATTAATGACTAGGGACCAACCCAATTGCCAACTGTGCATGCTGTGCACAAAATTCAGAATCATTCGCTAAGATTGTCAAAGTTGCAACAGTCACTGCTGCCAGAACTTTACAAATACTCACTGTACTCAGAACCGATGATTTACATGCAAATGGAACGCTCTCCTATGTGGACTAGGTTGGTCCCTACTCAAATGATACATAAAGCCCAATGCAACCTACTACCGGGTAGTCATCAATAAGGCCCGACCAAATTCACGATTACACGAACGTGATATTCCGTGTAATTGGCAGGCTTCCATGTAATTGGAAATGTTCAGGAAATTGCACTAAATCCAAAGATTTTTGTATTTTTCTACATTTTTGGTCACTTCTGGATATTTATTGCACATATTATTGGTTATTCAGGCAAAACATATACACAGTATCTTTAGCTGATTGATTTTTTGCTTAGTTTGCTAAACTGCTGCTAAATCTGATTTACAATATGCATGGATCCCGTTGTTGACATTTCACTTTAGGCATGCATAGCAAAAAAAATTACAACAATTTTAAGTCATGTTCATGCAATTTCCCATGTAATTTACGGTTTTCCATAAAAATGCCCATGTAATTTGCATTTTTTGTCCGTGAATTAAGTTGGGCCATAGTCAGGAATAATATCACACTTACACATTTCACTTCTAACAATACAAATCAAAATACGAACAAATACGTATGCTAAGCTGACAGTGCATCGGATTCCACGCAAGAACAATTCTGTACGAAATTTGAAACTGCAATAGCAAAACCTAGTTGATAAGTCAATCCTAATACCAATTCAATATATTCAAATCAGCCACAGGCATAAGAGAATGAAACTGAAGCTATACTAATAGTCGACAACTCATTTATCATCTAAATTCATCTATGACAACCGAGCGATGATATAAATCACACTCATGCAGAGATCGATCCTGCTCCAAAATAACCCTTGTCCATGATACCATGATATGTTGCTTGCATCTTCAAAACGTTGTAAATTTCTTGCACAACAAAAGCATATGCATAATGTCCTACATTACAGGGCGAAATTACAAATTCACACAAAAGAAACTGATTTTAAGTACATGTCTGGTCATTTCTATCACACTTTGACCTACAGTATTTCGTTCTGCAAATATGAACAAGAGTTACCACTACAGAGGACTGTTACTGTTTCTTTAAAGTGATCAAAATAGAATAATTCACAAAATAAATCATTACAAAAGTTACACCACAATAAAAAAGCGGTACGGAATCTGCAAAAACAAGTAGCGGGAGAATGAAATCAACATCTTCAAACAGCTGAACATCACTGGCATCCGAGGTTACAAAAAGAAGGCATTTGCAGTTGTCTGACGAACAACTGCAAATTTCCAAAAGAGTAGATATGGGTCCTTAAAATTCCAATTTCACCCCTAAATTAATAGATTTCCAGCTTCAAATGTTGGATTGTTTTTAAACAAAAATTTTGAAAAAATAGAATATGGGAGATGTTTGGGGCAGTTCTCCCTGCCATGACAATATTTATCGATACACTACAGCCACAAAAGTCTGCAGAACAAATGTAGACAACTGTAGGCAAACAGCTTCAAACATCATCACCAGAGGTCACTAGCTAGACGCAATCAAATCACAACATAAAGCTACACAGGGACACCGGCTTACGGTACAAATCTTCTTCAATATATATATATTTATAATAATGCCAAATATGCAGAGTTTTGCCCACTCAAAATATGCAAAAAAATTATTTTTGAAATGCAAAAAACTAATCAACAGCCTCTGATGTAGCACAGAATAGACAGAACTGTTAAAAAGTTTGATTGCATGCTGTGTGTGCAGGAACTGCTGGAGATATGCAGAGATATGCAAATGTCCGCACATGTGAGCTTGGAAATGCCACTGCATGTGGGAAAATATGTGACATTCTGACTTTGCACAACATGCAGTATTATGTGGTCACATGTTCGCACAAACGTAGCTGGTATCCCTAGATAGAGATGTGTGTGGGCAGCAAGAGTTAATGGAATGACCACAGGCAGACAAACACATGCCTAGCTACCGTGTTTACAATGCAATAACCGGAAATACCAAGTCTAGTACTTGCAAAACAACCTATCTAGTTGACTGGACGACTAATTAAATTAGTCATATAGTCCAAGAGATAGAGTAACATGTATTTGTACAACCATCAAATGACACACGACCAATGTGTGCAAACTTCAGCTGCGTACATTAAAATGCTGCATAGAATTTCACGGATCATTCTTTTTAAGTAACAAGACGCTGTATGACTAATGCACAGGCCACGATCAATGACGACACTCTGGAGAATTATCCTTTCTGCCTGACTAATAAGCCATTTCACAATGAAAACCAGAGTAAGTATTGGAAAATACAAGAATGTCAGTTTGAAGCAATGCAAGGTATAAGACGCATGTTACAGACATTCAGTTACTGCACACAGAATGTTTCTTTGAACTCCATGGTGCTATGTAAGTCTCATTCTTATTACTGCCGTACATCATTTACATGCTAGACAGCTCTCTGTTACCATGAAAATGCAACACAACAAGCTTAAGCCACTAGCTGCTGCAGGCCAGACTGCTGCACATCAAGCAGTACTCTGAGTTGTACTTCCAGTAAATGCTAACAATCTAGATGCCTTAAAATGCAAGGTAACAGAATTATGAATAGGTATCAAATAGACATACACATCAGCAACAGCATGCATCCCACTAACGTCTCCCTTCTTTCATATTCGCACCATCCTTTGCAACAGTGTTCAAGACCAAATAATTGATCAAACAACAATACAACATCATGGTTGTTCACACACATGCTTACAGTAATGTACTTTCGGCAGAAAACAATTTCTGTCATACAATTTCTTCAACATCACACTCACGAGCACTTCAGACAAATCAATCAAGTGACTAAGTGGGACACAGACAAACACAAGATGATGGATGGACAGACAGAGAAATACCTGCTAGATATTAGACCAACTCATGCAGTGAATTTACCCTATTAATGATGATACAGATAAGCAGGCAAAATGATAAGATGATTGAAATGACACGCTCATGACTAGGGCCACAGTTTTCCATGCAAGATTTTCCCAAATTCTGTGACTTATTGAGGCAAAAATGGCAAAATTCCACAACTCACCATCACTGTGGTCTCTCATTTGTGAGTAAACCGAGCTCTAGCCTGTTGAGAAACCTCAGTTATTGAAGGCTGCCATTGTGCCAAGTTATGCTAGCGACGTACAAAAAAATGACAATTTTTTTCCTTGTCAAAAGTGACATCTAAATTGTGTTTATTTAGGTTACAATTGTGCCATATTGCGATAGCTATTAGTAGGGGAGCTTTAGGCACTTTAGTTCGATTCTTTCACTATAAAATTAAGTCATTAAGCCAACGATCATACTATAATCGCCGGTCGTTTCTCAACTTCTGCAAAATTCTGCGAAAAAGGGAAAATTCCATGGCTCGGCTCAAAATTCCGCAGCTCGAACAACTGTGGGCCCTACCCCCTAGTCATGACTCATGGGTCACGCAATACATATGAAAATGTCTAGTATAGCACTGCAGTGTTCATCATCACCACTGATGCAATGCATTATGATGGAATCAATCAAGTTAAATAGTTAACAAACAACTTACTACGGCACGAACAACATGAACCAAGAATTCTACACAGTCAACAAAAGATATGTGACATGACATAATGGTTCATCTGTAAGGCGCCTGGTGTCATTACGTGAGCAAAAGCCAAAGCCATTTCATATTTTGTGGCATCATTCCCCAACACCCAGTGTCACCCTGCCTGCAGCTTCCAGCACAAATTATGTCTGGGGTTCCAATTTCAAACTCCTATGAGGAGACTGCCTTACACAATGCTAAATGGACCATGTCATTAGTGTCCCTGCAATTCATGCTACTGAACAGTTGCCGTCTCTGCTACTGCTAACAATGCCACCTATGGGGATTATTAAAGAACAATGCGTAAATTTATGCCACAAGATTTATAATATTATACGACAATCAGTGTCAGGATATACTACCAGTGAATTCAGCCATGATGTGGTGTTCTTAGCATGCAATTCAACACCATCTATCACATATCCTGCGAAGGCTATGCACAACACTTGATGACACGAACAACATCAAACTATGAATGTATCAAAACACAGCAGAACCACTGGGTATAACTGGCAAGCTGAATATAAAATGCAGTGACAGACAGACAGACAGAGAACTAACAGCATAAGTATTCATGCAAGATACATTAGAATGATAGCTCATGACAGCTTAGGGCCCGGCCCACAATATTACTGCACTTGGAAATTTCCAATTATTCGTGTCTATGATTATGACTAAAAATTTATGACAACCCGGTGAAGTGTAACTGTCGAACACACCAACAATTGTGTGCTGGCAAAGTGTGATAATGCTAACTGCAAGATAAGCTGCACTGACTAACCACTTTGCAACTTGTTGTGACACTAGACATTTCACACACTTCACATCTGGTGTGACCTTAACTGATAATTGTATTGAACTTCACTCCAAGCCAAAATAAATGACTTAGTAGAATTCTGCGCCCCACTTAATACACTATCATGTTACTCATTTAGTCTGAGAGACAAGCCCAAACACATTAAAACCTGAGCAACATACGCCAGCTAATGTTGAAGCACTGAGTTCAGAAAGCTCATGTCCACGACTTGAGATGATAAGCAAGATCAACAATGCAACGGCAACACAGGCAGAAAATGAGGAATCACAAACAACTGAGCTGGTAAGTGTATGTAGTGACAGACAGACAGAAAGACTGAGAGTAACTGTCAACTAGACTGAATGAGGACAGCTAAGTAGTCGGCAACACAATGCTAGCCAGTCGGTGCTACATAGCACAGTAGCATTGTCATAACAGCTACGACAGAGCAGTGACAAATCACAAGTCACAACTGAGCTGATAATAGTCGACAGAGAGACAGACAGTGCCGATGACCATCACACACAGCAAGACTCACTGATGACAGCTAAAAACCAACTAACACAGCACTAACTAGTTGGCAGCATCACGTTGCATCACATAACACTGCCAGTGGTGGACCTAATGCTGTCATGACAACCAGGAGAAAAGATGGCAGCTGCTGCCACATGCTATGCACCATGGCAGGCAGGCAAACAGCAGTGGCAACTGACGATGAAGAACGTAGTTTTTCACGGCAATCACAAATTTCAACGAAATCGCAAATGCCACAAATTTTTTAAACATGCCGAGAATTTGGCCAATTTTGTTTTATTCTCATTCAGTCTGCATTTTGATACCAGCCATCCAATTACGAAAGAAAACTAAGGTACACACAGCATGCTATACCGGAATTTGGGGAAAATGCTAATGTCTAAGACTTACTAAACTTTGTTTTTACTTAGTAGCTAATTGTTGTTACTTGCAGATTGTAGTAGCCAGTTGGCAACACATACAGCCTACAAAACTATTTATTTGCTACATGAAAAATATTGATTTTCACTGTATTGTGCATGTGTATCAAGTGATAATAACACATGGAAGCCATGAATTCTGCACTGTTTACCACAATCAGCCCACACATGTTTGAAGTTTATGCCACAAAAAAAAATCACAGCCTCACTAATGTTTACATTAACCAGGAATTGGGGACAGTAGTCAGAGTGGCAGAATTTCAGCAGACAGCAGTATGACATAGGCATACAGTAGTCACAGGCATGGCAAGTGAGCTGACAGTATTAACCACGGGAAGCAGAATGACACAGGACAGGCAGTAGACACCGGCATCGTCAGAGCAGAGCGATACAGCACTGGCGATACAGTACAGCTACTGGCCGACCAGCCAGTTCTTAGTTATCATCTGCTTCCACGTTTTGCACTTCGTCCTTTGCTGGCTCAGCTGAACACAGCACCACCACAGTCTATCAAGCATTGCAGTTAACAGCAGGGTTCCCACTGTAAACATGAAATAAAATTCAAGGACTTTTCAAGGATTTTGAAAGAATGCTGACGTTAATTTTCAAGGACTAAGCGCCGACATTAGTTCACATCATTACACATTAATTATGCTACCTTTCAGGATCCATCACCTAATGTATTACGGCTGTTATGTAACAACTACACAATTCACAATAACATGCGAGCACAGCGAGCAAAACAAAATTTTTGAAAAATGCGAAATTAAGACTCCATAATGCAAATATGCCTAACGTTTATAGTTTCATTGATCTTTTCCAGTTTTCACTGAAAAAAATTCCAGGACTTTCAACGACCTAGAAACTCAAATTCAAGGACTTTCAAGGACCAACCCTGTTTTCAAGGACTTAAATTTAAATTTTTAAAAATTCCAAAACTTTCAAGAATGCATGGGAACCATGGATTACAAACACGATGATTATACCAGCAAATATAGAAAAATGCACACAAAACGACATATTATTTGCTGCTGAGCAAAATTAGCTCTAAACAAAAAGATTTTGCATAACAAGCTGTTAGCTGCTGGTGGTAAAGTTCAATTTCGGTTATTTCTCTACTACTGTCATGCTCGATGATCATCACTGTTAAGTTAATGAGGATATACTTTAGGACTGAGAATGGAGGTACCAAACTCAATGAGAAGTTAGCTAGAAGGGGATGAAATCAGTGGATAATTTGAGATGGCATAATGTGGGCCTGAGAGCTTTTGCCATTGTTTTTTTTCTGCTGATTTGGCACAGAAAAAGATATTTAGTTAATGGTTCATTATCCTTTCATATGACACAAACCAAACCGGACAGCAACCATCTTGAGCACGAAGCAATTCCTTTATGGTTCCTGTCACTGTGCCAGACTGGGGTGCAGAAAAATAATGATTACATGAAAAGTACATTTCTCAAGTCCTACACCAGCCTCACATCCATCCAGACATCAAAATAAATATCCTGTATAATCAAAATTGAAACGAAAACAAAATCTTGCACATTCCAAGTTAAGAAAAGCCAGCCAGCCAGCCAGCCTGTGAGACTACTTGCCATTGTCATCAGCCTGCATGTCTGACGTCCACAGTGTCAGGTTGTCCCGCAGCAACTGCATGATGAGCGTAGAGTCTTTGTACGACTCCTCGCTGAGCGTGTCCAGCTCCGCGATGGCGTCGTCGAACGCCGCCTTCGCCAGCCGGCACGCCCGGTCCGGTGAGTTGAGAATCTCGTAGTAGAAGACGGAGAAGTTGAGTGCGAGACCGAGTCGGATGGGATGCGTCGTAGGCAGCTCACTGTTGGCTGTATCACTGGCTGTCTTGTATGCCATCAGACTGTGCTCTGCAGCCTCCTTGCGATCATTGCCCGTAGCAAACTCTGCCAGGTACCGGTAATAGTCACCCTTCCTACACAAATATGTAAGAGCATAAGAACAACGATTGAATTCAGAATGATCCACAGAATGGAGTAATTTCTAAAAACATAACTACTCAATTAAGCTCACGACCACCTGGTGTAGGTAAGATATACACTGCCTTTAAAACTGGATGAAGTCTGGGAGGTTTTTAATTGTTTTTTGGTGGGTTTACCTTACTGACAAGTAACGCCCATTTTTACATTTTATTTTTCCATAACTAAACCTAGTCCACATCTGCGCATGCACGACACTCATTTGAACAGTGAATACAGAGTAAAATTTCCACTCGAAACCGTAACTTCTATATGACTGCAAATTATACAAATAAACTGATCAAAAACGGACTGCATAAACTTGAGTAGAATCAGTGAGTTGAGGAGAATCAACTGATTAAGAGATCTGAGTGCTGTTCACACAAATGGCCTTAATAGTTACAGTTGAAATAATTTTTCATTTGCACTTCACTCCACAGTTTCAACCAGCAATCTAAACAGCATGGAGTAAGAAATGTTCTATTAAATGACAGCTGACAGTGAATGGAATGGGATGACATACATTTTATAGTAGAACACTTTGGATTCGCCACTGCTAGCCGACGGTATCAGATGCTTCTCTAGCACCTCAAGCATGTCATTGCAAATATCACGCAGCTCCTTCTCCACCTGCGTATAATACATTACATATCAATCTACCTGAGTCTGCTGCAATGTGTCTTATCATTCACTAACAATGAGATAATGTAAAAAAACAATTATTGATGTATCTACTATGAAC
>Ga0209454_1002487_pt1 | contig 12550 bp, 5 predicted proteins | sample WorMetHERISLAND1_2_FD_187400 | JGI IMG/M metagenome (GOLD analysis project Ga0209454, IMG submission 187400) | Marine gutless worms symbiont microbial communities from Max Planck institute for Marine Microbiology, Germany - Olavius geniculatus... | ecosystem: Host-associated > Annelida >...
GTCTAATACGGCGTGATTCTGTCTCTCTCTGTCTATTATATAGCCTATGCGTTTGATTCATGTTCACTGGCCTACCCTGTTTTGCGGTTAGTTAAAGGACAATGTAGGCCTAATGCAGCGTGTGAACTCTACTTCTTTGAAGTCAGTGGACAGGGGCGATCTACTCAACTACAGTAGCTTCTTTGTTTACACCGCCGCCGACGCCACTGCTGCTGCCGCTGTGAGCAGCACGCCTGCTGAGCAGCAATGGCGGTAATTGTTCACTTGCGCGCCGATGGGCCGATGGGGCCGATTGAGTATTTACAGTAACCGACCTAATGACTCTGACTAAACTGTTTAGAGTTATAGGGTGTTAACACAATCCAGCAAACGTCCAGCATTAGCACGTGCATTTTGAATACATTTGCTGGAAGTTTGCTGGACATTTGCTGGATTGTGTAAACACCCCATTAGGGATAGGGTTCGGGATTAGGGTTAGGAACAGGGGTAGGGTTAGGTAAGGGTTAAGGTTAGGAACTTAGGGTTAGGGTTAGGGTTAGGGTTAAGGTTGTCTAGATGAGTCATTGGGTCATGAGTCAGGAGTCATGTTATAGCGACACCTTGCACTTGCTTTTTTTCTGAGATTTTCAGAGAATCTCTGAGAATCTCAGAGAAATAAAAAGTGTGAAACGCACCTTAGTGCTTGACTTCTCATGTGCATTTGACACTGTATCTCATGAACGTCTGTTGGGCAAACTAGATCACTGTGGTATCAGGGGAAATATCAAGGAGTGGATTCAATCATTGTTGTGTGATCGGCAAATGTGGATAGCCATGGATGGTGATAGGTGAAGTATCGTCTGAATGCTGAGTAGACTCAGGAGTTTCACAGGAGACTGCACTTGGTCCGCTATTGTTCCTATTATTTATCATCAACCTCCTGGATCAGATGTCACCATGCACAACAGCTCGTCTGTTTGCAGACGATTGTCTAGCATATTGCGAAATACGTTCAGAAGAAGATCAACAGATTTTTTAGAGCGATCTTGAAGCACTGAACAACTTGGCAATCAAGTGATGCATGCAGTTTAACCCATCCAAGTGCAACATCATGGGTATACACAGAGGTACATCTACATTATCCAAATCGTATGATCTGTGTAATGAGATTCTCCATACAAAGTGTTTGGGAGTAACTGTCAGCAACGACCTTGGTTGGAGCACTCACGTGGAAAATATTTAGAGGAGGGCCAGCACCACCCTGAATTTTATATGACGAAACCTTAAGTCAGTGTTTTTCAACCTTTTTGCTGCAGCAGAACCCCTAACATGCATGAAGATTATTACGGAACCACATGCATTTATGCAATGGTGCATGAGTCCAGCGGCTTAGGCAGGGTTTTTGTCAGGGTGTCTGGGGACCGATGTCCCCAGTAGAGTCAGAACAAAGAACCAGTGGAGATCTGGGGGCAAAGTCCTCTTAAACTGACAATTAAGCAGCAGGCAACGACTTGTTTAATTTGACCGCATAAGACAATATTATTAGTCGGCCTGAAATGTTAGATAAGTTGAAATGGCCTTCTAAGGAACATCGATGGAAAAACCAGAGACTAACCGCCATGTTTAAGATTTGCCACTTTTACATCTCAAACCAGTAGATTCCTGTGCCAGAGCAAATCATATCTACAAGTTCAAAAACATTTTAGCATGTTTATCAGCCTACAAGAATAATTCGTTTTTGCCTCGAACAATTCTGCAATGGAGCAGTTTACACAAAGACATTGTTGAAGTGCCATCTCTGAACTGCTTCCAGAACTGTCTGTGGCCATAGTTTATCTATTTGTACTTTTAGGTTGGTGCAATATCCCATCGGGAGTTTGCCAAATACGTTCCAGAACCAGAACAGTGATGTAAAACCATTTGTCTCCTTCTGCACATACCACCTTCTAGATGGCCCTGAAAGTACTGTATGTACCTCAGTGGCCAGGTTGTGATGTAGCATTTTTTACAGTTACTGATTGTAATCCTGGGATTGATTTGTTTTTTCTGGGATCCAGGATTAAGAAGTTTGTAATCCCGATGTGCGGTTTTCGGGATTAGGCTTACAGATTGGTTGTTGTTTAGTGTGCATCGTTTCATAATTCCGTACAAGACTTATTTCGTGTACAAGATGCACTAGGCTCCTACCTATAACCACATCTGAATCTTAGTGAGTTACTGTCATAATGCAACTTACAGGGTGCACGACAAGGATTCTTGCATGCATGAGATTTTTATCAGACAGATAGAATCATCATTTTATCTAGCATTTAAAATGGTACTATTTTAAGGATTATTTTGGAATCCCAAAATTTCGGTATTGAGACGCCACCGACCACCAATCCTGGGATTTTTTTCATTGGTGACAGCATGGAATTTGGAATTATGGGATTTGGGATTTTGTGACTGCACTCACTACTTACAGCAGTATGTTGCTACTGCTTTCACAGAGTGATGTGCTTTTTGAATTTGTTATACTGTATGGCTTGTTGCATTCTTCCGTCATATCCAACATCTTAAGCATATTTGATGATAATTTTTGGTGATGTAAGGTTGAAGCCACTCTGTGCATTTGTCTTGTGTTTTTGCTTTTATTCCAAACACAGGAATGTGACAATGTGCAAGATGAAGTTTATGTTAGATGGCATCGTTGGACATCCTTATGGCAGCTCATTCACTGTTCATGATGGACACTTGTTTAAAGCAACTGCTGCTGATCTGGAAAACTCTTCCACTGATCAAGGTTTTCTTCACTCTGTATTTAGTGTAGATGTGTTGTTTAACCTAACTATCGTCTCGAGTTTGAGAAATTAATTTTGATGCAATGAAGTCATTTACACAAAATTATTCACATGCCTGTTTCGCCTAGCCCACAGATATTTGTACACGTTAAATCTAACATTGCCTGTTGTCAGATTTCAGTGGTGTATTTTGCTTCCCTGACAACTGGCATTCATCCCAGCAGTGCCAGCACACAGAAGATATAAGCAAAGCAGTTTCTCATGACTGGACAGTGCGTAGAAATGGATCATAATGTATCACAGTGGTGCATGAAGTTTGGCCTATGGGCCATGTCCAGTTCATGACAGGTTTTTACCTGTCTTACAATGCTCAAAATATGATACATGAGATTATGTGCTTTAAAATTTATGCTTTTTCTGTCTTTGGTTGCATTTTTGAGTTATTTTCTGTAACTGTATACACGCAGCTTTAAGCGGGAACTACTGATCTTGGTAAGATATACAATGCAGTGTATCTGCTGTCTTTCGTCACTAATGAATGTGGTGACTAGAGACCACATGGGCCAAGGCTCATTAAGGTTGTACGCCACTGCTGTATTCTGTACTGTTCTCATTATGTTCGACCAGTTACCAGAGCACTGCAGTTTCAAATTGCACTTTTGAAAAGAAAAAAGATCTGCAAGTTAGATGTCGGTCTTTGCTTTGCTGCATTGTTTCTAGATGATGAACCTTCTGACGTTACATCTGCAAGGGACAACCGAGAACTGATGGACTCCAGGCAGAATCAGCTTCTGTCAAAAGATGAAATTCACAGTCTTCGAGACCAGGGTGTCACCGGCGAGGCAAGTCGCTTTTATTCGTACAGCATCAGTTGCAAAAAAACAAAACCGTACTCATTTCCATATATTGACCTGACCTGACCTGATCTTACGTGACCTCTGGGGTGGGCAGGCTGCTACACTTGCCCAGCTCTGAGGCCGTTTTAGTTCGGCCCAATGTGCATCCCCGAATGTAACCATAAAGTTACAGGAAATGGCCATGAAGCTGTGAGTGGCTGTGAAGCCGAAATTGGCATAAAACCAAAGACTGACCAGTGTGCATGAGCACTGGTAGTGCGTATTGCATCTGCTGCAACAATTTCTGGTTGACACTTTTTGGTACTTACCCAACAGATTTTGAAAATCTTTCAGGTCATTGGAGCACTAAGCCCCACCCACTACCACTATAAGGTGGCCAACCATGGTGGAGTCCATATATTGACCAGTTTCCCAAAAAATTAGTCTCCCATTTTCTGATAAATTTACATAACAGGATCATGAAAGATCTCACCACAGTTTAAATGTGTCACTTTGCTGCTTGCTAAAATAATGAAATCACTACATATCATACTTGTGGCTAGCAGCAACTATGGTGACAGAAGCACTCCACAGTAATGGGTTATATTTAGGGCCCACAGTTTGCCGCGGGCCGCAGAATTTCGAGCCGAGCCATGGAATTTGCCTTTTTCTGCAGAATTTTGATATTGCAGCGAATTTTGCGGAATTTTACAGAAGTTAAGAAATGACGGATGATTAATACGATCGTCGGCTTTAAACTAATTATATCATGGAGAAAAATCAAACTGAACCTCTTAAAACTGCATCCTTACTAATAATTAGCATCATATACGGCACAATCGAAAATTAACACAATGCGACTAATTGACAAATTACACTTTTGAAAAGAAATAAGATCGAAAATTTTCTTTGTATGTTGCTAGCGTAACTGAACGCCATGCCAGCATCCAAAAACTGAAGTTTTTTGAATACAGCTTAGTTTACGCACAAACGGAAGGCTGCGGTAAGCTGCGGAATTTTGACAATTTTGCCACAGTAACTGTGAGCCACGGAATTTTGCGAACTGACCCACGGAATTTGGCAAAATTTACTGCGGAAAACTGTGGGCCTTAGTTATATTGACCTTAACTCTTGAATTTATAAGCGAATATTAAAACAGTGTAGTTAAATTTTGGCATGCTGTTGCCATTTTTGACTTTCTGCTCCATAGTTTTTTTTTTTTTTTATGGCTTTTTGTCATGGATAATGTAACTCTACAGTTTGCTTCCATCTCTGGTCTTTGTTTAATTATTTTAATATTTCTTTGCTTCAAGTTGCATTCCTACATTGTGTGTTATCATTGCTTCTAATATCATGGGTGTTGTTGTGTGGTTTTTGCCTTTGTAGAAGATCGTTGAACAGCTGATTGAAAACAGTGCAACTTTTGCTGCAAAAACTGATTTTGCACAGCAGAAATATATAAAGAAGAAAAAACAGAAGTAATCTTGACTTATTTCACATGTTTGTGAATATTGGTGTCATTGTTAATAGTTGAATTATGAAAAGATAAATCAAATGTCATTTTATTGTGAATCACTAATTGAAGTTTTTTTGCTAAACAGCACATTTTCGTACAGTTATTTTAGCTTAGGCATGCTCTAGAAGTTTACTTTGGAGAATTATTTTAGTAAAACTGTCTGACATGTGATAAACAGCATCAAAGCACTTGTTGACAATTGTTAATTAACTTTGATGTGTGTGATTTAAGTTGCATTTGGTAGAAAATGAAGCAATTAATATGTCATTGCTTCTTGGCATTATTCTGTGACACTGACATTGTTAAACAAAGACAAAAAGTACAAAGCTGAAGAATGACCTATTTTTTCCGTCATCTGTCTTAACAAACTTGTATTTGACATGGCGGCCAAGCTTGGGAACATTTTCTAAAGTAATGCAGGCAAACAGAAAATACTACTGGAAAATCAGTGCAGAAAATTTAACTCATTAAATTTTATATGTGCAGCTCAGTTTGTTTTTTTTTATGAAGTGGCAGTGGAGAACGAGTGATAAAGGTAGCTCTTGTGTTATTAGTTGAATCATGTTGTTATCCGATTGTGCAGACATGTAGCTGTTTTCAAAGTGTTGAAGCCAAATTCTTGCACCCTTCATGAGTTGTATTACGGTCGAGGTCCAACAAAGATCTGGTTTGTATGTACTATGTAGTTTAAAAATTTGTCTGTCGATATCACTGTTGGCATTGTTTAGCTATGTGCTGACTTTTTTACAGAAACTGAGACATTTTAGAAAGTTGCAGTGAAGAAGAATATTTTTAGTTGTTCTGATGTAACAGTATGTTATTTTTCAGTATTGTGCTAGATTTTTGATCCCAGAAATTTATTAGCTTGTCCGTTGCATTGTACTTTGTGTTTCAGTCGGCCTATCAAACTGTGTCATCAGTTCTTGGTTGAAAACCCATATCTTCTCCAAGTCTTTTTTTCTTAGTTTCTTTCCTTTCTCTCTCTCTCTCTCTCTCATGAACAGAACTTATCGATTACCAACTAGCTTGTATTCTAGAATTGGTGTCGGGTGTAGCTTGGTAATGCAGATTAAGCGGCCACCTGGCTTTTTATGGCAATTTAGGCACACCGTAAATGTTTACGTACTTACTTACTGTGAATTAATGATTGCAATCCCGGGATTGGATTCTCAATCCCAGGATCCGGGATTGAGAATTTTGTAATGCCGGGATCTCGTTTCGGGATTAGGCTTACAGATTGGTTGTTATTTTGGTATCCCCAATTGACATATTTTATGCACAGGGCTCGCACAAAAGGTATATCTGAACTGTAGAGAGTGACAGTGACTGTCAAAATACTAATTTCCGGTGACAGCGTGAAGTAGTACTCTAGCACTCATAAAATATTTTATTTACCAGACGGCAAAAAGTTCTTATTTCTGGCATTTAATACGGGAAAAAGTACAATTTTGGCTAATTTTTGTAATCCCGAAATCCCGGGATTGAGACACTGCCAATCCCGGGATTCGGGATTGGCGAAAATGGCTGGGATCCCAGGATTTGGAATCCTGGGACTGCAATCTCTACTGTGAATGTTTTATGTGACATTTTGTTGTCAGCAATCTGCGGCTGGACTCAATGGCGCAGATACTGACGCACTGCAATGTCCGATCCGGCTCACGACTTATGGTCGTCGAGTCTTGCAATGGCTTATTGCTTGGAGCCATTCTAGAACGCATGGCAGGTATTTATGCAATAATTTCATGTGGCCATCTTAATAGAGCACATTTTTGGCCCATCTGTCTGTCTGTTCATCCTGTACTAACTCCTAAACTCCTAACAAAAAATCACTGAAATGCATTGAAGAACCACAACTGATGTCAGCATTCAGCAGTACAGTAACAGTAAGTTAAGCCAAAAAAATGAAAGCTGTAGTAATGTTGCCATTTATGCATGTAGAATGCACAAACTGTAAATAGTATTTACTGCAGTTGCTGTATATTTTATTATATAGTGTCATTCAACAGTCATTTATGGTGCGGTGATGCATATAATGTTGAATTATAAATTTTACGAAAGTGTGTTTTGTGTATCTTGCTAGGTTGTGGAACTTTGGTGCATCTGTATACTGGCTCTGCTCCATGCAGGTGACATTTTGCATTTGAACATTTTATGTAATACTAATATTGTTCTTTATTTTTCACTGATATGAATTTTAACTGGCAATAAAACATGGGTAGGTCATTAATTCATAATTAACTGTTTATAACTAGCCTATTCTTATGCTATTAGTTTTGTTTCTGTTTCAACTGATTGCCTATTTCCCATGGCAGGAGTAACAGATGCACCTAAAAAGGGTTAAGGTAGAGGTAACTGGAAGTCAAATCTCCAGGTAATAATGCATATCTTGTGTAAATGCTCACTTTTGGCTGACGACTCAGTGGGACAGCCCATCGCACACCAGGCACTGCAGTGTAAAAGTGGACTTTTAGTTGAAAGTGAAATAAGTAAGTGCTGTGTGCTGTATTGATAGTTGTCGTGTCGTCACTGGACTGACATCGCTAATTTTGGGACATGGTGTATAATAGATCTTTCGGTTTATTTTAGCTTTTATGCATACTGTCAATCACTGCTTATTATATTATAAGTGGTTATTATTTGATTGATAACTTGTTTAATTGATAATTATTAACTAGGCCTACTACTGCTGTCAAAGAGTACTTAGGTCTATAATTACTGTTTAAATACTGCTTGGTGTAGTTATCATTGTTACGTTTCTTTGCTAGACAAGCTCTGACCGATGGGTTTCATTTCACCAATGACATTCTTAGCAGTCTGTTCAGCTTTCCACTGGAACTAGTTAGTAGACTTCGTCGACCGACATCACATCGTGGCTGCTCTGTGATGAAGCCACGGCCACTAGATGCTGGTCCTGCTCACAGCTGTGATGCCGGGGAGACCACGGGAGATACACTGGCTGGCACGGAGCATGATCCTGCAGCGGATTATGAGCACGAAGCCAGCGTTGACGTTCCTATGGAAGACTGCAGTCAAACAGCGAACGCTGCTTCCAGCACAGAATCTGTTGACATGGCCGACAGTAGTATGGTACTGTATATCATTGTTGTTGTTATTGCTTATGATTTCACTGCATAAGAGTGATATAATTAAATGTTGGAGTAAAGTGCTCACTGTGTACAGATTATGGTGTAGGAAAGTGCAGGTGCCTATTGATTACTGAAAGTGAAAGTGAAAGTGCCTATTGATTACTGTCACATATAATGAGTCTGTTTGTGCTAGCTTTGATGTGTATATTGCATTAAAATGTAAACCATTGATTTTATTTTGATTAACGAATCACCTGATTACTTTCTAGCCGCTCAACAGTAAAAACTGGTAGGGTGCCTGTCATATCGAGTTGACACGGATTTTACCAATACTCCCAAAAAGGTTTCCTCACCAGTCTTACTATGTTAATGTACTGCAGGTTACTTCAAACAATCAGTCTGATCATGCTGCACATCCAGAGACACGGAAACGCAAATTTGATGATGTATGTATGGTATCTTTTTTTATTTTACTTTATCTATTAAAGATTGTTTTTATCTGCAGACATTTGTAATGTTTGGTAAAACTAGATTGATAAGTCTTATTTAAGGCTACATGTAAGTGCTGTCTATGGTTCCAGAGGTTGTTTGTGAAAAAAAGTTCATCGAGTTAAGTGCAGCAGTTTGTGAGTTATTGTGGTAACAAGGAAATGAAAAAAAATGATGCTGAAACAAAATTTTTATCGCTACCCTAGACAGTAAAAATAATCTAGTACACCGATTTTGTAACTAGCATGGTTCCTATGGTCAGGCAAAGTCAGGGAATGCAAAAGTAACAGGATACAAAAGTTAACAAAAATGCAAAAAATTTTAACTGTTGTATGCAGACTGTGTACAACAGTTCAAAAATTTTTCTGCTCATTTTGCTTGCAGATTATTTGTATTTCCACTTTTAAATTTTTGTTTCGCTGCCCTGTTTCTAGTGTGATTGCAAGCAATTGAAAACTGACATTGGTATTTCGTGTGAACAATTTAGTCAGGGAAAATGATTCATTTTGTCCTGGAAAGTCAGGAAAAAAGTCTGGGAAAATGAATTCTGAAAGTAGTACATTCATGGACCAAGGAAATTAAAGGTAATGATATACTACTTTACTGTATTAGGTTGGGTTGGTGCTCTGTAGGTATTTGGTAGACAGCCATTACTTTTGACTGTACCTATGGTTATCTTCTTAACTAAGGAATGCAAACCCGGGTGTATTCTTCAAACCCGGGTTTACGGGTTTGACGGCTTCCAAACCTGGGTACCCGGGTACCCAGGTTTGGAAGTCGGGTACCCGGTGGGCAGCCAGTAGTTACTGTAGTGCAGGGTATATAGATAGTATAACCGTGCCGTAGTGTAGGCCTACACTCAGTGGTCAAATGTCAGAGACAGACTTGCTAGTCGCGAGCCATGCATTGCAAAATCTAGACATAATATTGTGCAGCTCACGCTGTTTACCTATTTTCAGATGTCGTCTAAAACATTTTGAAAATGTTCTGCTTACACTTAGGCCTAATGGCCCAAATTTTGCATGCTTTTATAGGTTGAGTTTAAGTGAGTTAAAACAATTCGAGCTCTATAAGCATATTGCTGCTGCCATTTATAGTATATAGAGTTATAATTTCCGTGAGACTATGAGCCTAAGACTAATAGGTTGAAACCTTGCAATGAATGTATGAGATGCACAGCCAGTTTTCCATTGAAAACACACACTTCTCCCACCCTCTCCATTCGACCCCAAATTTGAAAATGTTCCCCGTATACTGCATGGCCCAAATCTTGCATGTTTACTTTCAACAATGCTAATTATTCGTGTAAAAGCTTTTCCCTAAGACCTACCAGTTATAGCCACAATACGTCTGTTACAGACAGACTAGATGAAAACTCGTACCAAAGGGCCAAACCTTTAAGCTTACAGCTTATCGGTGGGCCCAAAAAAGTATATCACTAGCAATGTTGTACTGCATATGCCTACTGATTGACATCCAAAATTAAACCCATAAACCCGGGTTTTTGCCTGTTCGCAAACCTGGGTTTACGGGTTTGAAAACGGCCAGGTTTACCCGGGTTTTCGGGTACTTGGGTACCCGGGTTGCATTCCCTATTCCCAACTACTGCATTATTACCATTTTCTGACACTGAATTACATTTAGGCCATGTAGCCCACACAGTGTACTTGCAGATGTCATTTCAGCATATAAAGAGTGAGTCATCTACTACGACTGTACTGAGATTAACGACCAATTGAATGATTGTTTGGCTGATGCTTGCAGATAGAAAGAGAACAACGCCGAACTTATCGACTGAAGCAGATCGGTGAGACACAGGCAATTATCGAAGGTGCCGATATGGATGGGTTAGTGCACGCATGCCGTTCTCAAGTGTTACCCAAACTTCTGTTTAGCTCGGCACTGTAACATATTTTTTCTGTTTTGAAGACATGGTGCTGCTTAAACTAAATGATCTGTTTTTTATCTGTGACCTTGCTAGTTACTGTCAGTTATTGTGTTACATGGCAGGTTAATTGTTGCTACAAAGATGTACCCGACGCCAATCGTTTGCCGCCTGCTTGACTTCATAAAACCAAGCCGACCAATTGTCGTCTTCTCACCATACAAAGAGGTGAGTCTTTCTAATGGACGTGAGTGTGATTGCATGTGCAAAAAATGCCATTAAATTTCTGCATTGTTGCAGAGGCTTTGAGTAAAAGGTTTATAGTTTTTCTTCAGAAAGTATATGACACATTGTCTTGAATGGTATTATTAGGTCACATTTCAAGATGATGCTTAGCTTTTGTGGTGAAGCTGTTCTGTGTGTCATACAAGTTGTAATGTATGCATTAAATACGATAAAAGTTGTCCATTTTTCACTTTGCAGAACTGCAATATGTGGTGACTTCAATAATGAAACATCTTCATTTTGTGCTGCAGCCAATAGCTGGTTTAATACATGAGAAAAATGTACATAGAGTTAAAACAGTAAGTAGGCCTGATGTTGACAGTTGTTCTGTTGCTCTTCATTATTTGTTTACCCGGCGAATTTTCACGTCTTACTCCAGACTGATCTGTACGTTTCTTTGGATTCACTTAGTAGTACATTTTTGTGTAAACCTTTTATTATTACCCAGTTTGCATCACTTGTAACACTTTGCATTCATTTGTTGTGTTCTGGTTAAGATCACAGTTGTGAATAGTTGATTGGATGCATTGATATGTGCAGCCTCTGGTCGATTGCTACTCAAAGCTGCGTGAAACAGGAAGAGTTGTTCTCATGTCACTGACTGAGTCGTGGTTACGCAGCTATCAGGTTGGGCTTTGTGCTGCTAGCAATCTCGATTACCGTTAGCAGTCATGCAAAAATACAACAATGTAGATTAGACCTTGCCAACTGAGCTAACTGAATGCCAATCATTTCTAACCTTTTTGATCTTGGTCCTGACAAAAAAATTTCCACAGTTCCGAGACTGTTGCTACTTACTTCTATGTTCATGTTCGTCCTAATTATAAAGTCAAATAACTACAGTGTGTTCCATGTAAAATGAGACCAGTTTTTAATGATACGTGTGTGAAATACGAACCAATTTTTGTAACTTTTTTCCAGTTACGTTCATATTTGAACTGTGAAAAAGCTGATACAACTCAGCATCTGCACCTTAAATCTATTGCTGCACTACCAATCGACAGTTGGAAGAAAGTTCACTTTTGGTGATGTTAGTCTTTGAAAGTAATTGTAGTATTATAGCAGCACTTAACAGCAGTTGTTGTTGTTGTTGTTGTCCACAGATTCTACCGAATAGAACACATCCAAGCATCAACATGAGTGGATCTGGCGGCTATCTGCTTACTGCTACTGTCGTTGACGTTTAGACAGCTATCAATAGTCACCATCGTTAATCCATTGCATTTTTTATGTTTATTCATGCCTACATTGTTATAGAGTACATTGAATTTATGCATGACCTGTATTAACAAGAGTGTCCTGCTGTCATGGTGAACACATGGACTATGTGATGCATTGCATTGGTGTTTGCAATCATGTTAGTTTCTGTGTGACGTTGCACATTACGTTGTGATAATTGAATTATGCCACTTTGATTTACCGAAATGTTACATGTTTCCCTAGATTGAAAACGTAGCGGCTTTGAAATGCAAAGTCTGTACCAATAAGATACATGGCTGCCTCAACTACGATGTTAGGGCGGCAATCAACAGTAAATGATGTCTCCGACTCTCGACTTTGATAGTCAGTTATGTTGTGTATCTTCGTCGGATTTTCTTGGGGATTTGAAAAACTATACATTTTTGAAAACTAGACGGTATAAGCAATCAGAAAACTAATGTTTCCATTTGCACAGGTATCCACATGGCGGCCAT
>Ga0209454_1002488_pt1 | contig 12550 bp, 10 predicted proteins | sample WorMetHERISLAND1_2_FD_187400 | JGI IMG/M metagenome (GOLD analysis project Ga0209454, IMG submission 187400) | Marine gutless worms symbiont microbial communities from Max Planck institute for Marine Microbiology, Germany - Olavius geniculatus... | ecosystem: Host-associated > Annelida >...
GAACGGACCTAAGCCGTGTATAGCAGTATAGGGTCTATAGCAGTTGTAAACAGTCGTCGGCCATCTTGTTTGGCCATTGTTGATCGTCATCAATCGTGTTAAACGATAGCGGACGCAGTTAAAGTCTTCTGATCGTCGTCGCGATCGGCCAACCTGTCGGGCCTTGACCGAAAGTCGCCGCCGACGCGTCGTACTGTTGGATTCTGCTGTCGGAAGATACTGTTAACCGCACTGCTGATTGTCGCCTCTGTGTTGTCTGCTTTCCAGGCCAGAAGTAAGGTGCGAACAGTTTTCCATTTTCGGTTTTGCTTTTAGTTGACCGTTTATAAGGTTCTTACTGTTTTCGCTTGTATCTGCCAAATTTTTTTGTACCGGAAGTTCTTTTAGTTGTGTTTATTTTCAGTTCATCCATCTAATTTGCGGGTTCACAGGCTCGGACCGGTTAGCTTTCTCCACTAACTCAGCGGCCACTCCCTAACGGGAGCAGATTGAGATTTTTGTAGGAGCCCAGCCCCTTGCTGGTAGATCTCAGGAATCTTTCTGATAAGTTCATCCAGGCCCACGGTATGGAAACCTCCGGTTATAACCTTAGGCAACGCCCGTTCTTGGCTTCTACCACAGCAGATTGTTTAGCCACAATAATGACTATATTGTGCTCGGTGTCAACTGTAATGTCTTATCCGTCCACCAGTAGCAGTAGTAGCACGGGCGGAGCGACTTTAGCTCCTACATATGTTAGTCAGTTGCGGTCTGTCGAAGAAGTCGGTTGCTGTCTGTTGACAAAGATGTAGCTGGTGACGTCGTGATGGCGGTGGCCGTCGGGCCGTCGTCGCATTGATGTAGTTGGGGCCCCGACGTATTTGCTGTGTTATGTTGCGTGTTATCAAAAGAATGAAAAGTCACTTTTACTTGCGTTGGCAACATGTCATTTACACGTGGTGTGAGATTTTACGGATACATGGGGTCCAAAAATTTTATTTTTGTAACCACATTTCAACGCGAGGATTTTCATTCTTTTCTAGTTCACGTGTGACAGTAGGTATATTGACGCCGGTAGCTATGTTTATATTATCGTTCTATGTGTATTATTACATTTCGTCATTTAGTTAAGTCGCAATTTACTCAACATGCAGGCCTAAATACACCTTTAGCTTTTTTTCTAAGACGGGAATTATTTCATCGTTGGTAAACTACTGTATAGGCCTATATATTTGTTGTGGTACTTCGTTGGTCTATCGCACAATGGTTATGACTCTCTGTGTATATCGTAAACGCATGCTAGTCTGCAGCCTAGCGTCTGCGTTTATTATCGGACAATCGGACCGCCATAAGATGTTAAAAACCGAGTGTTATTTTAGTTATTTTATGGTACGGAGATCTTCTGATTAGTACATAGTTTATTTGGGCGCCTTCATTATTTATATTATTTAGGTTGCCATACTTCCAGTGCATTATAGTTATCTGCAATCAATTATTGATGCGGTTTTAGCGTGAAAAAGCGCTAAATAAAATATTTTTCGCTTCGGTAGTTTTTTGTACGATTAGCTATGATCCTCTGTATTTACGGCGACCGCGTATAAGATAGCGATTATTCTCTGGCGAGCTAGACGGTCTCTAACGCAATTAAAATGAGTGTTATCTCTGGCTGTATTCTCTAGACAACGGCACCGAGATGGAGCTGGCGGGCGCAGATAAAAACAACCTTGCTGACACAGTCGCGACCACTCCACGAGAGATTCTTATCATCACCAACGCACGGATAAGTATAGTGTAAACAACAGCGAACGTGAGTTACCAATTTTTCACAAAACTTAATAGCCATGGCGGACAGAATTATCCGACAGTAATTTTATTCACAGGAAGTTGAACAGCTGGCCGAATGGCAGCTATTTAGAGACAGCGTGTATGCGTGGTATGACGCACGCAGTGAAGTATATATACATGAAGTATGAATATATGAGTGTATTAAACAGTATATGTAACAGCTGACCTACAAAATGGCAGCTACGCACTAGATGTGCGAGTGAATGAGTCATCCGGTGACCCCGTGATCCGTGTTTATATACCGGATAAAAATAAAAAAAGAGTACGTCGTCTATTTTGCGCATTGTGGATAACTGAATATTAGAGAGATGTGTGGTAGAGTTCGCATGAATGGCAATAAATATGAATATTATTGAAGTCAGAGTACAATATGTTATGGCTGACCCACAGATAACAGCTAAATCGTGCCGGTATAAAATTGGCCTGCAAGAGGCAGCAAATAAAGGTAAGTAAAATTATAATTAAGCTGGCCTAAAAATGGCAGCGTGTATAATAGCGCGGTATGAAGCATGTGGTAAAGTAAGTGTGTGGTGAAGTATGAATGTATAATTTATTAAACTCTCAAGACGCGGCATAACAATAACTTAATTAGCCAAAACCTGCCGTCATGGCCTGGTAAGTAAGTTTGTAGGAAAACAGTATCAACAGAATACCTTTAAAAATTAAGTAAGTAAGTTCGCTTGACGCATGGCGTCATCAAGTTAGTTATCCGGAAATATATCCCGTTATTTAACACGCCGTTATGGCGAGAAAATTGCATTTTTCGGGCGACCCAGTGGTAAACTCTGTGACGCATTGCGTCGGCGCAATTATTTAATGCGCCAATTAACATAAGCATTAAGAGCTACGGGCTCGATGTAAGGACCACTGTGAGATAACGGTGTGTCAAACTTGAGGTATGGGCTGATGATGAACGCCGACAAAACAAAGACGATGGTATTTGGTGATAAGCAAATATCGAGTAAGATATGCATAGATAGAATTAAGCTGGAAAATGTGGAGAAATTCACCTATCTGGGAAGCAACATGACATATGACCTGGACTGTTCAAAGGAAATAGCAGTCAGAATTGCAAAGGCAATGGCAAACCTGAAGGCCTTGGACAAAATTTGGAAAAGTAAGGCGATCACTTTAAAAACAAAGCTCAGCATCCTGAAGACATGTGCGTCCAGTACAATGCTGTACGGTTGTGGAACATGGACAGTTACAAAACGCTGCGAAAACCGAATCCTGTCCTTTGAGAGAAAATGCTACCGGAAGATTCTGAGGATAGGATGGACACAAAAAGTCACTAATGAAGAATTGTACAGAAAGATTCAATTGGCAGAAACCCTACTGCAGAAAGTGATACAGAGAAAGTTGCGCCTCTTCGGCCATATCTGCAGAATGGACGACAACAGAAAAATAAAGACCCTGTTCGGAATGATGAATGGTTCAAACAAAAGAGGACGGCCTCACTGTGAATGGTCAGACGACATTGAGCAGTGGTGTGGGGCAGCCCTGCAAGAATTAAGCCACGCTGCCCTAGTTAGGCTGCCCTAGTTAGGCAGCGATAGTGACAATGGCGTCAGACACCAACGGGTGTTGAGCCCACGGTTGTCGATGATGATGATGATGATAAACTTTTACCCTTATTTGGGTTACTTGGCGTCGTTCGGAAAATATAACTTCAGTATGAATTTTGTAAGAGCATTGGAAAATATTTTTTCGGATTTCTAACAAAGGTAAATTACCCTTGACATACGTGTCACTGGGTGACTGGTGTAACCTTGCATATTCAGCAAAATTTATGCAAAATTCGCATTATAATATTGCTCGTTTTTAACAATAGTATTATGGCATAAAATTGCACGGAATTTCGTGCGAAATTTAACAGTAAACTTGTAACTTGTAAAAAAATTTGCTGGCGTGCCATTACAATTTTTAACCAATTTATGGGTATGTAGAACAGTGCGGCATTTGCACTGCTAAGACGTTTTATGAAACAGTCATGTCTCTGAGATTTCTTTAGCAGTTGCGCTTATCGATATAATCTGACGTCTCACATTGTTATAACCCGAATTTAGCGCAATTAAAATAAAAAAAAAATATACATTTATTTCATTTTATTTTGACGGAAAATATTTTTTTTCAAGAAAAGTGGCTATAGTAGGCAAAACCGCTAATAGGACGTCCACGTTGCATGTTGTTGCAATAAATAACGCTATAGCCATGCAAGTTAACTTACAGTTGCAGTGTTATGGTGAAAACACGTATTATATGAGCGCTTTATAAACTATATCAAATTTGCGCCACTGTTTAAAACCGCCAATCCGAAATTAGGCCCGCACGCGTCATGTCACTTCGCGTATGTAAACAATGCATAAGATGGCTATGAATTAATCCTTGTCGTACAATGTGCTGTATGTTTAGCTCGAGCGTGCTTCGAGCAAGTTATTAGTCTTAATGATGATTGAGTTACACGAACATCGAACGCTGCGACACACAAAGCGATGCACCGAATTGCGCCCAACAACATACTGGCACATTAACGCGTCCGCGCAGCTCGCAGTTGACGAGTCCGACGAGCGATGACCTGTCGGCGGGGACGACATACACGGCATCATGGGAGCGATGAACGACGAAGACAGTGTACAGTTTGCGTCGCCCGCGGTGCGGTCGTGCCAGAGGCTAACGCGCCAGGCAGAAACCGGTCAATCGCGCAGGTCAGAAACCAGTTAACCGTGCCAACTGGTCAGCAACTCAACCGACCAGAGAAGCGAATCGGTTGGTGCGTTTCAGTCCAGCTCGTGGGTCACATACCAAACGGCTATGCTGGTAAACTGCATATTGGTGGGCATTCCATTTGGTGCAAAATCAAGCGCAAACGTAAAATAACTTTAGAGAAAAAAGGTGCATTAAAAATGTGTCTTAATTTAAACTTAATTAATTTACTGCTCTTATTATATGTGTCGCGAAGTTCGTGTTCGTATTAGCGTGACGTAACATAACTATAGACGTGATTGATCGCATACTTAATGCGCTAGTCGTATTTTTTGTTTTTGTATGGTCGTGGTCTAGTCTTGACGGTCATTTGTTTAGTCAGTTTTGTAACTTTTATGGGTTAAATTAATTACTTTGGTAATTAAAATATTTAAATCTATATTTTTTGAGAAATTTATTTTTGTTAACAATATTAAAATCACATTTTAGAATCTCTTTTCAGTTTAAATTCGATATGGTGTACACATGTTTGCGTATTCAGTATTAAGTATCAGGTATTTAATGTGTGCAAGGCATATGCTTGCTTGCTTGGTGCTGTCCGTCGCGAGCGACGATGACGTTGTGCTAGCTGGTCAATGATGGGCGATGGCACCGGAGATGACTCCTTAATCCAAAATCGGACGCACAGACTCTGCCGGAGATGTGGCAGCGAGGGCCGGTTGCAGGAACGCTTGTGGCAGTGTGTCGACAAGCGCGACGGGCGTCTGCCTCATGGTCGTAGTTGATGTCGAAGGCCGCCAAGCCCTCATCACACACCTCCAGCCACTCTTCTCTATCGGCCGCCAGTGTCTCCAGCTGAGCAGGAGGAATTGAGCACTTCCTTAATGTTGCCTTCAATTGATCAGAGAAGCGCTTTTTCTGATTTCCAGCAGCTCGCTGTCCCTGCTGCAACTCTGAGTATAAAATACGGCGCGGGATTTGATTAGACTGCATCCGGATGACATGGCCGACCCATCTCAGCTGGCGCTGCATGATTAGATGCTCCATGCAGTGGACATTGGCCCTTTGTTGTATCTCTACATATGGAACTTGGTTCCACCAGTAAAGACCAAGGATTTCCTGCACAGACTTGATGTGGTAGTCTTCCAAAGCTCTGAGGTGGCGTTGATACAATGTCCAAGTTTCACAGCCAAAAAGAAGAACAGAAACACACATGGCGTTGTAGACTGCCACTTTGGTCAAAATGCTCAGATTGTGATTGAAAAATACACGGTGGGAAAGCCGACCAAATGCAGTGGATGCCAGTTGGATACGCCGATTGACCTCATGCGTGATATCACAGTCACTTGTTAGAATACTGCTGAGGTAGGTAAACTGCTAAACGTTGGCAAGTGGTGCGCTACTGACAGTGAACATGGGCTGGGCAGTGCTAAGTTGTCGAACCTGAGAAAGTATTTCAGTCTTCTTTACAATAACAACAAGCCAAGCACGTTGGTATGCCTCACAGATACGACCGAGGCTTTGCCGTAACCCTGCAGCTGTGTGACTTGGCAAAGCAGCGTCATCAGCATACTGAAGCTCGAACACATACTCCTTTAAGGTCTTGGACTTCGCTTGTAATCGGCGGAGGTTGAACAGGCTGCCATCGAGGCGGTAGCTCAAACCAACATTATCTACAATAAGAATACCGCTTCGAAAAGCCAGTGTGACTGCCACCAAGAAAAGGTTAAAAACCACCGGCGCCAGGACACAACCTTGCTTGACCCCAACATTGACCATAAATGGGTCTGACTCGTGACCACCTACCACCACTTTGGCAATCATACCATTATGAAACTCCCGTAAGACGGCCAAGAACTGTGGAGGGCAGCCAAACTTGCTGAGTATGCCCCACAGCAGCGTTCTATTTACCGTATTGAAGGCTTTGGTGAGATCGATGGATGCGAAAAAGAGGCTCTGGTATTGCTCCCGACACTTCTCTTGGAGTAAGCGGGCGACAAATATTATGTCTATCGTGCTCCTTTGCCGGCGAAAACCACACTGTGACTCTGGAACAACTATATCCACAACATGTGTGAGAAGACGTCTCAGCATCACGCGGGCTAAAACTTTGCCGGCAGCCGAGAGGAGTGAGATGCCTTTGCTGTTTTCACACTCAGTACGGTCCCCTTTGCGTTTGTAGATGGTTACGATATTAGCATCTTTCCATTACTGCGGAAGCTGACGTGAGTTCCATGCACAGGCAATGAAGCTATGGAGTCGATGTAGCACAGCATGCCCACCGTTCTTTAAAACTTCAGGTGGTATATCGTCCGGACCAGATGCTTTGTTATTTTTAAGCCCGGATACTGCAACAGTGATTTCGTGTAAAAAAGAAATAACGTCAAGATCAGGTATGTTTGGGAATTGTGGAAGCACATCTAGAAATGTCGGATCGTGTGGGTTAATGCAGTTGAGCAATTCACCTAAATGCTTAGCCCAGCGGTGTAATATACCTTGATGGTCTTTGACAAGAGTGCTTCGGTCTTTTGACTTCACATGGTAAATCGACTGCTGCCTAGGTCCATGCACTGCTTTGATGGCTTCATAAAACTTTTGAAGTTCATTATTGTCAGCATATTGCTGGATCTGATGGGCTTTGTCAATCCACCACTGGTTTTCCATACAACGCAGTTCCCGCTGAGCTGAAGAACGCAGTTCCCGCCACTTGTCATGCAGTGCTGTGGAGTGTGGGTTGCGCAGCTTGGCGGCGTGAGCCTCGTTTTTGACTTTCAGCAGCTCGCGAATAGCACCATTGTTGTCATCAAACCAATCTTGATGCTTTTTGTCACTGAGTCCAAGAGTTTCCAAAGAGTCTTCCTTGAGACAATTACTAATAGAGGCCCAATCATCCGTAAGTGTGGCAGTGTCTCTGATAGACGAAAAATCGATATTTGGGATGGTGGCAAGATTTTCGGCAACTGACTGATGTAGTTCTTTCTGCACTGAAGACACCTGGCACGCCTTGACGTTCAGTCTTTTTTCGGCTTGTGCTTGCGAGCTAGTGGGCGAATTTGCAAGCGGACAGTCCACGCATAACTCTAGTGAAAAGCACAACTTTCCGATCGACTTGACGAACCAAGACATAGTCCAGCAAATGCCAGTGCCTAGACCTGGGGTGCATCCAGTTGGTTTTCAATTGATCCCGCTGCTGGAATATGGTGTTTGTAATAAGCAGATCGAACTCGGCACATGTGTTGAGCAGACGCAATCCATCAGAGCAGACGTCACCCCATACGTGGTAATCGGCCCCAACCCGGGCGTTGAAATCGCCTAACAGGAAAATTTTGTCACTGCGGGAGACTGAACGAAGAACACTGTGGAGATCGCCGTAGAATCGATCCTTGGCTGCGTCGTCAGCGACGAGTGTAGGAGCGTATGCACTGATGAGCGTCATGAAACGTCCTTTAGCTAGTGGTACGCGTAGAGTCATGAGTCTTTCGCTGATGGCTGATGGCGATTCAGGAAAACGAGACAATATCGAAGTGCGAATCGCAAGCCAACGCAATGAATGCGCCGAGAGTTCTCAGGTAGTCCTTTCCAGAAAAAGGTATAATCTTTTCCAACTTCGGACAATGAACCTTCTTCAGCTAGTCTAGTCTCGCTGAGTGCAGCAATGTCAACTTTGTACCGGTTGAGTTCGGCGGCAAAAAGTGCCGTACGCCTTGGAGGCCTACTGTCTTCGACAAACCTACTGCTTTCTGCATTAAGCAAAGTACGGACATTCCATACTGCAATGTGATAATTCTGCTTTCTGTGGTTTCGACCGCATGGTTGGGATGCCCTGACAGGCGCAGTGACCTGACCGGGGTTGATGGAACAGGCAATGTTCAGACCACCTTTTCTAGGTCCCTCCTCGTGTGAGGTGAGCAGTGCGGATCCTGAAAAGGGCTGCTCAGTCGCCCTGGGAGCTGCCGAGAGAGTCCGCTGTTCCGACCCCAGACTCCAACGACCATCTATACAGAGCCGCCTACGTGCAGGCCACAGGCTAGAGACTTTCAGCTCTATTCTGAGCTTGTCCCCGTCACCGATGAACCCATCGCCGCAGGACTTGCTAGCACAGAACAAGTGCTAAGATGATTATAGTGGAAAAAGGCCGCAACACCTCAGTCCGCTGGCTTTACTACTAATAGTAAACCCCGATGGCACAGTAGGACCTGCGACGACCGGTGCTATAATAGTTGCAAGATCCTGCCAGAACTTCAAACTTGTGATGTACTGAAGTCTGCCTATGCGCGGACCCAGCGCAGTTTAGTCGGAAGACCTAGTCTTGGATAAACCAACACCCACTCGCAAGGCAGCGAGGGCAAGGCATATTTAATGGCGGCCTTTACTCGTCATGTCACAGTGTCGTCATAGGGTACATGCAGCTTTCTATGTGCCGGTGCGGTGCCACCCACACCCGCGCTGCTCCCTGATGACCCTGCCGCTGTTGGTCCACGACTGCTTATTCGCCAGGCCGAAACCTGCTTATATCGCAGCTAATTTCTATATTTAAAGGCCGCTCCGCTATCCGCCACCTGCGGACGCGTGTGGTAGCAGTACAGCTTTGCACAACATATAGGCCTATACTTACTCTACAATAATATCACATTCCTAAGTTGAACACATTTCCTCAGCAAATTCTTTCATAGAAAACGAAATTTGCTTTTTCCGTAGCATTTGTCAAGCATTAGATTATTTCTCACAGCAGTTTGACATAAGTTCAAAAACGTTGGCGTTAGCGAACGCTAGTGCTGGCGCTAAGACGTTCCCGCAGTAGAAACATCATCATGTAATATGTTCTTACGTTGTTATTGCGTGCCAGCCGAAATGGCGTGAGACCCTGAAGTTTCAGACGATATAGATTGCACTTGAGTCTAACCACATGATAGCTAAGACGGAAATTGCTACTACAGCGCCAACTACCGAGCATTACCTCTACACTAAAATCCATTAAATTAACGGTGATGCACATTCCTATGGGGGGACAAGGTAGCCCCCCAGACACGGTTGACGCCAAGAGAAAATTGAAAACAGCTGTGCAAGCAGATAACATACCAACGACCTCTCAAAAGGTATCAGCGAGATCGTAAAAGTAGCTCACAGATTATCAAAAATTCTAGACACACTAAAAACGTAGCCATTTAGCATTTGGAAGGAATCTTAGAAATCCTGAGCCTGCTAAACAAAAAAAAAACAAAAAATTGAAAATTCCTATCCAGAGCTAGTACACAGTCTGTTGCGCGCTTTCTTTCAACGGCAGCGGACCAAGTTTACGGCAGCAGCGTGCAGCCGCTTCAGGCTAATTTACTGCAAGCTGCACATAGCTTGTGCTGTTGTGAACTCACACACGCACGGACCGTTAGATGCAGTAAAAAAATAAACTTCGCAGCGCACGGTTGAGTATTCTACCGTCGCAGCAATATGTTGCTGCTAGTATGGCAAATCTTGGCAAGCGGCAAACTGCTGCTTGAAAGGAGAATAAGCGTATACTAATTCACCTGTGAATTCCTCTATTTAGCCGTATAACCTTTTCCCTGTTTAAACGGCAAACATTTTTCGAATCAAAGAGGTCATTAAAACCTGTACATCATATGCATAGAATATTTTATACATAAATTAATTGATTTCGATGGATTAATGGCGAGTGATCAACGCAATTGTCCATTGGATAACCTCTTTTTCTGGGTCAATATCACAAAGATTGCATGTTTGAATGTATGTACATATTTAAATCCACAGATACCAGTAGTTTGCGTATGTCATTTGTAAAAAAACTGTGAGTTATATCTAATAATTTAGTCCTGCTAAATTTCCATAGAACTAACCACTAGCTTTGTATAAACGCTGCATGCATTACTACAGCGCCGTTCTACGACATATTGGCAATAGGTCCTATAGGCTACTACAGAAATACGCAATTTTAAGACAAGTAAATTTATGGCAGCCGCTGTCCACATGCTATAAAATACGCGTTCAACGACTTTGTGATACGTGCTTGCGTTTTATCAGTATAATTTGCAATTGTAATCGACATTTGAAGGCATTGTACGATTTGCATTTCGTCGTGGTCCGTACGTCATGTTGGTCTAGGCAGCCACACCTTAAACGTGGGTGTATAATCTGGCGACTAGACCACGTAGGCAAAATGTCGAAAGAAAAAACGAAAAAAAATCGAGTTTTTTCGCTTAGAAACATTCTGGGATTTATAACATTAATTCGCTAGTGTAATGGCCTAAAGAGAGATTCTCAAAGATCTTCTGGGGTGCCATTGAGCACTGGTGTGGGGCAACCCTGCAGGAATTAAGCCACGCTGCCCTAGATAGGCAGCGGTGGGCAGCAATAATAACAATGGCGTCAGACACCAACGGGTGTCCAGTTTACGGTTGTCGATGATGACGATGATGATGATACTTAGACGACGTGATCTGCGTTTCAGAGAGTCCTGAACAACATTTAAATTACTTTAGAACAGTCTTCGAGAAACTTAAAGAGGCTAACTTGAAACTCAGTTCAAGTAAGTGCAATTTTTTCAAATCAGAAGTGCAGTATTTATGATTTATTTTCAGTGTTGAAGGTGTAAAAAGCGACCCGAAAAAGACTGCTATTGTACGAAATTACTTTACACCTACAAAAGTCAAAGAATTGAAACAATTTTTGGGTTTAACAAACTACTTCCGCCGGTACATTAAAGATTACGCTAGCACTTGTCAGCCATTGTACCGCTTACTCCAAAAAGACATAAATTTTGTCTGTACTAAAGCTGCAGAAAATTCATTTCAAATCTCAAAAAGCTGCACTTTGTAATCCCCTTGTGCTCGCTTTGCCAGATTTTTCAAGAGAAATAATTTTAACGACGGACGCAAGCAACATCTCAGTTTCTTACAATTTGTCTATGATGGAAGACGGGCTTGAAAGAATAATTTCATACGGAGGTCGTGGACTACGTGCTGCAGAAAAAAACTACACTGCCTGCGAGAAAGAATTTTTAGCGATAGTGTGTGGAGTTCAATTTTATCACGAATATCTTCAATCAAAACCTTTCTTAATTCGCACTGACATTTCTGCTCTGAAATATTTAAATTCGGTTAAACATAAACGTAAAACGGAAGGTTAAACGGAAGGCTCGGTCGCTAGAATTTACTGTTGTCAGGCTATAAATTTCGTATTAAACATGTGCGAGGTAAGAAGAACGTAGTGGCAGACACACTAAGCCGAATCGAGTTACCAGACTCTCCAGACGACACTGACGATATCGATGACAAAGTGGAAGATATTAACGAGATTTCGCAGATGTCTTTAGACTGTGACTTAACTGACAGGTCGGAGCATGTCTGAGCAATGGGTCTAGACTCTCCTGCTTCAGATAACCTTAAACATGACGAGATTGACGACGAAGAGACAAACACACAGAACGTGTTAGACGATAATTTATCTTTGGGGCCCAATATCTCCGTAACGGTGCGAGATAGACGCTTGTTTCCAATAAATTACCAATAGGAAATCACATGTGCCGAGTCCAATGGTTACGTGACCGATGACGTCACGTGACCCCAAAAGGTCAAACTCGTGACCCCTTTATCTTTGGAGCCCAATATATCCATAAGGGTGCAAGATAGACGCATGGTTCCAATGGACCACCAGTATAAAACTACATATGCCGAGTCCAACGGTCACGTGACCGACGACGTCACGTGACCCCAAAAGATCAAACTCGTGACCCCAAAATTTTTGAAATTCCGTATCTCCGTATGTATGCAAGATAGATTCATGATCATCATTGACCACCAATAGGAAAGTGCTCTTAACGAGTCCGATGATCACGTTCCGATGACGTCACGTAACCTTTAAAGATCAAAATCGTGACCCCCAAAATATTTAAGGTTTAATGTTTTCATAGCCGTGTAAAGCAGATGGTTTATAATTGACCATCAACATAAAACTTTGTTATTGTAATAAAACAGCAAATATAAATGTACAAAACATCAGTTTATACACTTGT
>Ga0209454_1002493_pt1 | contig 12543 bp, 9 predicted proteins | sample WorMetHERISLAND1_2_FD_187400 | JGI IMG/M metagenome (GOLD analysis project Ga0209454, IMG submission 187400) | Marine gutless worms symbiont microbial communities from Max Planck institute for Marine Microbiology, Germany - Olavius geniculatus... | ecosystem: Host-associated > Annelida >...
GGTAAGAAATAAAGAATAATAATAAAAAAACTCAGAAAAAAACTAAAAAGAGTAAAATAAAAACCGTGAGCAGGTCCGAATAGCCGTGGAGTCAGTCCGAGGGGTGCCAAATGTCTATGGAGGATAGGATTTGAGAAAAAGAAAAGTTTTGAGATTGGAATGAAAGAATGACAGCATGTCTAAATCGGCCCTTAAACTGTTTAACGAATTATTAGCAGTTGCGTGAACACGACAAAAAAGGCTCAGGCAGAGAAAACTGAATACATCCATTCATTCAAGGAATAGTCAGATTTGTTGAAGAAAATCGTCGCAGAATAGACGTAAGCTTAATAAAGATGATCGGTTTTGCAGTAAAATGTACAGCAAAGTATAGAAACAATATTTTTTCATGCGATAGCGGGGTTCTGCAAACGTCTGGGGGCTCAGGGAAACTTCCACGCCTTCTTCCCGTTTCGACGGGCTTGCGCTGTAAAACGATGATCGTTTTCCAGTTGAACAGAGAATTGCATGAACTGTTGTCAGCGAATGGCTGGAGAGGAAAAGCGTCGTCGAACGACGAGCGTGATAAAGCGACGGACGGACAGACAGACAGAGGAACAGACGGATGGCGGAATGAAAGCCGATGAGCGTCTCAGATAGCGGTGACGTATTGACGCACGCCGACTAGTCGTCGGCAGCGTAGACCGACCACAGCGATTGACATACGTACTGTACGTTTTCAGCATCGGCTGCGTGGTCAATTTTCTGCATTTTTGGCCCACCGTACTTTACGGTCACGCTTATGGTACAAGATGTCTGTCATATGTCTGTAACACATGCATTGTGGCTAAACGGTACGTCGTTGGGGGTCAGCAATGGTAAAGTTAGATAGGGCGATGGCGAGTTCCTGTATGCTGCCGTAGTAAACCATGTTGCTATTTCTTGCAGTTTGACTGCAATTTTCAACGCAAAGTTGCTGCCTGCATGTATCGTAATTATGCGCGTGCGCCGAATTAGGCCTACTGCATTCTAGCGTTGATTGTAGCGTTCGATAGCAGCTTTAACTTAACCTGTTTGGAATTGTAGTCACTTTGGAAAATCGTTTTCTTTCCGCGACTGGAAGTGGGACGCTGGTCTTCCTGTTATTGCACCAGTCACGGATGTTAAGGCGTCACGTACATGTGAGATTTACGCGCGACAGCAGAATGCTTCGCGCGTCTTAGCTATAGTCTAGGCGTCTGTCCGTCAGTCTGTCTGTCTGTCTGCGTGTTCGTCACACTCTAAAGTTCTATCAAAACGATGCAAGCTAAAATCACAAAATTTTTATTGTGGGCTGCCCCATGGATTCTAGTTTTTGTGACAAAATTTCGTGCCCATAGGTGAGGAGGTCCCCTTCAAACGAAAGCTTGAAAAAGGGTTTCCCTTTAAAAAGTCTTTATTTTATCGCTATTGGCTCGTATAGCATGAAAACGATTGCAGATAGGCATAAACATGCTGCTTATCATAACAGGCACTAATGTTGAGCTTTTAGAAATATCAAATTTAATGACCTTAAACGACTTTGAACCCAAAAATAAGTAATTTTAGTGATTTTTTCGCGATTTCGAGCTGCGACACATTTTAAAAGTGAATTATATGTTGCAATGGCTGGAGATAAACCGAGACAACTTGCACAAGAGATTTTCAGCATTTAACATAGATTTTAGTGGTTTAAGTCCAGACTTTTTAAGTTCAACGAAGCCTGCGCACGCGGGCGTCAAAGAAGGGTGCTCTTTATTTTACCGCTATTGGCGCGTTCAACATGAAAACGATTGCAGACAGGCACACATATGCTGCTTATCATATCAAGCACTAGTGACGAGCATTTTAATAATGTCAACATCGATGACCATGAATAACCTTAAACTCCCCAAATAGGGGTTTTTGTTGTTTTTTCGCAATTTGCGGTTGCGGCACACATTTCAGGACTGAATTGCGCCGAAATTACTCGAGATAGATCCAGACAACCTGCGTGTGAAAATTTTAGCGCAGAACGTACATTTAACCAGTTAAGTTTCAATTTCTTTCCTTCGAAGAGTCTTCCGTATGGAAACTTCAAATTTGGGTACTTCTTCAAGACGCATAATTATTTTATTACACGTTGCACACTGATTGCCCATGGCAGAATCGATGATGTCGCGCGTCACATGAGCTTTGCTCAAATTACTTGTTTTTATTTACCTCTTTCGTGCTACGCTCCTAACGTAGTGAAGCGGGATATGATATGAGTATGATGAATATCAATGACCAAGGACCGACTGATTTCGTAGCAACCGATCGTCTGATTCGCTTCGTATTTAGTTCTTGGATCGGGTTTTCGTTGTCAGCAGGTCAAATGGCACTATTTGGTTCTGGTTGACTTTTTTCGGTATCGGCGGATGATGTGCGATGAGTATATAGTCTACATTTATTGGTTGAAATGTAAACCGTTTCTTCTTTTCGCATCGTGTCGCATTACTTCGTCTGTCCTCAGCTCATAACCGATGCACATTTAGACGATATTTCTATGCCGGATAAGTCTTCCATGAATCTGCTATCTGGTTTATCGTAGATCGACGTATCGTGGCGTGCATCGAGGGCGGACTAGCACTCGTGGGTAGTCTGTATATCCCACTGGACACTCGCTTTACATGTCCACGTGCCACCTATCAGGCATGCGCATAATACATCGGGTGCATCAGATATTCGGCAGGCGTCGACAGCAGACAATTATGTCACACCCGATGGGTGGCTGGGGAGTGAATCCAAAGGTAGGACCAACCCCCCTGACATAATTTTTCTTCGACAGAACCCCTCCCCCATACGCTGAGGTCAGACCGAAACTGTGAAACGCTATTAACAAATTTCCAACAGTGCTTAATATAAAGCAAATCAAGCAAAAATTGTTCGACACAAGATCTATCAAATATGATAAAACGGTAATTTTAATCTGTCTATCTAATACACGTATTGCCAGTAAGGGGAGGGGTTCTTTCCTAGGGGTGGGGGTTGTGTCTGGGGGAGTTATGTCCGGACGCCAGTGAATCCACCCATCATAAGAGATGCTATGGCTCAGTTTGCCTCGTACATGGGTGAAATATGGCGGCCCGGGCCACCTGGCTAGCTGATGCGTCGCTGTTATGGCTATTCCACATTTAACGAAGCCATTTTAGGCGTCATCAGCGCCGGTGCGGCGCAGCCATAGGCCATGCATGGGCGACCGGATCAGAGCTTTCGACTACTCGTTTAAGCTTAGCCTTTCCCAGGAATTCGCATTATCGTAGCAGTGCGAAGCGATGCCCAGTGCGCACACAATTTCCGTCTAATAAAAATAATTCTAGAAAAAAGCGTATCGCTTTCCCCTAGACATCTGCCGTGTGGTAGGGGTTATTTTTTCCGTACCCCACTCATGCGAATCGCTGATGTGCTTCATAATATTTAAACGTAGCGCGTGCTATAACTTTAGAGCCTGTATATGGGCGCACTTTGTTACGGATATACGCCCAGGTCAATAGATGGACGGATGGAGATCGTTAAAGGTTAAAAGTGAAAAGTACTGTATGAGCTAGCTCTATATTAGGGAGTTTACACGATCGACCAGACATCGAGCAAACGTCGAGCAAACATCGAGCTGGCTCAAGCAGGCCTATTGGAACCCCACCCCCTGGCTCAAATGTAGACCTACTTACGCTTAGCCCACAGCTGATCACGTGTTATATAGGCCTTCCAATTACAACCCGCCCGCACTCCTAATTAGCATGCTAATTACCATAGAACGTCAAGCTAGCTGCTCAATGTTTGCTCGGTCGTTTAAACACCCTATATAGGAAACCTAAAGCAGAGCTACGGAGCGTCACCTACCGTGTGAAATCACACCCGACACAAGTAAACGCACCCCGCTTTAACCCCAGCCAGATAGGCCGGCACTCGATTTACTTACCCCGAAGGGATAGTAGGCTGAGTTGACCTAGGCGGCTGGTTGCATACCGAGATGGTTTACCGGTCCGCAAACAGTCACCTACAGGTACTAACCCGGCTCGACGTAGAGCAATTTCGTTGATCGGACACAACGCGTTACCACTACGCCACGCCATGAAACTGATGGAGTCTGTGTCTAGTTGTTCCGAGTCAGATCATATGAGCTCATAAATCAGTTGGTCGGTTGGCTTGTGTATAGTGACGGTGAAAGCGGCGGAAGGCGTGCGCGGGCTCCTGATGCAGGGAAGACGGAAGTCGACCAACATCGTCGTCGGCCAGTATGTCGACGTCATGGTGGACTCTCAGCCAGTCCGGACGGTCGAATGCGACGGGCCCGATGATACCCTGGTCGCCTGGTACCCGGCGGGGTCCACGAGTAAGTCGTTCACGTGGATGCCTCCAGACGACGGTGCAGACGGGCCGCTTGAGTTCGTGTAGGTTACCTTTACACGTCTCGTCGCTCTATGCTGTTTGTGCACCTCAGTCTGTCCGGTGTTTTTGCCGGAAACCAGTGGCGTAGACAAAGAGAGTCCAGGGGGCCAAGGCCACCAATCTTTCAGACAAAACATAAGCACTTGTTCAAACTCCTCTAAATTTGCCAATTTGGTCGGTTTATGCTTCGAAAAATGATTAACATTGTTGCCCCCAGATATCGTTTAAAGTTAAAATGCACCAAATTCGATTTCGGCTGCGGCTTTGTCCCAGACCTTGCTGTGGGAGCTCATAGCGCTCCCCAAGACTTTCTAGCTGAATTTTGGGATGTTCTACGTCTAAGGGAAAAGATGACAGGGGAAAAGAGGAAGACAGGGAAAAGAAAGAAAGAATAAAAGGGGGAGGAAAAAGGGGAAAAGGAAAGAGGAAAGAAAAGGGAAGGGGAAGATAGACGAGGCCTTCAGTTAAAATTTCTGGCTACGCCATTGCCGGAAACTTGCGCAGAAACGTAACAAGAAGCCCAGTTGTTGCTAGAGAACACGCACTACAACCAATACAGTTTCTGTTGCAGGACTGGGGTTCAAGGTAATCCAAGGTCGATGATTTTCGTCTCATTTGAAAAAGCGTCAGCGATTTCCTATTAGTGATCAATAGCAACCTTTTACCCAAGGTTCATCCGTGACATATGGACAGGCAAGACAGACGGACAGACGCACGTCAACCCGTGCCATAGACGCCTGCAGCATAGCTGTAGCGCGTCACAAATTGTTTAACTAAAAATATTAATTTTGTACCGGCATTATTAAGGCACGGTGATAGCCGTTGCATGCGTATACTTTATGTATTGGATTCGTGAATGCGTCGCTTGATATTAAGATCGAACAAATTTGTCATTTCTCTTAGCATTAAATTTTATTACATATTGGCCATAAGAGAAAGAATTTATTATTAATGAACAATGGATAATTTTGGCATGCACAGATTTCTTCGACTTAGTTTAAAGGCCAAGTCGCATGAAAAAAACAATATTGAATAAATAGATGTAGAATGTAATGCTAATTAATAATCCGCTAAACAATTGAAATGAAAACATTACTTTACATTAATTTTAATAAAAATATGTTCTGCGAACCGCATGATAACGTCACAAACTACGCTTTCTTGACAGCGTGTAACTGCAGCGTGCGAAACTAGCATGTGGCCGGTTTAGCGTCAAGGCAGCGGGCGAATACCGGAAGTCAGACGCTGGTGGCGATTGGTGCAACAGAAAGGACATACAGTCGGCCTACTTCCGGTATGACAGCGACATCTCAAAATGCAAGCAAAGTCCCTTCGCTCGGTGCCGCGCTCCGTTGACGCAGCTAGCGTCAAATTTTCTCGAACGCTACGTCGACGCTAATGCCGTAAGTAACGTCACAGTTCTGTCACGATTATTGTCCACTTTAAAGCGGAAAATTAATAAGTATGGACAAACTAACATCTCAGGAAGCCAAATAGCGCTTTATAACAGTTATGTAAATTGGTGCGACTTGGCCTTTAAGTGTATCCCGAGGTTATCGTGAAAAATAAAAGTGGTCTTGTGTGTCGAAGACGATGTTGATAAATTCAACGTTTCCCATTCGAGTATCGTTTTGCTTTCTCTACGCATGCTCGAGACTACAGCGATGCTGGGTGATTCCGTTGTGCATGTAGGCCTACGCTTTTATATCCAGCAGGCTGGTGTTTTTATGTGATAAACGGATGAGTCGACGTGGAGGAGACTGAAGTGCTTTGTGCTGTGATGTACGTGAGCAGTGGGACCGTCTTCTCGGACGCGCACAGTTACTGGACCAATGTTACATCGGCTCCGCTGAGAAAAGGTAACGATGCTGCGCGTATTGTACGAATGATGAACGGCGCAATTAAACAGTGCGTTTGAATAGGCCTACTAGGTCTTCTCTCGGCGAAACATGCTTACTGCCTGCCATTTAGCAATGGTAATTGAGACGTGGCTTGGTTGCATCTTACTTTTGTTGCTACCGGTTGTATCATGAGTATAGACAAGTGCATTTTGGCCAAGAAGTTCAACCACAAATATTTTCTTTCCCTTGGTGCCAGAAACCTCCATGTCCCATAAAAGGCGGTGTGTTCATTGACCTCCAAGTCCACCTAACATGTAAATTTATCGAACGGTTTAAACATGGTGCACGATGTACGTAACAGAGAACAGACCATGTTACGAAAAAATGTGTAGCTATATGGGCAAAATCGCCGTAGCGCAAGCGATTTTTTTCCGATTTTTCTCTAGCGTGGTCTGTTTGTCCGTCGTCCGTTGTCAGTTGTCTGCAACATTTTTGCACCCTGCTTAAGCCGTTGGGCGGATTTAGATGGCATTTGCCAGATAGCTACACTTGCGGGGTCCAAGGACACCATTGTGTTAGATGGGGGTCCTTGATCTCCTAAAGGAAGAAAAATTTTGGAGTTGAATTTTTAGCCAGATTGCGCCATTGTTATCTTATGATTTGCCGGCTGCCTATGTTTCAATGATATTATTATTTTACAATTTTCCTAAAATGTTCTGTTTTTAAAATGGTCATAATTTTTTTGGCCCAAAGTTGATCTAAGCGGACTTTTGATATTTTGTCTCAGAGTGTGCTGATGTTTCAGGCAAATTTTCAGCTTTGTGGTATTTTTTCCCGGTTGAACCCTAAATTGACTAAACTACGAGTTTTTTGTAAACATTTCAGTGTAAGTTGTTCGAAACCAAATGCTGTCATTTTTAACGTTCGCTTTATCATAATTTTAAAAAATTTTATCATGCTGTACATTTACAAGATGCTACAGTAGTAAGTTTTAAACTAAAAGTTTATTTTGAAGGTTGTATTACTACGTAAAATATAGTGGCTAATATAACGCTTGTCAATTATTGTGACTTTGGCTACAGGATTTAATCCAATTGATCTGCGTGAATGCGGAAAGACAAAAGGATGTTTCAGGTTGGTATTATTTATTATTTTGATGTATAGATCACTTCGATATGAAAATTCGGTATAATAATTTTAAATTTGTGCATCAGAGGCCACGTTTACCAACTACTTGAATACGGCGTTGATTTTTCGTTTTTATGTAATTATATCCATTATGCACAACCATCTCGCTGCCGTTTTAGCCACGTGTAAAAGGTACAGATTGTTGTTGCACGAACTTTTATAAAGTCGTAAAAAAATTTAAAATCTACCCGTAAGAAGATCAAATTAATGCTTACGAACATTAACTCTGCTGTAGCAAGGTAAGTTTCGACACAGTGGTAAAATTAATCGTTGTGTGTTTATGTCGTTTTTTTGCGTGATTTATAAAAAGTGCGAACATTAATATGACATAAGAATGCAAAATTAGCGTTTTTTGCAGACATACCGCACTGCTGGAGTGGTTAAGCGAATCCGCAGTACGAGCTTATACTACTCCAGAGAGTGCAGTATTGTACTTAGTCTTAAACCACATTCAGATGGCATAAGCCTATACTCCACCGTCGTTTCATTGTGACGCACGACTGCAATCGAAAGTTGTGAAAACGGTTCTAGTGCGAGCCGAGCATAGTTTAACTACATAACTGCATAATATACTATATTCGAAAATGTAAAAAACGCTCAGAAAAAATTAAGAACGTTTAAAAACGTTGAGTAAAAACGTCAGCCCTAATTTTTTTCAACATTTTGCCTATTGCTAATGGCACAGCATAGCTGAAACTAGACAGAGAAAGAAAGAAAGAACTTTATTCATTTTCAATTCAACTGTGCAGTCATTACAAATATCACCACTAACTTGATTAACTAAAAAAATTACCACCTCTGTGGCCTATTAGTTCGTTTCTGTGGTTATAAAAGAAGTTTGCATAGTTATGGAGAAAATTTTTTAGTAAACATAAAAACAAATGAAGGAAAACGTTGAAAAAAAATAAGAACGTTGAAAACGTTTATTACATTTATGAGTAGTATTGATATCACGTAGGCATGTGTCTGTCTGTAGGTACAAGAAACGCGATGGTGCAGCGGACTGCGACGCGCAGACCTGTGACTATGTGTTAACGTACCGCGTCGGTCAAGGTGACATCGCTCACTTCGAGATGAGCGCCGTCGCCGGCTGGGTCGCCGTCGGTTTCTCGTCCGACGACCGCATGGTTGGTAACTAACTAACTAACGCCGTTTATTATTTAGCAGCGCGCGGACTGAAAAAAACTCCACCAGGACAAATGTGGAACGTTAGTGACGTACGAAAACGCGGCAGTAACCTCCTCCACCCTCCCAACCCAATAGGAGAAGTCTGTGATACTGTTGAGAGTAGTTGCCACTTTGTTCAACACCTGTAACACGGTCAGCCCCAGACAGACAGGCGTATGAATAAAATACGCGGGCAATACGAGAGTACTGGCGGGGCGCCGGGAGCCAGGCTGGCACTAAACTACCCACGCAGAGGATGACGTATCCCCAACTTGGGCATACACCGTTTCGGTAAGCGACGCAAGTGCATATTATTTTACAGAGTGGAGACGCTTAAGGACCCATCGCTGCATATGCATATACTGAGTATTAGTATCCAAATTCACGGTTTCTAAATCTAAATCCAAGAAGTTGGAAAGTTTTTTTTTTATTAAACTTATGGAGCGGTGGAATTAGGCCCAACATGTAAATCTTCCACAGACGTACATGCAGAGTAGACCAAAAATGGCAGCGTTTTTTTACAACTTAACTTCATCAAATATTAAGCGATTTTTGAAATTTTTTAAAATTTTAAAATAGATTTTAAAATGTAAAACTTTGTAATAACACTGTCACGAAAAATACCATCACATTTCAAGAGTGTCGCTGCATTACCTTGTCTCCTATAAAGGCAGCACGACGCGGCGTTCTGCGGTTGCCTTAAAGGCCGAGACCTGCTTTCTAAAACATTTTGCTTACTTGTACATTTTTATTTGTGCTTAGTGACATAATCACTGACGCTAATAGTATTTGATTAGCGTTTTTGGAAAGTTGTATTTGTTTATAAAAAAAGTTTTTGTGACTATGAGAGTGGGACGCTTCACTTTTGACAATCGAAGTCTGATTAATTATGCTTTTAAGACACTGACATTTTCCAAGGTAGTGTAGGGAGCGACACATCTGCGGTATGGTGGCATCTTTGATAAATTGTCTTTTATTTTTAAAACTGACAGAATTTTTGAAAATCGACTAATATTCGACAAAGTTTGAATGTATAAATCATGGTGCCATTTTTGGCTCATCATGTATGTATACGCTTCACGAAGCGCTCTCCAGCTATTATTGCATCAGTTTTCTGTTTTGTCGTCTTTTAGCGTAATTAAAGATTGATTTATTGATTTATGTCACGCAAGAAGTTTAAGTCGAATGTTTCGTGGTAACCGTCAATCGTTGCTGCTGTGTTCGCTCTGTCCATAAGATAGGTGTGTCTGTCTGTCTGTCTGTGTAGGCCTATATCCCGCGCTCGAGTTTTTATAAACCGCTTCCAGGCCGACGAAACCTATAGGGCTTACGTTCATACTAAAACTTATTTACTGAGCCTGTTGTCGATGACATTTCGAGAAAATCGTAAAACAATTTTATGCATGATACATTTCCCAGTGTTTTAATTTTTAATGTTGTTTTGCGGTTTAGTTTACGCATTTAATTGCTAAATTTCATTTTGTATTAAGATTTTGATATTTTGTATTTTTGAAGAACGTTGACGTTTCGTTGTTTTGGCATTCTGCCGCACTGCAGCTGGTCGCACTGACGTCACGGTGACAGTCCCGTCAGAGCCGCAGCGGGGCCTTTAATGGGGCGGTGTCTGGGGAGAGGACTGTCCCCAGAAAAATTTTTAAGATACCTCCACAGTGGCACAAGTCGAAAATGACGTAAGTCCAATTTCGATTGCTGCCAAACATGTAGCAACAAATATTTTTCAGCGCTGGCGGGCCCCCAAACGTCGCGGGGCTCGGGAAAACTTTCCCGGCTTTCCCGTCGTCTCGGGGGACCTGCACGGTGACGCCACGTCGACGTCATTGTGGCGTCACAGTGGGCGGTTGCGTGTAAAGGGCGGTGAGGACGTGTTCATGTGCCTGCGGAGCCGCGGCGGAGAAGTAAGTGTACGCCGGTACCATACGGACGTGCCGTACGTCGTCCCCACGCCAAGGCACGACGAGAATCTGTTCGACAAGCAGTGGGAGCTGAACGACGGCCGGCTGTCGTGCCGCTTCAGTCGCGACATGAAGGTCTACACTGAGGGAAGCGTCGACCTCAACAACAACTGGTACCAACTCTACGCCTGGGGAGCCATCTCCGAGTGTCAGTATAATTGACTTGCTGATATTTCTTCTTCGCATTTCTCGACTAAGAATAACACTGCACTAATGAGTCGCCATATTAGTAAATTAGCATACGAAGACACTAAATGAAGTCTTGATTTATGATGCTTAATACATGTATATGGTACAACCATGACGGTGGCTTGATGGCTTAGCGGTAGGGCGTTGGATACGAGACCGAAATGTCCACGGTTCAACTCCCAGCCGGTGCACTAACAAGTAGCAACTTTGGGCAAGTTGTTCGCACCTACCTGCCTGTGTAGGTGCAAGTGTCTAGTGGTTAGTGTCGACTCGTAACTTTCAGGTTGCAGTTCGATTTTCACTGTCGCTTATTTGCAAGCAACCTTGAGCAAGTTGCTAACCTGCTGTGTGCTCAGGCCAACTCAACCTCCTACCCTCCTTGGGATGGGAAATGAGTAGTAGCTTACGGGCTACGGGGTGAAGGCGTAGTGTGGCTCATTGGGGCGGTGGTATGTCTGCTAGCTGCAAACCGCGGGTCCAATTGTTTCCTTATGCGGACAATGGATGGCCGCATACTGCGCTGCGGTATCATTATCATTAGCTCATGCCAATTAGCTACCACTTTCGAGATAAGCGCTTCTCGTCTGGAGTTAGTCTCATGTGAAAAACGCTATAGCAAGTGTGGGACTTTACCTTTCTTTTTAGTTTGAAAATTAAACGATGGTTTAGACGATGTTTTTCGTACTGTAAAAATAAAGGAAAAGTGGTGTATAACTCTCAGTGATGTTAATCTTTGGTCTTGGCCCTTTGCTCTTCTTCTCTGGCAGAGCCCCAGCCGAAATCAAATTTGGTACATTGCAGTTTTAAAATGTGACATTATTTGGGAACAATTTAAATGATTTTTCTGGGAATTAACTGGACATATTTCGTGTAGTTTACACAGTAAAGGTCAATCGGGAAACAAAAGTTTGTCGTCAGTCGTTTAAGCAAAACTCACTCAGCGAAAAAAAATAAAATCACAAATCTTTGCGGGTCCGTAGACCCCTCCAGTTTCCCTAAATGACGTCCCTGGGCTTTGATTGTCTGTCTGTGTTGTTGCAGCGACGGACACGCTGAAGATTCATTCCCTGGAGAAGCCGCCGACCTCGTCACAGAAGATCACACTGCGCAGCGTCAGGCGCGACGAGATCGTGTCCGCAGCCACAGTGACGACTCGCGCCACCATCAGCCTCCTCATCACACAACCCGTACTGCTGCTGCTGCTTCTCCAGCCTTCAAATACGCTCATCCAGTTTTGATCGACTGTGTGCGGCGGACACGGCGTGGGAAGGGACTGACTGAGCTAATAGCATTATCCCGGCGACTAATACGCTAAGCTGCAGCAGCAGCGTGTTGCTGTCTGCGGTGTACAGGGGTGGTCCAAAAAACGTGGCACTTTCCTTTTGTCCATATCTTCGCCATTTATTGACTGACTTTCAAAATTCTTTCACTGGCACACTTTGCGGACAGTTTGCAATAATGTGATTATTATATATTCCACCACACCATAAATATGTCTCTGCACTACCGCATAAGTTAAGTGCCACGTCTTTATGGACCACGGTGTAGATACGCGTGCGCTGCTGATGTTATTAAGTCTGGAGACGCGGCGCTTGCTCATCACTCAAGACAGACTACCGATGCTCTGTTCGCTGACTGTGACCAACCAGCCCAACTGACGGTACCGCTATTCTCACGTCCGATAATCTGCGCCGCCGCGACTCAAATTCCGACGTCGGCCAAATGCCGGCACAATATGCAGTCGTCCGCACTGCGCCGAGCAGCCATCACCATAACCA
>Ga0209454_1002495_pt1 | contig 12542 bp, 7 predicted proteins | sample WorMetHERISLAND1_2_FD_187400 | JGI IMG/M metagenome (GOLD analysis project Ga0209454, IMG submission 187400) | Marine gutless worms symbiont microbial communities from Max Planck institute for Marine Microbiology, Germany - Olavius geniculatus... | ecosystem: Host-associated > Annelida >...
GTTCAATCTGACTGACATTATTCAATTGTCAGACCTTGGAAACACCTTGTTTGATGCTAAAATCTGCAACATGTTTTTTATACAAGCTGAGATATGGCATTTTTTGTAAAAAAAATTCCCCAAATCTCGTTACCATGCCAACTAGGGTCAGTCAGTGTAAAATTTGAGTGTCACCATTTAATTCCTCGACGCTGAAAACACCCTATTTGGTGCAAAAATCTAAGACTTACTTCATATACAAGCTGAGTTATAGCACATATTAGGCATTTTTCGGTATTTTTGTATATCTGTATATCTCTCTTAAGCCACAACAGATCCGTGGCAGACAAGCAGCATTTTGAAGTACGTTGAATATCCAAGCAGAAAAGTATAGGCAGACTTCCCCCCAGGGGTGCAGCAGGGTCATATGGTAGAGTTTGTTCTACTGAGACCTGCTAGTGTTTATTTGGACCTCATCGTCGTCCTCATAACGGCAAAGTAGGACTAGGATATTATGTATGCGACGGCGGCAGCGCAAGGCAATACCAGGCATCGGTCTTCGTGGCAAGAGGGGCTGGGAGCAATTGTCCCCACGCTAAATTTTCAGCTATCGGAAAATTGTTTTTCAGAAAATTTAATTTTGGGGCTAACGATCTCCCATTTCGGTGTAATTTAGGGGCGGCGAAATTGGAATTATTCTGAGCACACGCATTTTTTTCCGTGGGAAATTTGCAGGCGTTTGTCAGATTGCAACTTTTTGTCTCATCCGCTTTTTTATCACACAACGCTGCTGGTTCTCTTTGAGCACACTCGACGGTATACGTCGTACGGTATACAAGAAAGCCGTACGGCACTGTACGGTGGGTCGTACGGGCGCCAATTCATCGGCTTCGACTCGACTCGTGACCCGGCTTCACTCGACGACGCCCCGGAGACGTCACCGTTGCCGTCGTCGACCTAGTCGGACAGCTTGGGTGGACTGGACAGGGTGGTCTGTATTGTTCCATGGGTGCGAACACGTTGGGAGATAAAGGAGACACCGACAGCATCAGTAGGCGGAGAGTAGCACTGTAACACGGGTGCTTTTTATCGTGCTGCTGCAATATTATTCGAGAGTTTACATGCCTCGTAACTAATGATATGTTATATCATTATTTACGAGCAGTAAAATCGAACTCTTGAAATGTTTGATGTCGTGAAAACGGTTTTGGGTGTAGCAGCGATTCAAACTATTGAATATTCTCGTCAGTTGACATTCGGGTTTCATCAGTGACCTTTACACGAAACTCCGTTGCCCAAGGTGTCCGTGCACCGGGTGAGGTAATATCACCCAAGATGTCGCACAGTCGTCCGAGCGCGCCACAGCGAACATGATGCACGGCGCCTGCATGGTGGTCCGTCGCTCGCTCACAAAGGATGTCGGACTGTTAAATCATGTCCACGCCAAGCAAGTTAGCACGGCCGTACGAATTAATGCTGTACTTAACCGCGGAAGGCTAAGCTTTCATAAATGCCTGCCTGACTGTCTGCTATCACTATCGGTGCGTAGATCTGTAAATAACCAGCAGCAATCAATGCTAGCAAACGTCGTAGCCTACGTCGACGTGACGACAAAAACTGTTGACGTCGCTGCGACCGTCTTGCGATGATAGGTCTCACAGCAATAGGACGAATGTTCAACTACTCGCGTCCTGTATGTCGTGTTGCATCGGGCCGCATAGCCTAGTTCATTTTGTAATGAAATAAATATTTATTTTGAAGAACTTTATAGGTAAAAAGTTTTTTTCTGGAAAAAACTGTTGACTGAATATTGTGCCACTCTGCTTTCGATATTCTCTTAAGAAATACTAACCTATTTTCAAAAGTCTGTTTTCGGTCTACTGATCAGCATATCAGAAATAAAGTAATTATTAAATATTCCGCCATACTTTAAACTTGTCGCTACAATACCTAGCAAAATTCTGATAACAAAAAAAAATTATACCGCAACACGGTATCTAACATCAAACCTTCATAGACGTTAGGAGACAGTTTGACCAAAGACAAAATATAGGCTAACTTGTGAGATGGGTTGACTTAAAATGCGGGTAAAGACAACGACAGACGATGGCTGCATTTCCTGGTCATGTTCGTCGTTGCTAGTTTCGCATTGTTCTGTCCTTCAGTTTTAATGTTCCTGCGAGTCAAGTAAACTTCTACAGAATCAGTGTAACACAGCACTACGGTTAATCACGCTGGGGTTATTTCATGGCCTATTTCGTTCTCCTGTCTCCCACCGCGATAGCTAGAGTGCACGTAATAACCGCTCATAATCGCACTCAAGTGAAGCGTGACGACCGAAACGCGTCTCGCGTCTGTTTATTACACGCAGTTCTAACGCAGAACACGCCGTCGATTACAGTTATAAACTAAGCACGTTTCATCACGGTCAGAGTGTGTTAGTTAGCCTATGCTTTGTTAGACTTGCACGATGCAATTTTGACGTGGATGAAACGTACACAAATGTGGCTCCAACGGACGGTAAACTTAGGCAAGTAAAGTTCCACTTTGTCTCACGGAGATCCTGATGTCAAAAAGTGCACTGACGAAAGAAACCAAAATTGGCGTCAGTCATTCAATGTTCATTATGTAAAAAAATGCAAAATGTACGTTTTGTAGGATCTTAATCTCACTCCTATAATTTATTTATGAAACAGATGCACTATGCATATCGCTGCAAAATTAATTAAGCGCAGTGCCAACATGATATTCAGCCGTCCACTGCACTGCGCAACGTTAACACTGACCTTTGCGGCACACCGATTACTGATGTCTTGCTAATCTTTCGCACCAACTTTTGTTTTACTATGCTTTCTTGTTTTTGAGTTAGGAACCTGTACGAAACAGACGGACAGAGAGACAGACGCACATGACCTGTAATGCGGCCGCATAATAATACAGATAAAAATTGGCGTAATTCTGTTAATTGACATCATTGCCAGCATTTGAAGTCGTATAAAATACGTGATTCGACGACGACGATCCCTCTCGCTATTGTCAGCTGCAGCTGTGCAGCACGTAGACTGCCTGCTGGATGCAGTGGGCTCAGTGGCAATATCAAACAATCGGCCTCTTGCGACGACCAGAAAGCAAAGTAGTGTTAAAGCCTGCGTTGTCAACAGCCGATGGACCCACTGTGGCTTTCGTTTATGCGCGTTCGAAGAAGAAACGCATATTTTTGCTGGCAAATATAATATCTCACAGAGCCCTGTATATACTATAAAAGGAGACACATTGTTTACGACTTGAGTTTTCGCAGCATCCAGAAGTGACGATCGTGAAAGTTGCCTTGACCGAATCTAACGTAACCGAGTCTTGTGCACTTGGCGTTGTCGTTTGAGAGTAGCGATAAGAATCTTCGACGTGTCTGCGATGTTGGTGCCAACAAAGCTGTGCTCTTCCGTCATCACTGTCTGCTTGCTGCTGACAATGTCGGCCAGAGGTAAGTCAAAAAGCGAAAAAAACTGTTGTTGACAAAAACTGGACGGCTTTCGCACACTAATAATTTTGTCTTACCGGTACTATATTTTTCATACTCAGCAACTTTCTTTTGAGGTATCTGAAACTTTATTAGGTTATGCGCGGTAGACTGATGTGTCTACTATCACTACTTTTGAACACATAACGATTTTTTGTATCTTGTCGCATACGGTAGGCTGCCAGTTGTTTCCGAAAACTGTTGAAGACAAGTGAAAAGTATTCAAATTTAGAAAGCGTGCTGTATGATAATAGTGTAAAATAAAATCACAGGAAAAAAGACAAAAATGGCAATAACAATTGCCATGCATGGTGCTAAACAGTGAACACAGGACTGCACAGCTAAGAAGTTTTAGAGACAGTTTATGCTTTCGTGCTGTGTACAGGCTATACACCATACACACGAGCACCTCGCACACGTGAACGTGCGCGTCGCAGGCACACGTTCTCACGGTGTCCCTGAACAATTTTATCGTGTTATGGCATGGCGACAATAAAGGAGGTGAGGGGGGGTTTGTGACTGACTGACATTGTAACTAGCAACAGATAACAGTTATCATCCATCATCGTTCTGTGTCACACACAGTCTTTTTTATCTTGTTTCGTCTCCTGTGATTTTACACCACATGATGAATCTGTATCGATGAAAATAATTTTAAAAAAAACTTTTCGTTCAAGGAGTATTCGAAGGAGAATAACAATAACGATGATAATGATGACCCGTAGAAGTCGTTCTGATAAGTCGTCTGTTGTTCCTGTGAGCCTGATGACGCAAGGCGGGTGGCAGCAGCAGCAGCACGCACGCCATCACAGCAGTACTGATGAATCGTTGATGACATGTCGCCGTGCATGCCGTGTTCTATGTACACTCTACGTCGTCGTTCCGCTCCGGCGCCGTTGCTGACCGATTAGCAACGGTGTTATAACGGGGTGTAAGACATTTTCCCTACACATATCCCCGGACGTTTCCTTGGACTTTTCCCTCCCGTTTTTTTGCAACTCGGACATTTTCTTTCATTATTAATAATAGTCATAGTGATAATCCTATCTACAACAGAGGTGCCGATTGTGCATTACAATGTCAGTTTCGGAAACGAATGAGTCGTGAAGCCTTTGCGATAAGCCGGAGCAAAATCAATGGTCCTTATAATGTGAAAGATATCTGGATCCGAATACATGGACCGCAGACGGAGAAAAAACGCTTCACGAGCTGAGTCCGTGTCCTCGTAAAAACAGCTGCGTTGGTTGTAAAAGAACGGAGCTGTCGGCGTTCAGATTTTTACATGTTAATCGAATGTTTCAAGCTTGTAATGCTGTCGGTGTATTGGTATTTGAACTGTACATTTTAAGATTCCGTTTTGGTTTACAAAGTCGTGCACGTACTCGCGCCGCAATACCTCTGCCCGCTCAACTACGTCGCCGACCTATCTGGCCGCCGACCTGCTGGCACCAACCGTCTGGCAGTGCCTCCGGTCAAGTTGACAACCGTCGCCAACCAACCCCGGTTGTCGGTCCCCGGACGTGGAACGACCTGCCGGACGAAGTGACTTCTGCCGAGTCGTTGTTATCCGGCTTTCGCCAGCGACTAAAAACTTAACCTGTTCACGAAGTCCTTTTACTGACTTTTCTTGGACTGGACTTCATCTTTAGTAGTTTATATTAGTTTTACCACTTTAAAATTTTTGAATCGATTGATTGATTGCATTTACTGCTGACACTGAGTGTTGCTTGCTGAATCGTGTCATAATATTATCGAAAGTTCTAAGTCTTTGAACCCAACCTTAAGAAAATTTTCGAGGCGAACGTTTTGGGGCGGAAATGTCCGTGTCTCAACGTACAACGATGTGGCGATGCTGACAGCGTTGACCAGTAAAGAAAGGCGTGCGTGCTTTGACCATCGCGTCTCACGAATGAACCATTTTCACTTTCGGAATAACTTATTGACAATCGTTTAGCGGTTTTAATGAACGCTTGCCTACATCATTCCGGAGATATTTGACGTTAAAGCAAAATAATTTATTCTTACATAAAACGTAGCTTTAATCTCTGTGAGGTAGTAAATTACAGTAGATATTATTGCAGCGAATTACGTACGTTTCAGTATTGTCTGTCCAGTGCAATGCATAACATTGGACAGAATATAAGATCACCTGAGCTTCCCTTCGTGAGTGCGTGCGTGCATTCGTGCGTCCAACTTTTGAGACGCCATATCTCCATAACGGTGCAAGATGGGCGCATGGTCACAATGGACCATTTATAGTAAAGCATTGGTGACGAATCGAATGGTCACGTGACTGACAGCGTTAATTGCTGAGTTATAATGATAGCGAAGGATGACAATAACGTTGCTGCTCTACAATTTGAAATTAAACATTTTGATTTTTTCTACTAGTCTAAACAGCTCATTGATTATATTTGTACGGACATATACTGTAAACTATCGAAGTGCATTGGAGAGACTCCGTGTTCGTATAAAGATTATCCTTGTTTTACAAGGCAATGATTATGTTCAATTTACGCCGGCAGTTTTATGCCAAAAAATGACATTAACCGGTGGTTGACTACTGAGCGAGATACTGAAAAAATAAGAGTGGTGACATTTTGGGACGAAACGAGTAACGAAGTGGCTTAACGTGTAACACGAGCAGTCGCAGTATAAACGTAGTGACAGCAGCGTCACGCAAAGTGATGGTCGGCTGCGGAGACTGAGTCGATGTAAGCGCCTAATCGAGGCGATTTAGCTCCAAATTGCGCTTCATTCCACCGGCTAGCGGTCTGCGACGGACACACGAACGATGTGTGGGTGACGTCAGCGTGTCTGCGGGTCCTGCTGCTGCTGCTGCTATCATCCACCTGCAGTCACGTGACTGATTGATTGACCGATGGAGCGTAAAACCTTCCGTAGTGTCAGTCGTCTGCCCACATCGTCCGGGCGCAAGCTTGGGTCGCCCGCAACGCCGACGACGAAAAAAACTCCACTGCGCGTCATCGATAAACTGATACCGTACGCACCACAAAATATTATGCATATTTTGAAAGTAAATAAATGCAAGAAAATTAAAATAAAAGTGTATTTTTATCCGCAGATCGCCGTTTGCAATTTATCGTGAGTAAGACAAATTTTTTTATAACAGCAGCAATTTTGGCTATTTTTGTATGTTCTTTGTTATGTTGTTTTATTATTATTATTTTATTGTACGAGGGTTGTTCAAAAAGTTCGTAGACCGACATAGTTACGCCAAAAATATATGCATCATATTTTGCTACTTTTTAGCATACTTTTCTGCAACTAAAATGCACTTAGTCGTGTGTATCCCGAATGCCGGGATTTTGTTGTAAAATAACTTTTGACGTTGGTCTTCCAGTCAGCAATTTGCGCTCCAGGCTACGTCCCCGTCGTCAGCAAATGTGCCTTTTTTCATGACGTCTAATTGTAGCCAAATAATAAGTTGTGCAATATTGCAGCGCTAGATGGTACTAACCAGTAACACAATGGTACTGATATTTATACTGTTTATCTATAGCAGACTACAAACTTTTTGAATGCCATCGTAATGTGCATGGCAAATTGCTGGCTGAAAAATCTAGGTTGAATTTTTTTCTACAGTGAAATCCTATCCGAGTTTTGGAGAAACGCTGGTCCAAGTGCATTTTAGTTGCAAAACAATATGTTGAAAAGTGGCAAAATATGATTCGAATATCTTGTGCCTAACTATGTCGGTTTACAAACTTTTTAAACAACTCTCGTATGTTCCTTACTATTTCTACCAGAAGGTGAACAAAGTTGTTCAATTGCCGAAAACAAAATGTAATCATATTAACTGACACAAAGCTCAACTGACAACGAGAATAGGAAATCGTTGTTGTAACTTGTTAGAAACTTTTAAAGGCGTCACGTTGGATTCAGTAGCTCAGGGCGCATTTTAACATTCAAGCATATCCTACCACGCACACTAACTGAATGTTGAAACAGCGAGTTTTAGTGCATTTTATGTGGCATGTTAATAAAAATGATTTTCTGTAGGTGTAACGCGGATATCGGTTAGAATAATGAGGACGGCCGGCAGACATGGCTGTCAATGGCACTTGAGAACGCCGACACTGCATGTGAAATGGTGGCGATGCAAGCTTTCATTCGCCGGTTATTTGCCTGCAGGTTGCTGACATGGTTGAATCCAGGAGTTAGGGTTAGGGGCTGGGGGCAGGTCGAGCGACAAAGACGCAATAAAAAAGGCGCAAAGAATACTGCCCCGCTCCAGAATCTTTTCCTATTTTTGGGTCGGAACATGCGCGTGTTGGTGCGTTCTCTTTTCTTCTGAGTGCTGAACTATTTCTGCGCTTTAATACGATACGACCGTGTGCCAACTTCGAGCACGTTTGCCCATTCTGGCTCCAGCTTGACTGTAACTTATCAAAACTACGCGCTAAGCATTGTCTTTCCTGGCAGTGAATACATGAAAATTTAATCGTTGCAGACGTTGAAACACCGACTCACGACGACAACGACTCTCACAGCTTTTCTTCACACGAAACATCCAGGGCCGTAAACTTCGTCGTATAATAACTGCGACTGTGGAGCGTCAGCCTATAATGGGGTCTGGAGCGGAGAATTGGAGACCCTGGTAAAAGGGTCAGCAGAAAGAATTTTAGCTTTCACGAGCACAGGTGCATGAGGCAACAATTTGTCGATTTTTGTGATACAATAATGCTTTTATTTTTTTTCTCCAGTGCTAAGTTTTTGTGGGTCATGTCTTCGTGACCTCTCTATATCCACCGCTGGATGCGGCGAGCACAGGACGCCGCGAGTGAACTGAAGACTGCACGTACTGGCGATAATGAGCGCGTCGCCGTCGCAACGTCGATCGATTCATTGTAAAAACGCTGCACATTGACGACTGACTGAGCTGCCTGTCTGTCTGTCTGTCTGTCTGTCTGGTGGTCGTAGTCGTGTCACTGACCTCCTCGCAGCTCAACTACGCCAGCTTGGCACGACACAGACGCATTGGCCTAATCGTCGCAAACAATTCCACTTCGTTCGAAAATACATGGGTTATGTCCGTGCTGTCGCAGAGAAGAACGCGCGAAGTTGTTTTTGCAACCGTGTTTTCGGATGACGTCACTCATTACACTGGGGAAATTCGGCGACGTTTCTCCGGGTCTTGGTCACCAATGTTGGGTGTCTCCGAGAAGCGAAGATTCTAAGCTAATATTAAAGTAATTGGAGTAACCCCACAGTAGCCACAGTACGTCAACGTTGCAAACGGATGGACGTTTGTCTGTTTGTCCGTCCGTCTGGGACCGCCCGCTAAGGCTTCAAGCTGTCAAACTTACCCCGTTTACACGATCAAGCAGTCATCAAGCAAACATCGAGCAAACATCGAGCAATTAGAGCACACGTCGGGCACGTGTTTTTTGAATGCATTTGCTGAATGTTTGCTCGATGATTGCTCGATGTTTGCTTGATGTGTAAACGGGGTATAACGGTTCCAGTACCGCACTTTGTTCAACGTGCATTGCACGATAAAAATTTCATGCAAGTTATATAGTTTCACACGTATGCGGCGTCTTATGCAGACGTGCAATTACTATGAAAGTGCGAACATCCGAAATTAATGTAAGTATGTAGGTAAGCAAGTAAGTAAGACTTTTTCTCCAGCTGAAAAAGTGAAGATATCAAATGAGCCGAGACATCTGTATCAACATCTCAGCGGACCGGTTCAGTTCTACATGGCTGCGGTCCATTTCGGCCCATTTGGTTCCGTCCGGTTGGTGACGCAGCCAAGCGGTGCTTCGTTGCGGGAGCGGCGATGTGCCGTGCTCCTGCGACGAATAATGGATTCCGGTCGTCTCCAGCGCCGACTTAACCGCATCAGAGTCCGTAGCACTTCCTGAGCTACTCGAATGAACTCGATACTGTGTGATATCCGGCGATCGGGAGTGGCCGAATTGTCTTAAGGAATGCAGCAAAACAACTCCGAAGCGGCTTCCTGCGGCATGCATTTTCCCGCAATGGGGCGCCGGCGCAGAATAAACTGGGGGCTTGCCTCCTAGTTCTATGTAATTCCAGGCCTGATAAACCGTATGCTAGACCGTCGACCATGGCAATGTGCTCAGAAAGGCGATCGATGTGATTATACTCACTGATTAAGCAACTGCTGCATTTAGCGAGTCATTATCCAGACACAGCCCTCTCTAGTTGCATAAGCACAAATAGGTATCTGCTTAAGTTACATAATTAAGTCTATTAAGTACATTAGGCCTACAGACCAGGTCATAGTCTCCGTCATAACCTACTTTGAAAAGTAACATAGATGTTTATTTGAATGATATGTCAATGTTAACAATTTATACGGCAATTTATGACATCGCAAAGGCTGTGGATTTAGTTCATTTCTAGCATTGCCTTTCAGTTATATTATCCTCAAGTTCAACAGCCGAGACTACAATGTGGCCTATAGCATATCTGGTCAACTTAAACAAATGCCAGTCAGTAAAGGTTGTCGAGACAATGCATCGTTGTCATTTTGTAGAAAATCGTGTGCAGTCGGCTTCCGTATACTTTTTTTTACATAACGAGTGAACTACAGTAACGCAACACTTTTTGCGTAGATGATACGCTTGTAGCATTTGCGGTCTAGAACTTCCTGTGTATTTTTAGTTCTTGCCTAGGAATAAGTAGACCAGTCCTGTGTGCGTAACACAAAACTATAGGTTAGATAAACAAAAGTATTTAGACAGACGAATGCATAAATGTAGAACAATGCTTAATCCTGTCTGCGCTAAATTTGATATAACAATTTTTCACCGTAATTAACAGCGACACATACCAAATTTGATTTAGTTATCGTTAATCAGCACAGTCGTCAACTGTATTGAACGTGTGTTTGTAACGCTCGAAAAGTGCGAAGACAAGCTGCTTAATAGCAACGCCGCGGCTGGTCGATGTCCGAACACCTGCATTATTTAACCGTAATAATAAAGAATATAATATTATGTTACTAGTATAGCTTAAGTTAAAATAGGCCCATAACGCTGTGAATTATCAGTTAAATAATGCGTTTATTCGGTATAAGTGTTCGATGTTGTCATTGCCATGCATGAACAGAATGTGTGCTGCTCAATGTAGAATAAAAGTTTTTTTAGAAATTTGAATCACTGTTTTTCTAACACAAAAATGATAAAAGGAGATAAAAAGCAATCAATCAATCTTTAATTACGTCATAAGCCAGCGCCAAGCAGGGACAATAAAAAGCAAGATATCAACGTCAAGATATCAAGATAAACTAAGCTAAAATATCTGAACAAAAATGACGTAAAAACAAAATAATTAGTACATATTAAAACGGGACTAAAAATAAAAAGTTAAACCAACATGCAATACTATCTGTATGCTTATCAGCAAAAATTTCCCAGATTAATTTATTTATAACGTCCCTACACTAGATCTCAGTCTTCAGACACTCTGCGACGCAGGGGGATTTATTCGCAAACACGGCAATAGTTTGAGCTCACTTTTTGCAATTTTTTGGTCCGCCTTTTAGTCACCGATAATCAACTGATGGTCAGTACAAAATTTTGACAGCGACGTACACCTGTGCGTGAACAACTTGCCCGTCACGTTAGCAAGTGGCTAACTGCAGTCGAACCCGCCACCTCTTGATCGCAAGTCTGACCAGGCGTCGTATAGCTATTACGCACCACGAAGTAATCACCGCAGAAAAATGAAACAATCAGAAAATCCAGGGAACCTGAGGTATTGAAAGCTACGATAAAAAACACGACCACGACTGATTGATCATGTGTAACGATTGATGACTTAAGAGATGCGAAACAGGGAACAATGAATTCTTGATAAAAATGTTGAGTTAACCATACATCACGTGAAAGTGTAGGCTACGGTCTGAATGAATAGTGAACTCTGGACCTGACGTCTGTCTAGAGGCTATTGAACGAGCGGAAGAGTAAAAAAATGGACTGTTCGATGTGCAAGTCCCGGGTTTGATTAAGGTCTAAGGTCGATCGTTGGGTCTGTCGTCTTTTATGCACCACGTACGCTTAACAAACGCAAACGCCTGTAATTCCAAAAATGAACGATCGTTCTCTGTCATTTAGCTAAAATGCCTCTACACACATAACCAGCCAGCGTTGTCGTCCGAAGGACGTGTGTGAACTACAAAGAGCTAGCTAGATAGTTCTTCATACTCAATCAGCGGCTGCTGCCGAGGTTATACGGCTGCTGTAGACGATGAAGTCAGCAGCGCTCAGTGATAATATAACGAATAGCGGGTGGACGACCGATCGTGTGCTCGGGGGTCGCTTATCTGAGCGCGCGCGGTGCGGGTGATGGTCATGTCCTGGCCTCTGTAGATCCGACCATAAGTCATTGCCGCAGCCTGAACAGCGTGTCAGCGGCCGACCGGCAATCCCGCCGGTCGTCACCTGTACCGGGGTCGGTCAACCGCGACTGTGTCGTCGCCGCCGCCTCGTCGATTTCTCATCGTGCCTGTGTTAGGCCTAGCTGGACGCATCGACGGGTTGTTTGATCGCCTCGTCACTGGCCGGCGTTGCGCTTCGCCGAGCTGTTGACGTACATCGACGGCTAGTTTTCCATGTTAGCTCCTTCTTAGCCACTTAGCATATATTACAAATTGAATAAAAATAACAGCCTGAGTTTTTTATTTCAACGTATTTCAGTGGCGATCCAACGTTTGAACTCGGCACTTTTTCACGATTCATTCTGCATCGTTTGCCAAGACCAGTAGCCGTCTAGTCGCAGCTACGTTTTTAACTATCGCAAGGACCGTGACGGCTTGACCTTATGCCGTCACTTGGCAAAGTCGTTCATTGAGGAAGTACTTTGCATTGCAGTGGTAGTATTGAAATCAGAAACAGCGCAGGACTGAATAGTGCACCGATAGCAGGCTACAGTCTGAGCGCACGCACTTCATCTGCAGTTCAATGACCCGTGTCTGTCGCACGCGAATGCCACGTCGACTTGAATGACTATCCCTAGCCAGATGATAGATAGACTCCGTCCGGTGAGCCGT
>Ga0209454_1002498_pt1 | contig 12542 bp, 6 predicted proteins | sample WorMetHERISLAND1_2_FD_187400 | JGI IMG/M metagenome (GOLD analysis project Ga0209454, IMG submission 187400) | Marine gutless worms symbiont microbial communities from Max Planck institute for Marine Microbiology, Germany - Olavius geniculatus... | ecosystem: Host-associated > Annelida >...
TTTGCTGTTTTCGATGTGCAAGTCCTTAAATGTTGCCGTTAACAAGTGTATAAACTAATGTTTTGTACATTTATCTGATCTAATCTGTGCTGCAGCTGCTATGCATCGCCGCACATCGAGTCTTCTTTGATCTTTACTGTAGCTGCAGTCTATAGTTAGTCTGCAGTGATTGCTTGGGTACAGACAAATCCCCCCCCCTTGTCGACCAAACTCATCACTTATGTCATTTATAGAGGTTAGAGGTGATGTGTGAAACCCGTCGCAGAACTGCGGAGCGTCACCTGCCATGTGGGATCACACAGTGTCACCTGCCACCCGACACAGGTGAACGTTCCCCTCCTTAACCCCAGCCACACGCGCCGGTACTCGATTTACCTATTCCAGACAGATGGAAGGCTGAGTTGACCTTAGTGTTGGTTATACGCCTAGATGGTTTGCCTGTCTACCTATCCATGTAGTAACGATTGATAGCGACTGGAGCGGGAGTCGAACCCACGATCGCCCCTAAATCCGACACCTATATACCATTACGCGACCAAGCACCGTCTCTTTTTGTTTGTTTTTGGTCCGACCGCTGAGCTAAGGTCGGCCCTTTGTCGTCGTTGTCGACTGTCTGTCTGTCGTCCGTCCGTTCGTTTGTCACGGATGTACTGTGGCTAAACGGTGCAAGAGAGCGCCTAAAAATCACTAATAGGAAGTGACATACGCCCTTTGACATGACACAAAAATCATCGACCTTGGATGATCTGTAACATCAGTGATAACCAGTACGGGGGCCCCACCCTAGCGACTGCTGGGCTTCTTGTTTATTTGTCATTATGAGTCTACGTATCAGAAACTCAGCCAACAACTTCTGAAGTTTAGTTACTACAGGCACGTTAAAAAAACAAATTCTATGCAGCACTAGCGGATGATAATTTGACGATGTGTTTTTGAAAGCACGCGTTTGACCAGGGTAGGGAATGGTTTGTTCGTGGGGTATTTTGTTTGATTGGGGGTGGCAGTCTGCTTGCTTGGTTTCAGTTGTGATTTGATATCTGCTACAAGTACGTCACGCTTGATCTACCGCATACACTACTGTAGTCATCCGCGTTGATTCAACGGCATCCGTTACACTCGTACAACTGAGCTGTTTGTCTTGAGTCCCACTTTTAACCCTTTAACGCCGTTAGAAGGAAACTAGTTGTTATAAAAATGAGAAGTTACTTTGTCCACATTTTAGAGGCATTACGTCGTCACTAAATGCTATATTAGTCAAAGATAAAACGTCTGCAGCGCGGAGTTTTGCCCATTAATTTTTTTACAACATATACATATACAGTTTACATCACAATTCTGAATAGACCGCTACAGCCAAAAATTCAACCTATAGCTATTTTTCACAAGTTACACTGTCAAACGCTGTTAGCTGAAGGCATGCTGGAGTAACTGAAGTTCCTCTGAATTTCTTTTTCTTTTCCGTAATCTGCTCATTCAGCGTGTTTATGACCGTATCTTTCCAGTGTTCGCCAGGCTTTCCTACCGCTAGTGTACGAGTTGCGCTTAAAACGGTTAACAGCGGGAGGAGATTTGGTGATGTGTCCTTCCATCGGACATGGACGAGCTGACTTAGTATAGCGAGTAGGCTATGGCTAATTAAAGGCCGCCCTCTGACTGTTGCCGCTACGCAGTGGTCGATGCTGTTCTGTACTGAGCAGGATCGCCCCCAGAAAGTCTTTCCCGGCCAACAATTTTCCGGTAAAAATCCGACCTACTCGGCGGCCGCCCAGGCGGGACGGATTTTTATCGGTAAACTGTCGACCGGGGAAGACTTTTCTGGGGGCGATCCTATAATGGGAAGACTGTTATGGGGCCGGCGATATTTTAATAAGGGGGAAACTTATCAGATTTGTGATTATCTCTCCCGGGCGGATTTTTCATGAGGGAGGCATTTTAATGTGACACCGGCGTCCGGCGACTTAGCAATATACTCACTGCAGTTCTCACGGCTTCCGTTGATAGCATCAGCCCGGCGTCACGCGTCACTGCGCGTCGCTTCCTGTGGATTTCTGTGTGCATAGTCTTTAAAGACAGATTTACATAGCCCCAAGGGCTGGCGCGGTGCGGGGCGTGGCCAGGCCGGCGTGATTATATGCTTGCGAATGGATTTGTCCGCGGGATTTTGCATGTGAATGAGTGAGTACGCATACAATTAGACTGCAGTATCCGCTGATCCAAGCCTTGGACGAGTGAAGGCGGCCGACAGCTGGCCCTGAGCGACGACGACGACGCAAATTTGAACCACCACCCGTCCGACTCTTTCATTCGTCGCTAAGCCGTGCAAGCGCCTTGACGCACCGACGCCGAGAACACTGATGAGTGGAGTGCTGTAGAAGACCCGCTGGCTCGGATGACACTGTCCTGTGTATATGCAACTTGTTAACGTAGCAGACGGAGGGATAGACGTGTCAAAGAAGCGGAGGCTGCAGAGTGTGCATTCTTGCATGAAAACGGTTTAGGCTCATCGTCTTATAGTTTACGGTACGTCATGTCTTTGAATAAACTCGTCGCTTGAAAGATTTTTTTTTCGTTCGAGGTTTTTCTAGTTTCAGTTATCGCTATATCTTTCCTTTCTTTCTTTTTCTAGTTTTTTTTGATCTTAGGCTTTTAGCTCACCCATAACCATCTGTTTTTGGACATTATGTTTCACATACTTGTACTTACGTTTCACTTTCTCTCACTTCATTTTCATTTAGACATTTTCAGTTTATTTTAGTTTATGCCTAAGTGCTAGATTAAACTGACAGCTTGCCTGCCTGTTAGTTTTCCAGTGCGAATCTCGTATCATATCGTATATCGTAGGCCTAAAGGTTGTTATAGTTCGATAAATGCTTTGCTATTTTCACGGAAAGTCTTTCTGTTATGCTTGCCTCAGAAATTGCTTGTGGTGGAAAGTCAAGTTTTCGGCGTTTTAATCGTATTAGAAGAGTTGAAAATTCGCCCGGCGCGAGTGAACCTGTTGGTCGTTGCGTTGACGTCGTTTAGCGTGAAACATTCATCTGTAAGCCACGTATAGTAATAGTACGCTCCCCGGCCCACGGTCACACATACATACAGGTGCTTATACGGCGTTGTCTTGTCTAGCGTGAGACAGCGAAATCCATAAATCCGTCTCAGTGTGATTGTGGCGGCGGCGAGGCTTGGCTGGCTAGCTGGCCGGCGGGAGAGAAAGGGCTACAAGGGGCTCTGCATGGACACTGGTAAAGAGCGGATTGGTGGATGTGAGGATCTGCAGATGTCGCAACATGTAACGCTGTAATTAAGCTGTAATTTATTAGTTTAACCATCTCCTAACGCAATTCCCAATCTTAACTCTAATCCTAACATTCTAATCTTAGTCTTAACCTTATCCCTTACCCTAACCGCAGCCCTGACGTAATATCCGCAGATCTGCTTTTTACCATTGACCGGCAGGGAGACAAGACGATGAGCCGTCGTTGATAGCACGCGTAGACACAGAGCCGCTCTGGTGACAATAAATCTTCCACGTCTCAGTGACTGAAGCATAAAGCCCGCGCTCCGCCGCTCTCCTAATGTTGTCTACTGCCGGTCTTAGGCCCTAAGTCCACTTGCATTGATTTGTTGCACAACTCAGCTTTTCATTCGCCTGGGGTAGGTAAATCGAGTAGACTCTACAGGTCTATTTGGCTGCATGGGGTAAAGGTGGGGCACGTTCACCTGTGTCGGGTGGCAGGTAAGCTGAGGATCTATATGGCAGGTGAGTTGTCGGGTCTTTTCCCCACTGATTCTGTCAAGAATGACGATAACTCCCATTCGTAGGATGGGGCCTTTTCTAATTCTCGTAAAGAACTATACACAACCTTTTAGCCCTTCAACAACATGTACAAGAAATCAAAAGTTGAGAGACAGTCCACAACACTTTTGTACAACAGGTTCATATCCTGCAGGACGTTGTTCTGTGGTTTTGTGGATTTGTTGGACGACAAGTCTACAAAGAGTCAAACTAGTGGAGTCTGGCTTTGCCCTTGCAACTTAGCTGAACCTGTGCTGTAAGCTTAAATCCGGCCTGTGACACCTGTGTTGTCTTTGTGCATTCAACAGGCCTTCCTTGACTTATGCGTTTAGCCGCTTTAACGACCGACCAAACACTTAGCAGACGGTCTGTTGTTATCTATAGGCAGGCCAGCCAGCGTTGGTCACTCCGTATACGTGCTGACATGCCTGCCTGTATTCTTGCATTTTTAGTAATACAGTAATCTTTCTTATCGTATGCCTAAATAATAATTGACCACGTTCAAACTTTGGCACGTAGTTAAATGCAGTATCTTCATCGGTTTGTCTCGGATGAATTGGAAGTTTTGCAGTTTCCGGCTTGCAGCCGCAAAACATTTGTCCGCAGTTGCTGTAGGCATGACGACACACGTGGGCGACGGGAGGCATTATTTCAATACGAGACAGCAAAAGTCTGCAGCTTAATATTTAATTATTTAATAAGAAGCTGCTATACATTTTTGTTCGGGTGCTGCTGACTGTTGAGATTGCAACGCATTACTGTTAGCCGTTAAATCGGGGATTATCAGTTCTTTTTGCTTACTTGCACGATTGTGGTTGCTGCTGCTGCTGCTGATGAACTCATGAACGATGCTGAGCGGCGTCGTGCGTTTAAAAAGTAGGTGTGTCAAGAAGTTGCGGTTTTACAACAGACACAGCTAATTTCCGACGGGAGGGATTATGGGTGCTGAAAATTTCAATTTTGTTTTTAAATCTTTCTAAGTCGGTGGTATATAGCCTCAAATTGTGCAATTTTGGACGAAAATTGTCTGACAACAAGATTATCTGACAGTTTTTTTCCGACAGCCAAAGAATAATGGGGGAGGGAGGGGGTAATTTGGGGGCAAGTGCCACTACGCCAATGCTGATGCTGATATTGCTGCCGGTGTGTTGTAGAGGGCAGTAGCGTCGTCAGTGAGGTGATGTCGTCGTCAGTACGACTGCGCTGCGTGGTCGAGCGTCTAGCACTAGCCGCCGCCGATGCATCTGGGTCTGCGTCACAGCCAGCAGACTCAACGACGACCGCTGCTGAGTTGGACTCGCGGGTCGCAGCTGTACCGGCGTCTCTGCCGTTCTGCGACCTCCCGCGTTACATCTTGACCACGTTGGGCTACTCGCCAGCCGAGTCGCTCGCATGCCGCGGTAGGCACAGCCTCTACTTCTAGTTAATGGTTAAATGGTGTAGCTCTTCATAATGAACCCATTTCACAGCTACAGATTGTCACCGTCTATATAGCATCACACAGTGAACATTACCTGCCGCTTGACACAGGTGATCGTGCTCAGCCTTAACCCAGGCAGACTGGCCGATACTCGATTTACCTACTCTGCGGGGATGGATGGCTGAGTTGACCTTGGTGATTGGTTATATACCGAGATGGTTTACCTGTCCACAGACAGTCACCCATTTAAATACTAACCACTTGATAGCGACCGACTGGGAGTTGAACCAACGTCCTTGCGATGGTAAGTCCAACATCTTAAGCATAATGCCGTCAAGCTGCATCACGTGTTGAGGCCAAGTATAACGCCGTGATCCTATATCACAGGTAACGTTCCCTAGCACTGTGATGCGTTCATGTGTACAGCTGTTCATATGTACACTGTTAATCTATCTGTCCATATGGGCCCATAACTGGGAGAGAAAAAGGTTTAGAAAAACTAAACCTGGCATGAACATTCCCTTTGGCTAGAGTAACCCGTGCGCCAATCACGATTATGGTTGCACAGTGCAGTGGGCAAGGCAAGTACGTCTAGCTAGGCGGATGGCCGCATAAAATGTTGGCACTTGGCTGAGGTCTTCACTTGTTTATTGTCTGATTAAGAAAATTTGCTATCATGTAGCAACTAGCATCTGTTACATTGTATATCTGTTGTGCATGTAGTGTCGGTGGAAGTGGGAAACTGGAAACCTTTATCAATTGATAACATTACTGATGACCTGTCAGCGACCGTAGAACAGATTCTGCCCGCCAGTTTGACTGATCTGATCACCATTCGAATCCGGCTCACCAGGTACATGTGTGTTTCCTTTTCTTTTAGGTCGTCACATTCATATGTTTCCCATCAGAGACATAACATAGTGTAACCAGTGGTGAAGTCGAGTGGAAACGTGCTCTTCCCCCAAATATTTCTGGAAATGAACTGAAAATACAAAATGCTGCAAAACTTGGCGTGGCCAGATGCGGTTTTCGGAGTAACAAAATGCTCTGCAATAGTTTGCTGCTGCTGCTCTGCCACGGAACCCTACTATTACCTCTGAATGTATTGCATAAATTGTACAAAACATTTAAATGAAGACATGAAAAGGAAATACATTGTAATACATCCAGCCTGTAATAGCATGTGTAAAAACAGTGACTAATATCCACTTGTCACTATGTAAATTCGTGAAGCACCCCTTTGCATAATGTCAGAATGATCATTTCTGTGTGCTGATGTGTCAGAATGTCCAAGTATCGACTGATTGAAGAAGTGAAGCAGAAGATATCGGCTTTCCTGCTGCAGAATGCTGAAGACCTCCTAGTCACGTCCGGCTGTCCTATCAGAAAGGTAAGAAAGCATGAAATAAACTTAAGCATTTCAATTGTGGTTATGTTGGGCTATGTTATAATTTAATTATTAAGTGCTTAATGTCACAACGTAATTGCCAGGACACCTAACACAAAGCGAGCAAATGTGTAGTTGTTTAACCGAACTTTTTACAATGGCTTAAATTATGTTCTGTCTGGCTTTGTTTTGTGCTTTTATCTCCATTTTTTCCAGCTGCTTTTTGCAGTTCTTTAGGTGTTTTTTCATCTTCCCCTTTCTCTGTGATTTTGTGGTGTTCACTGTTGTGTTTGTTTGACAATCATGTTTTCCTGAGCGTGTGTTCAAGCCAGTTCCATGTTCTACACTGTGTCTCAAAAAAAACCGGACCCCTGCTACCTTTTGCAATAACTCCAACAGTCCTGGTTCAATAGCAATAGATTTTGATAAAAATAATCGTTAGAGAATCAGCACTTAATAGCATGTGTTACTTTGCAAGAAATTTTAAGAACAGAGTACCAGCTGAGGTTTTCCTGTGGCACTAACAGTAGAGGCAACTGCACTGCAGTACTCCAACGAACCAACAACGTCAGTTACGAAATCATTAAATGTTATAATGCCAACGTTTGAAGTCGAACGAACTGTTGATTAGCAACATCATAGTCAGAAGTTACAGCAGATGTTCAAAGTGCTGTCCCTTTACTCGAACACAGGCCCGGAGACGTCTTCTCCATTCGTCGATTGCGTCATCGACAACGGTCTGCCGTAGGCCAGACCAAACGTTCACCAAGCGCTGCTTCAGTTCATCCACATCTTTCATAACCTCAGCTGGTACTCTGTTCTTAAAATTTCTCGCACAGTAACACATGCTATTAAGTGCTGATTCTCTAACGATTATTTTTGTCAAAGTCTATTGCTATTGAACCAGGGCTGTTGGAGTTATTGCAAAAGGTAGCAGGGGTCTGGTTTTTTTTTGAGACACAGAGTACTTCTCATCTGGCTTGTACACAATGATTCTTCGTCAGTTTTCTTCTGCAGCTTTTTGTTTGTTATGTATTTGTTTGTATATTTGTTATCCTTCGTAAACACTTGTTGATGATAACCTGCAGTCAGTCTGTCATTTTTTTGTGTGGTGATCCACGGCGCAGAAGTATACAGTTACATATACTTTTTTCACACTGACGTGAATATTTTTAATTTGCTTGCTTTTCTCATAATCTGGGATTTTCATTGATGTAAAACGAATACTTCCAGCATGAGCTTGAGAACACAGCATGATGTGGAGAAGATTAAGATGTCCATTACTGGACACGAATATATTTTATACTACATAACTGCGTGGATCCATGTACAGCAAACCCAAATACACAAAATACCGGTAAAATGTGCAAAAATTTCCCCGATAAATGACAGAAATGACAGAGTATTCTTTACTGAGTTCTAAGTTATTATGAGTATGAATCCACTCCAGTGTGTTCGAGTTCGAGTCCCAGTCATGAGGGTCCGAGTCCGGTCTGTGTCTGAGTCACGAAAATAAGTACTTGAATCCTCTGCTGGATATTACGAGGCGTGTGTGTATATGTGTTGGTTTCAGAGTGAGCTTGATGTGCTGGTACATGACTCCACCCACAATCCGTCGTCGTCGCCGCTCAGTGCCGATACGAAGCAGACATTCGACCGTTGGTACAGCGACCAGATGACTTCATCCGCGTCGGCCCATCACGATAACCATGACGACGATATTATCAGTGACGACGATAACAACAACGAAAACAACGTAGATCATCATCGTCATCCTAACCCTACATCACCGGTGATGGGACACCAGCGACGGCTCTCCAACGGTCACACGGGGACACCCGGTGGGCGTGGGCACGCTCGGACCTGGTTTGATCCGGTCAACGAGATCCCTCGTCTGCAGCGCTGGCTGCGACTCAACTCGCACCCGAGCCGGGCCGACATGGCGCGCTACGCCCGCGAGCTGAACGCCGGACCTCACAGACAGACTCTGCAGGGAAGAACTCCTCTGGATGTGAACAACGTGGCGTACTGGTTCAAGAACGCACGCGCACGCGGAGGAGCAGGGGCCCCACGAGTGGGCCACTCGCCGCGTCGAGGACGTCACGTGACCAGCAATGACGTCGTCAGTCGGGGAACCCCTCCACTCAACGCCGACCATTTTAGTGGTCACCACACACCGCCGTCCATTCCGCCCGAGCTGCCAAACAGCAACGCCATCTACGTGGTCCCGCCGCTGTGTCACGTGACCACCGATGACGTCATCAAGGATGATTCACCGCGGAGGAAGCGTCGACGACTGGAGGTGGAGCCGATGGACGAGAACCACAACGAGCGCAGCACCCACCACCAGCGCTGTACGAGTAGCCTGTCCTCAGCATCATCATCATTGTCATCATATGATGATGCTGGACTCAGGCAGCAGCCGGAGGATGAAGCTACTGCCACGGCGACTGATCTGACGCTACCTCGGCGGCATCGACGGCATAGTTGCAGCGGCTCGTCACTGCTGAGTCTCGACGAGCCGCCAAAGACTGAGCAGGACGAGGGATTACCGCCTGGGAATGTCCAGGGCGGGGGACTTCATCTGGCGCTAGGATCGACCACCACCACCACCACCACGGCCGGGGCGGCGAGAGGAGGACCCCCGCAGAGCCTGTCTCTGCCGCTACAGGTCCAGCAGGCGTTACAAGTGCATCAGATACAGCAGCTGGCCGCCATGCAGCGTTACATGCAGCATCCGTCCCTATACCCCGCAGCTCAGCGCTGGTTGGGGACCCCGTGGCTGCTTCCTGGGAAGACCCCTGACGACCCCAACGACACGGATAGCTCGGGGACAGCTTGCAGTACCACCAGTGCCACGGCCGCAGTCTCCCTTGGCGCCTGCGACGCCCCGGGGGCCGGAGAACTGCAGCGGCGAAAGCGCAGTCGCGTGTTCATTGACCCTTTGAGTGAGATCCCGCGCCTCGAGGCTTGGTTTGCGATAGACTCTCACCCGTCCTCGGCCGCCGTCGAACGACTGACTGATGAGCTGAACCGATCCCCTTACCGTCAGCGCTTCCCGCCGCTCGAGCCCAAGAACGTGCAGCTCTGGTTCAAGAACCACCGAGCCAAGGTGAAACGACAGAGCCTCGAGTCATCTCTGGTACCCGTCATCACCTCAGTGACCTCGCAGCTAATGAATGACGACGACGACGACGTCACTGATGACGTCAAGCCGTCTTTGCCTAGCAACCGTTACTCCACCCCCGGTGACGTCACAACCGGGGATGAAGTGGTGTCATAGTGACATTGATGTGAGCTTATGTCTGGCAAACTGGTGGAACAAGTGTCTGGATCAGTGGCCCAATTTACACACGTTTCTTACAGGAATTTTTGTAAGGTTGTTTTCTTAGATCTTCCTACGATCATCCTAAGTTGTGCCTATGTCAGCTGCTTACTCATGCCTAAGTTGTTTGTTACCTTTTCATAAGTTACGACTTTCTGTAAATCACATTTTTTTCGTGTATTGTCACGAGTTTGACTTAGGAATTTTTTTTGTAGTTTAGGCTGGTACGACTTACGTCAGCAGGATCTGCAACTTAAACACACTTAGCAGTTCATTCGAATCAAGAAAAATCGGCATTAATTGCAAATTTATTCGAATAACAGCTGATGGGTAGCAGCATTTTCTATACTTAGCATTCATAATCCTTAGAACAATGCTTAGAACACCTGTAGAACTTTGGTGCTGCACTGTGATGAACAGCAATTTGTTCTTGCTTGTTTTCCAGGTTTCACAAAATTATACTGTCTTTTGTTATCCAAAGTTGGGATCGTATGTACAATCTGTGTGGGCCCTGCTGGCCATCTGCCGACCATAGTGCTACAGCCGTTTTATGTTTTGGGCCACCAATGTCAGAATAACTGTTGCTGATTTAACATTTTTTAAAAATTTTTCTGTTGTTTCTGTATTGAGCTGTTTATGAAATGTGTTCAGTAGTGGTAGTGATAGCAGTAATGTTGCTTTGTTCTGCATAATATTTTTCTGGTATTCTGAACTGTTGAACGTTCAACCTGTTGTGATGCCAGTTGATTTGTTGGTGATTTTTCAAAATTTGTACAAATATTGTGACTTGGTGAGTTCCTGTTGCAGATATTGTTATTTATAGCCAAACTTGAGGTGTTTCGTGACCGGTTTACGTAACGGTTTTCATGTTGGATCGTTTAACATTTTGGCGTTGATTTAATTTCCTGGTCTGTGAGTGATAGTAGGCAAGTGGCAGCCAGTAAATTGTGGTCATATGTCAAATGCACAATATATTCATAGATGGGATAACGTGGTGAATCCTACTGTGTATTTCTATAACTTTCTATAACTAGGCTATCTGTACATAGTAACAGGAGACCTTATGGTTTTGCTTTGTTTCTTTTTTGGTTTTGGTCTTGGTCCACTGTTTGGTTTCGAAAAAAAGTGGAAAATATAAAACAAACAGTGGACCAAGAAGACCAAAATTGAGAGAAGGCTGACCCTTGTCTGGAAGGCTGGAAGGAATTGAGGCCAAATTTCAGCGAGATCCATTGAGGGGTTTTGGAGGAAGGGGCATTTTATCACACTTATAATCAACGTCTTGACAATCAGCAGTTTACGGCACCTGACAGCCTGACATTGGGTCCTGCTTCAGATTTTCAGTTCTTGTTATATTGGCTGCGAATAATAACAAACATCGCTTGACTTTTGATCAAAATGTTGCATCAAACATCTGAGTTGTAGCTGAAATGAGAAATTCAAGTTAGCAGTTGATGATGATGATGATGACTATAATGATGATCCTAATGATAATAATCATGCTACCATACAGTATGTAGAATGTTTATAGTGCAGTCATTGTGGACTGTGGACTTTTTGTTTTCCCGGTTTATGTTGTATATGTTCATTGTTCTACACCCATGCTGTCGGTTTACATTTGATTGTTATTTTTGCTGTATATGGTATGTGTAATTAAGCGAAAAGTGTTCATCAAGTGATACTAATTTTGTTAGTTAACGTTTGGTTAGTGCACTGATGCTCTATCTTCTATCATTGCAGTCTCTTGTCTACGATGATGATTTATTGAATATCAAATTGTTAATCAAATTTGGCAGCTGTGAACAAGGTGTTTATGCAGATTTTTAAAGATGTTGTCGTAAGTAAAATTTATAGAACCATTTTTCCATTTGCATTCTCTTTGTTTCTGCATCCCTACTGCTGCTACTGCTGTTGCTCTGCTAATTTCATGTTTGCTTTACTATCGGCTGTTTTTGCGGAGTTAATCCAGATTGTGCTGAGTTTTTCAAAGTGAACTCTTGTAGGTGTTGCAATTAGATATTTCGACGCAGGATGTCAATCCTGTTGACCAAGTGACTATATCAAAACATTTGATAATGGTCTAGTTATGTCTTAGTCATGTGATTGTCATGTCTGTCGCTAATGTTGTGACAGTAGAAGTTATCTGCAGTAGATTTCAACATAGTGATGTTATAGACTTGAGTTAATACTGTTGTGTGATGATTTCCACTGTCTCTGAGGCACTTTACAGCTGTATTGACATGCTGATGAGTTCAATTTTGATTTTACATGTTTTGTTATTTATTGACAGTTTGTAATAATCTTTCATGCCACTACTCTTTGGAAGTAGTGATGTACTGATTTTTAAAAAGTTTTTTTGTGTGTGCATTTTTTACAGATGCTGTCACATGTCAGTTTGCTAAATGCATGTGCCACTGAATCATTGACATCTTTACAGAAATTAGTATTTAATTCAGTATGACCAGTGTGAAGTGAGAAGCATTTGAAGGCTTTAAGTTATATGTCCATTACTAGTACTAGCAGTGCATGCAGTTGTCATTTACTCATTTGTTACATGTATAATAATATAACATAATAATATAATAATAATATAATTTATAATCAGTGGCTTCTATTT
>Ga0209454_1002499_pt1 | contig 12541 bp, 7 predicted proteins | sample WorMetHERISLAND1_2_FD_187400 | JGI IMG/M metagenome (GOLD analysis project Ga0209454, IMG submission 187400) | Marine gutless worms symbiont microbial communities from Max Planck institute for Marine Microbiology, Germany - Olavius geniculatus... | ecosystem: Host-associated > Annelida >...
ATTAACTACGAAATACAAAGGTGGGTACGATCGTCAGTCCGTGCAGTCAGCGGCCGGCAAACTGTCGTGCAACAAAACAGCATTGAAGCGCTGCACCAAAACAGAAATCCTCTGAAAAAAATTATTATTATTATTATTATTATTTTTCCTGCATCTTGTGAAAGAAAGTATATATTATTGAGTAATTAACAAAATAAGTGACTAAAATGTATATTTATCTGCTTTTGTTGACACTAGCTACGATAACTTGAACAAAACCTGCTAATTGATTACAAAAAGTTGGCAGATTTTTTTCTGTCAGAACAGAACATGTTCTGTGTGTTGGACAATAAAATCAGCTGATAAAATCGCCCAAGTTTTGCATGACAGATTGGTGTTGGTCGATTGATTTTATCGGCAGACATTGACAAAATCGGCTAACTTTATTGATCATTTTAGAGCCCCTTTGGTTAAGTGGTGAGTAGGATATTGCCAGTGACACAGTTGGTCAGTGGCGGTTGATGAAGTGTTATGGACTTGTATAGTGGATGTGCTAATTGTGGCTTATTGACAAAGTTATCATTTGTAACTCATGTGATCGTTGTATGTGATTGAATTCTGCTGATTCAAGTGAAACTTTGTACTATTGGCTCGTCTAGCGTGAAAATGGTTGCAGATAGGCACAGACATGCTGCTTATCATAACAAACACCGGCGACGAGCTTCTTAGGAATGTCAATATGCTGAGCAGATTTCGCTGAGCAGATTTCGTCCGTGGTTGTGGAATTTTGGTTATTCTTTTTAATGTTAATGTTATTGCAGTTTCTGATGCTGAAGATGTTATGTCAGAAATTATGTATGGTATTCTGCATATCACATGTACTCGGTTTTGGTTATTGTCAGTTTTCTGCAAGTTGAACAAAATATGATCTTTCTTTTTCCTGGCATCATAGCTGGGCTGGCATTTTTATCCTTGCAAAATGTGGTAAAAAGATGTGCCAAATGTTGCAATTGTGGGTGAGTTTTTGCATGCGAGAGCTAGCATAGCTATAGCGCATATTAGCTATGGTAATTCTGTCCATCTCTTCGTTATGACCCAGTACAGATTCAAGCCCAGGTGAGATAGAGACTTTGGGTTTTCACTATATGACAGCTTGGAGTCTCTAGTATTTCATGACAAAATTTTATGCTGCTGGGTAGGGGGTCTACATGAAAGAGGGGGTGAAAGAGGGGCACTCCCTAAAAAGATATTATATTATCGCTATTGGCTCGTCTAGCGTGAAAATGGTTGCAGATAGGCACAGACATGCTGCTTATCATAACAAGCACTGGCGACGAGCTTTTTAGGAATGTCAACATTGATGACATTGAATGACCTTCAACTCCAAAATAGGGGGTTTTAGTGTTTTTTTGCGATTTTTGGCTGCAGAAGAGTGAACTGTGAAGAAATGGGTGGAAATAGACCAAGACTACCTGTGAACAGAAACTGCTATAGGCTCTTGTGCATTTCATGAGCATTAGCTCAGATTTCTTGTTTAGACAAGCCGTGGTGGTTTTTGATTATGCTGTAGTATGTTTCTTATACTCTGTTATCTTATGAGTGTTTTGAATCAAGACTTTGCATAATATGTTGTTTTTAATACGCTGTCAGCTGATTTATTAAACATTTAATTGATTCATTGGTTGGATGATTGTAACTGTAGTAGTGATGTAGCTTGTTGATGCAGGTTTAGTGAAGTGAAAACAACCAGTTCTTTGTTTCTAACATTTCTGATACAGTTTGGCCTACCATAAGCACAGCGTAAGCCATTTGTGTTGATACTGCTGCAAAGAAGCAGTCAGTTAATGTGCAGGGTTGAAATGCCTGGGCAGATACCCTAAAACTACGTGGGTTTTACTGGGTAAGCCCACCTAAAAAGGCCGCTGAATACCTACCCTACAAACCCACCCAATTTTAATTTCTTGTTTCACTAATAATGATATATTCTATTATGATCGAGTCTTTGAAACATCTAGACCTATGAATTTGCAAATTGCGGGATATTCTGTGCTCTGAGGATGAATCAACCAACAGTTTTTTGAGCTTAGTGTTTTATTAGGATTGGGCCTTTTAAAAACCAAACCCCAATAAAAACCACGGACCTTTGCTAAAAATGAGGTTTTCAGCCCTGTTGATGTGCCACTGTTCTGTACGCATAGTGAGTACATACTGCATCTTTTGTTGCCAGTATTTTAACATTTTATTCTATGCGATGTTTTATTAGCAGAAGGTTACTTTACAGTAGTTATGATGTATGGTATATCTTGAGATATTGCTTTGTTCTGTTTGTTAATGTTTATATTATGTACTGGTGCTAAGCGATTGATCGGGGATATGCAGTAGTTCAAACTGAGTTGTTTAAGCGGTGTTTACATTTCACATTGGATTTTTAGTGAATGACCGAGACTGTAGCAGAGACCAGTGACTGAAGTCAAAGTATGAATTGCTCTGCACTGTTCAAACTGGTGATTGCAATCCCGGGTTCCCGAATCTCGGGATCCCGGTTGTTTTAGCCAGTCTCAAGTCTCGGGATTGGTGTCATTTCAGTCCTGGGTTTCATGATTACGAAAATATCCACTAAAGTAGTTCTTTTTTGAGTGTTAGATGAGGTAACAGTTTTGGCTTTCTCTTCAAAACTTATTCATGCATGCAAGCAAGTGTGCTTTTTATGTACTGTTAGTTGCATTTGGACAGTTGCAGTTACTCCCAATAGGGGCCTACTGCATCCTATGTATGTAGTAAGCCTAATAGGGCTGCTGTAGTGATGCTAAATAACGACCAGTTTGCAAGCCTAATTCCTAATAGGGATTCCGGGATTGAGAAATGATTTCAGGGATTGCATTCACTGGACTTCAGGGCTTTGATGCTTTTAGTTGCGGAAAGTATGCAGCAGGTGTTGGCCGTCATTATGAATCCATATAATATTACGTATCTCCAATGAGTTATACTCTGTGATGAACATAATTTGGACACATCACAGTGTTATTGTTAAGGTTATTGTTTGTGGCTGAATGTTTTGCGTTTAGTATACGTGCAACTATAGGCCTACATTCTGATGTTAGCAGATGTTAACAGCTTGTTACTGTGCTTAAGTATGCTGTCGTTGAAGCCTATGAGAAAAAGGCAAAAGAATTATGGCCAATTTTCACCTACGATGCTGACGCAACTCAACTCGAGTTGAGTTGCGTCATAGGTGTGAGTTGGCCATTAGGACTGTACGTAAAAGTGTGCTCAAAGCGTCAGAAATGAAAGGAGCTGCAATGAAAATCGGCATTTTAGTTTATCTCATTACTGACACTGAACGCATCTTAAGAATCATATCGTGTCTCATTAGTGTGTTAATGTATCATCTGAGACACGGCTGATTGATGTAAGTGCCATAGAGTTAACTGAGTCATTTTAGAGTCATTCGGCTGAATTTGTGTTTTTCATACAGGGTTCCCACGCCTCCTGGAAAGTCCTGGAAGTATCCTCCTTGATTTTCCAGAACTTGAAAAGTTTTGTAAAACAAGTGTGGTCCTGAAAAGTCTTGGAAATTAAAGCGTAAGGTTCTGGGAAGTTCTAGAAACTGAAAATTTTAGATATCCTTTCATCGGATGAGTTCTGTGAGGTTTAAAATGCGTCAAATTTGATTTCAGCTTCGGCTCTGCCCTCAACCCCACTAGGTTAGTTCACAATACTTCCAACCTAATGGGCTTTCGATGAAATACTTTACAATTCCTGCTGTTTGTCTTTATATTCAAACGTTGGCGGGCTTTGATAAGGTCCTGGAAAAATGTTTTAACGGTCCTGGAAAAGTCTTGGGAAATTTTTGTCAGTAGAAGTGTCGGAACGCTGTTCATAGTCATAAGGTTATAAATTTTCGTGGAAAACCTGCGTTTGTTATCAGTGAACATTCCTCTGCTGTGTTGCGAACATCTTTTGATCTTTGTGTGTATCATACTCGTTTGTATGTGCGTAATTTTGCTAATTTTTTTGTCAATTTTGAGCATGTGATTATTAAAAGACTCTTCTACGATAGATGGCTACCGATTAACTTTGTTTATTTTCACGAACATGTCTGCACCAGTGGTGGATCCAAGTATGGGCGGACCGGACGGCTGCCCCTTCCCATTGACAAAAATCGAGGCTGGTTGTTGCCATCATATGCACATTCCAGACATGTTTTTCCATTTTAATTTTCAACTTTTGCTTTCACTTTTTATATGTACATTCATAAAAACCTTTCAGCTTTGTGTGGCTTTGCCCCCCTTTCCTGACCCACACCAGAGTTTCTGGCCCTAGAGCCCGTTTGGAGACCCCCATTAAAGGGCTCGTGTTCCTTGCTTGCCATGGTCCGCCCCCCACTTCATCATCCTCTTTGCAAATCCTGGTAAATAGGTTTGACCATGGAAAATTCTTGGAAATAAAAATTCTGGATATTTGATGCATTTTAAGGTGTAGCATCAACGTAGCACTTAGGACTTTGCGCATTGGATTGCACTCTGTATGTACAGTCAATAACGGGCCCCGAGAATATCCCGGGAAAATGTATTGACTCCCAAATATTTGAATAGAATTATCTGGTTATTGTATACCTCATGCTTATGTGACCTTAGCCCTATCTCTCACCGTTTCTGGGATACAGCGACTTACCGGTAATATCCATATCATAAACTCATGATAATCGTTGATAAAAATTCTTCAACTGTAACAACTGATTACGGAAATTTTGCGACCAAGAAGTTGGCGTGAATATATCTGAGCATTTCCTACAGATTCATACACAGGCAATCTAGTAGGATCGTGGTTATGGCAAAGGGCTGATTGATTCCAAACCCGGGTTTCGGCGTAAGGGTCAGGGCTCAAACATTATTCTGTTGTGTTGACCATCGCAGAAAGCTGCCGCGCAAGTGAAGCAAAAATGCATATAGAACTGACTGGCCGGAACTCTAGTTTTTGGCCGACAGTTAGGTCAAGCCTTGGGTACGATGTGTCATCTGTCTGTCTGTAACGCATGTACTGTGGCTAAACCGTACGCCATAGGGGCTCGGCGATGGTACTATTATATTGGATATGGCGATGGCAAGTTCCTATAGGCTGTCAATAGTAAACATGTCTCCGCAGCGTTTTGGCCGCAATTTTGAATGCAAGTTTCTGCCTGCAGCCATTTCCAACGTGCGCCGAATTACTTTATCCCATCTAAGCGTTGATTGTAGCGTTCGATATAGCAGCGTGACGTTAGCGTGGATGGTACTGTAGTCACTGTGGGAAATCGCTTTTTTTCCACGACCGGAAGTCAGATGCTGGCCTCTGGTGGTACGGTCGGCCCACTCTAGCGACAGCTGGGCTTCTTGTTACTTGCGTACTGCTATTCGATCGATCGTTCATTCTTTCTTCACACAGACCAGCGGACCATATAACTGCAGCACATGCACAACAACCGCAACAAGGTTACAAGAAGTCAGGATTGTTTTTATCGAGCTGACAGCTTTTATGTTTGACATTTTCAGCCAAAAAAAACTATTTGTCGACGGCTAAACGCGCACGCTCGAGCACGTCGCAAAAATTGTTTGACTGCCTGTTCTTTCTAAAGAAACGCGCATATCCGCATTAATTTTAAACTACATATAAACCTACTGAACAGAAACTATGAGTCCATGCTCAATATTTATGCACTTCCGGCTTAATTTCCAAAAGCTCCAATAATACACCGTGTCTCAATAACAAAGTGCCACTTTTATTTTATGAATAACTCCGTGAAACATTAGCCGATTTCGATAATTTTTGGCATACAGCTTTAAAAAATTTGACATAAAACTCACTTTAATACTGTCGCTACACTATCTTGTAAAATGCAGAAGTCGTAGTTTGGCTGTATACAACAACGAATTCATACTGGGGGGGGGGGGGGCGCATGCATCAGCCCAAAAAAATCACTGAGACCACAAGATCATTGAAAAACCTGCTACATATTCTACATTAGTCGTGTTCATTTTAAAATCGTCCGTCGACGCATCATCAGCGAGTGAGCCGTTCTGGGTCGCGCGTTATTGAACGTGCTGTTGAAGAGTTGAGGAGGTAGTCCTCCGCTAGGTTTATCGCTTGCGTTCGTGCTGGAGGGGACATTTTCAGCACATGCAGTAATAACAATAAATTTGAGCTAATGCTCACGAGACGCGCGAAAGCCTATAGCAATTCCTATTCGCAAACTGACAGTCTATATCCAGCCATTTCGTCGCGACTTTTACGGGGGTACAGCTTTTCGATGTCCTACCCTCGTGCGCAGGTTTCCTTGAACCTAGAAAATCGAGACTTGGACCGTCGAAATCTACGTTCAATGCTGAAAATTTCATATGCAGCTTGCCCATGTCTATCTCAATTGGTTTCGGCGCAATTCACTCTTGAAATGTGTCTCGCAGCCCAAAATCGCCAAAAAATTCATAAAACCTTCCTACTTTAGCTTTCAAGGTCATCCAAGGTCAATGCATTTGGTGGCAATCGAGAGCCAGTACGACTTCCTATTACTGATTAATAATAACATAGGCCCTATCTCGCACCGTTATTGAGATACAGCGACTTATTGGTTAAAAATCGCAAATTTTTCCACCCTTTTTCATTTAGCGCCCTCGTTCGGGGTGACCCCATTCGAATTTATGAAAAAGCTTTACGGTTCCTGAAACTAGAGTCCTCCAGGCACCCGATGGTGAAGATTTGGTGATCCTAGTTTGCACCTTTTTTTGACTGATCCACCCGTGTGACAGACAGACGGACAGACAGAATTGCGATGGCTAAGACGCGCTGAAAGCAGTAGCTGATGATGTGATGTAACACGTAAGACTTTCTGAGAGATAGTAACTATTACTCGTGTTTGTTGCTATACAGTTAATCATTTCTGACGCATGAACTACGGTACCCAGTACGAGTTCATTGCTTTAAACAGCCAAACTACGACTACTGAATTTCACAATGTAGCGTAGCAACAGTATTAAGGTGAGGTTGGCAAAACTGTAGTCATTCACGTCAAGTTTCTTCATATAATGTTGCGTACCATAAATTAACAAAATCGGCCAATCTTTCACGCAGTTATCGAAGAAATAAAAGTGGCACGTTTTTTATTGAAATACGGTGTAGTTATAGCGAATGATAGCGCTGACACGCCGGACAGAGACAGTGGTGACCGGACACGTCGAAGCGATTTTTAGCCGACCGTACTTAAGTAATGGTCGAACTATTGGCATGGTTATCGTTCGTCCGTCTGTCTGTCCGTCCTCATCCCTGTCCCTTAATAGACAGCATTATGAGATTGATGACTGTCTGGAGGATAACAGGGAAGATTATTATAACTACCATTATGTTAATTACATATGCACACGTATAATGGAGTTTTTACAATTTTAAGTTTAGCTTGTTTTTTTGTGTTTTGTATTTCTGTAAAGGTTAAACTTTCTGTTTCTTTATTGTAAAAGTTAAACTTACTGTTTTATTATTATGTGTTTGTGTGCAAGTTTGTCTGAAAAGGCCGTCCCCGAAATGATCTATACTGTGTCAGGTGGGACGTTAAACCCTACTCACTCATTCAGTGTCATTCAATGTCTGTCCATCTGTCCGTTTGCCGTCTGTCACGGATATACTGTGGCTAAACGGTAGGTCGTAGGGGAAAACTTTTTACATGAATAATTAGCCCTGTGTCATAAACCTAAGCTGCAAAATTTCCAGCTATCTAGTGCAAGAGAAACATTTTCAAATTCGGGGTTGAATGGACGGGGGTAGGAAAAATGTGTGTTTTTAACGAAAACCTGGCCATATCTCGTTAACGGTGAGAGATACGGCCAAGGCTACTATTAAGCTTAATTACTAATAGGAAGTGCCATACGCCCTGTTAGATGAGATAGAAATCGCCGACCTTGGATGACCTTGAAGGTCACTGACAACCAGTAAGGTCGGCTATCCTAGCGACAGCTTGGCTTCTTGTATATTTTGTCCTAGGATTCTGTTGGACAGACAAAAATCCCAATTTTTGTTTTGAAGAGATATAGAACTGGTTAAGAAATTAACCTACGCATGTGCCAAAAGTGCACCAAAATGCATTATTTCCATACTAAAACCTTTAAAAATTCTGGGGAGGAGTTGTGTTCCCTTCAAAGACCTAAACCGCCTTGTGGCATGTGCCCACTCGACCTTGACCCCTAGCTCTGAAAACCTGCCGCCGCCCTGGATGATAATAGCATACGGGGCAGCAGAGTCTGATGTACAGATAGACATCATACCGACGGACAATAATATATGCTATAACTAAAACAGGACATCTGCTGACGTCCTATAATTGCGCGTTAAATTTTTTAAATGTCAAAAAAATATTACAGAAAATTACTGACATTTCTAAAAGTCTATTACATTCAACAGTGACTGTTATGGCATGGCTATTATTGGCCTGCATGTAAAATAGAAGTGTTGCAAAAATGTTTTACATGTGCATATACTACGACTTCATTATAAGCTTAAGCCTACTGCACAGAGAATAATGGACAAGATTGCACGATGCATTTTTCGTGTTTATTATAGAATATTTTAAAGGCACGTACAGAGCGACGTAATTGAACTGAACTGAACTGGCGTGGTTAACATTTTGACGAACTGACGTCACTTGCGTCATAGGCACGAGTCATGGGCAACGGGGCGTGGCCTAAAATGGGTTCAAGCAATCATATGGTGGGACAGTCGACTGAATAGTAGGGATGCTCACTCATTCGTCATTGGTTGACGCGTACGTGCACTAAGTCGTGCACGTAGTCGCCGACGCTGTTAGACGGTGCCAACTGTAATACATTACAGGTTGCCCATTGGTCAGTTCGTCAAAAACTACACCACGTCAGTTCAGTTCAGTTCAGTTAGGTCGCACTGCACGCGCCTTTAAGCACAGGCATAATAGCTAGGCTAGTCGTGCCAGAGTGGGTTACATCGCGTGTGATACGAGCGCAATATCGTTTGAAGCCGCACAATATTTCACCTGCGTTCACCTGGCATGCATGCAGAATAGAGACTTGTCACCAACAGCGTCGCTGTACTGTTGTAAGTTTTCACAAATTTTTAGCAATGTATTAGCCTGCTTTGGCTACTTGTCTAATGTGATTTAAAACTAAACATTGGCGTCGATCGTCCCGCGGATGAGAAAGCCGCAGACTTTTCAGAAGAGTAGCTGAGTCTTAATAATTTGAAATACTCCTACTATAGTGGCATTACAGTTACTGATTGGCGCATGTTGTCTTTCTTAACCCTAGGAATGCAATCGCAGAAGCCTTCATATTGTTTGCCAAAAAAAGTCGATGCCCAAGGAAACATTAATGAGTTACAGACTCCTATCATTCATCTAGGCCTACTGCCACATCTTGGTAGCCTACCGGTTAGGCCTGCACTGCTAATGATGTCGTTGAATATAGTTTGTTGTGGAAATAATAAGCAAGAAAAAATGGCTGTAACAAAAGCAAATAAAGTTTTAAAATTTCAGACTAAGTCACAAAACCAAAATAAGTCACAATACCTGTGACGGAAATGAAAATTCCCGTCACGCAACTGTCGTACGTCAATCGCTATCGTTGCTGCGAGTCTGTCTTCTTCTTCTTTTATTTCTTCTTTAGTTCTTTAAATCGTCGATTTCTGTCACGATGACCTCATACTCTGATTTTTTCTCTTTCTTTTAGTTAATTTATTTTTTTTATTTTATCTTTTATTTTTGTCATAAATAACTAATTTTCAACACATTCTTCTCTAGTTTCTATACAGCGTTCGCTTGCTGTTATAACGGTAGGTCTATTCGTTCGACATGCCCGACATACCGACAAGTTTTCATTTAATTGTAGTCGTTGCAATATATTTTTCCGGTCCATTTCTCTTACCTGCACCGGACACTTGCGTCGACGTTATTTCGCCGTGCACAGAACTTAAGCAGTTCAGTTGCATCTAAAATGTGTAGAGAATGCTGAAAAAAAGATAACCCGAGGAAACAAGTTCCGTCACGTGATCGCACTTGTTCGTTGCCATGACTACAGTCCGTTGTCACGACAGCGGGACAGCTTGACGTCATTCCACCCGGATCTACAGGTGAAGGAAGCGCGACGTCGTCCCTCGGCGGCACCGTCGAGTTTCATTTCATGTGCGCCGTCATAGCGATCGGAATCGCAGGAGGCACCGCCAACGCGATCGTACTCTACGCCCTGGTAGCGTCACAAGAGCTGGCTTCCATTAGCACAAGTTACTACTACTACTAGTGGCGGTGGCCTGGCGTAGCGGTAACACGTTTCATCCGATCAACGAAGTTACTGTATGCCGGGCCGGGTTAGTATTGCGACAGGTGACTGCCTGCGGGCAGGTAAACCATCTCGGTATGTAACCAGCCGCCTAGGTCAACTCAGCCTTCCATTCCTCCGGGATAGGTAAATCGAGTACCGGCCTATCTGGCTGGGGTTAAGACGGGGCGTGTTCACCTGTGTCGAGTGGCAGGTAACACTGTGTGATCCCATACGGCAGGTGACGCTCCGTAGCTCTGTGAGGAGTATTATCTTCTAAAGAGCTATACAGCAACCTTTACCAACCTTTACCTTTGACCTTTACTATTACAGATTCCCCAGCCTGTAGCATGGACTTGGCATTTATTTAAGACCCAGCTTTAATTCGAAGTTTCACAGTATTCATCACAATACTATGGTATTCGTCACGATAGCAAAGGTGTCCTCTCGCCAGAGCAGTGAGGTGTTCTTGCTTGCTTCAATGAAGTCTCCTCAACGGGTTGCAATCGACGAAATGACAGTAGCATTGGAACCTACAATTACAACCGCCATATAGCATAGTCTACGTCAATTCACAGTGAAATACAGGGAGGTCCATAAAGAACAACCCCCCGATTACACACAGCAGTAGAACCTGCACTGCACGAGGGTACAAAAACAAAACATCCAATCTATTGTCGACAATGACATCTCCTCAAAAAAAATGAAACAACTTTCTACACGATGCATTCTTTATCAGTCTTTTTCCCAAGTGCAATTAACTCTCTTGAGAAGTTTCTTAATAAATAACGTACAGATCTGCTTACTGTATTTCACTTTGTAATGAAATTAGTATTTAAGTAGCGTTTTGAAGAACTTTATAGTTTGTAGTAAGACGTTCTGCTGTAGATACAATGTTTGCCATTTTGCTCTCAATATTACATGTTAACTCGGTGCAAGGTGAAATACTGGGTGGTTCATAGGTTACATGCTGTTACAACCTCATCAAATATTAACCAACTTGCAAAATTCTTTCACTTGTCAAATCAGTGATAAACTAGAAAAAAACAGTAATTTTTAACAATCCAATCACAATTCTAAACACGTCGTGAAATGCTGAAAGTTATCTCATTATTTTAAAGGTTACTATGTTTCACAAGGTAGTGTAGCAATGCGTTTGTGGCTGTAATGGCATATTAAACGATCATCACTTAACTGCTAATTTATTGTAAAGTATATCGATGACAAACACTTGAAAAACAATCTATAAGTACACAAATCGACACAGCAGATTAGCAAGTACATAGGTCAATATTTGATGCATTTATACCAAAAACTTATATTAGAGACTTACTTTCCATCGGGTCACTGCATCATAAGAACGTACTATGTAGACAACAGAAAACTCCAAATTGTTCTGATTCACTTAAACCTATGACTTAACTCTGACGTTCACTGTATCTGGCCTTAGAGCTTGGAACTCTAATGCTTTATCTGCAGCTAATCAGCAACTCTATACAACCTCTCTAGTGAAGTAAGTAAGTAAGTAAGAAAGTAAAATGTAAATTAATATAGCGCACATTGTAAAATGTGCGCTATAAAATAAACCTTGTAAAATAAACCTCTACTGCGCTCGAATGATCTAGTGAAGCTAGCAATTTGGTATTATGCAAGCCACTTTTAAAGTACCAGATTGATTGGTAAACTGAAGAATCATTCAGATTAAGATGGCAATAGAAATCATAATTTTTAACTTCCATTTTTGATTAACTTACATGTGTAACTTCGTATAATGTGCTAGTATGTGGTAGCTTTTTTGTAGTTAGTAAGATACTGTACACTGATAACAAAAATTGCTAATGTCAGGTGAAAAATCAGCATAATACTCACAGCAAGTAAAAGGTTAACAGCAAGCATAACGCTGAACATAATGTACGGCTGTGGCAGCATGCTTCCAGCCCACAGAGGACCAAGGATCATTCCAAACTGACCAAATATCCGCCGAATGCCCTGAGCCAGACCTACGATTTCAGCAGAAACAACATCAAAATCATTGCATTACATAACCAACGAACGTTTGCATGTAACTGAAATAAATAGTTCAGTTATGATTCTGCACTGTGTCTCAAAAAAGATCCCCAACATTACCATTATTGTTAAGTTGTAACTTAAAGAAGAAGCATCAGATTTTACTAATTTCTGGTGCGAATATCCCCGACACCCAACGTGTCGATAACGTCGGGGATCCTTTTTTGAGACAGTGTATATATATATATAAC
>Ga0209454_1002500_pt1 | contig 12535 bp, 11 predicted proteins | sample WorMetHERISLAND1_2_FD_187400 | JGI IMG/M metagenome (GOLD analysis project Ga0209454, IMG submission 187400) | Marine gutless worms symbiont microbial communities from Max Planck institute for Marine Microbiology, Germany - Olavius geniculatus... | ecosystem: Host-associated > Annelida >...
GTACTAACCGGGTCCGGCGTAGAGTAACTTCGTTTCAGCCGAAACACGTTACCAACTACGCCACAGTGACGAGTTGAAAAGTTCATGGTCAGCTGTCACAGATTATGCAGCATCATTTCAGCATCAGGATTTTAGATGTGAGCTAGAGCTTACCACAGCACGCAGGGCCGTTTGCCGATGCTCGAGCAGAGCTTGAGTCAGAACGTTTGATATCTTCAACGCCAGTTCAGCATCATCCTCGGTGTTCATGTTACAACCGGCCTACAACAGACATCTGACTCAATGATACCGATGCAACTTTTCCCATCATTACCACCACCATTATGGGGTGTTCACACGATCCAGCAAACGTCCAGCAAATGTATTCAAAATACACGTGCTAATGCTGGACGTTTGCTGGAAGTTCGCTGGACGTTTGTTGCTACATGTTATAATGGACGAGCCAGCTGGATGTTTGCTGGATGTTTTGCTGGAAGTTTGCTGGATCGTGTAAACACCCTATTACCACACCAGTATCTCTACTGCAACTATTTCTGATTCCTCATGATTTGGTAGTGTAATGGCAGGTATATAACCAACACCAAGGTCAGTTAGTGATCTGTGTGCCATAGACTGATCCACAGTCCTCCTTACCTTACTTTACCTCCGGGGTGGACAGGCTCTTACACCTGCCCAGCACTGAGGCCGTATCAGCTCGGCCCAATGCGCATCCCCGAATGTAACCACAAGGTTACAGGTAGCAGCTATAAAGCCGTAGACGGCTATGAAGCCGTAAATAGACGGCTGTAAAGCCGTAGTCGGCTGTGAAGCCAAAACCAGCACAAAAGCACTGGTAACGTGTAGCAATCTGCTCTCACGGTTCGGTCAGCTCTTAGTTAGCTCCTCACCTCCAGATTTTAGAAATCTTTCAGGTAATTGATGCAAAGCCCCACCACCACGACAAGGTGGCTACCACGATTGGGCTGATCCACAGTCACTAACATAAACAATTTCTGGGATACGAGCTGATCTGTGGTTGATCTGCAAAGCAGAAGAAAACCCCTAATTACTAACGAAAGTCGAGCTGGATCTCCCAAAGATTAATTTTCACTTGTAAAGAATGTTTTTGCAGTCTAGATGTCTGTCCTGCCACCTAATCAATGGCACTAAACAGTAAACATCCAAGTGAAAAAGCTTCTATACAACCTTTGCACGCTTCTTTTTATAATATGTTTACTTAATTACTTCATAATTTATTAATTCAGATCATTCACCACTAAGATGCCATATCAGTTCCAGTGCAAACAACATTGCAGATGAATGGCAGGACGAATAAGTTAACATGCAACTACAATGACTCTAGCACACTCAACAGTGGCAGAAACACAACAAAAGCCCAGCTGTCACTAGGAAATGCTGACTGCACTACATTTAATCTGTTATTCACTTTAATAACATCAAGATCTTACCGATCATATCCCGCTATAAAACCTCAGTGGATGGCATCTGTGTTTCGGACTTCTGCCGGCGACAGTAAACAACTAACTGATTCAATGAAAATGCAGCCCATGCAGGCAGTAACTTTCCATTGCATATTGCAGAAAAGCGCTGCAGATAGCGACACGGCACACTGACAGCTAATAACAACTTTCCATCACCTTATCTAACAATACCATCGATGCCCCCTATGGCGTACCATTTAGCCACAATACATGTGTTACAGATGATGATGATGATGATGAAGGACGAATTAACTTTAGCGTGGCGTTAAGTCCTAAGACTACAAGGACACGTAACAATAAGCCTAAACAGTGAAGTCACGTAATAGTAGTCACTGCAATGAGACGTTCTTAGTCGTACATGTAGCTGTAAGACCGGGCAAAAAGTTCAGTTTTCAGTCTGCTGCGGAAAACTTGCAACGACGGAGACGACCGGACCGACTCCGGCAGACTGTTCCAGACTGATTCAGCAGTCACAGACAGATGAACGACAGGTCATGACATAAGTGCAACCGTCAGTGCGGTCAGCTAAAAAGTGAGGAAGAACTCACAATCGTTTCTTGAATGAATTTGATGTCAACGTCAGCACTGAATGGCGCTATACGGTCGGGCGACTGATACGATCTCTGATCTCGTGCTTCCATTTCGACAGTCACCACTTTCTCGCGTCGATCAACATCTCTGACGGGTGGGGCCGGAGGCGGTTCTTCGTCTTTCTCCAGCCTACGGTCATCGGTTGATGAAGCTGCTATTGAGCCATGGTTGTAATCCACAACCTGCAGCAGACGTAAAAAACTTTACGAAAAATTTTTTAAAAAAACGTTAAAAAATGTAAAGAACATGACAAGAATAGAAGAGCATTTTAAAAAGTTGAGCAAAAAACGTTAGTCCTAATTTGTTCAACTTTTTGCCTAATGCTTAAAGCTGTAAGTGCAGTATGGCTGTAACTAAATGAAGAGATAACTTTATTCAATTTCAATTCAACCCTGTAGTCATAAGACAAAGTATCACCAGACTAAGTAAGTAAACTACCACCACTTTTCATTTCTCCGTTTCAAAAGTGCTTCTCAATGTTATTGGTAAAATTTTAATAAACGTCTTCTTAAGAATGAAAGACGAAAAAAAACGTTTTTACATCTACGACCTGTAGAGATAAGCCGGGTCGTGAACTAGCCTCCGCCGAGTCATACAGAAGCCGATCACCGAACCTAGGCGCATCCCGACGATCAGAGTAGTCAAACACAGCTCTCTCTGCATACCAGCTATAGCCGGGGTGATGCATGAACGGGTCATATCCAAGCATTCGACCATAGGGCTGGCCAGCCATGTGTGGCGGTCTGTCCACGAGATCGTATGGCGGTCGATCGTACGGCGAATAACGGTCCATCATCCAAGACGGCGGTGGTGGGAGTCTGCCATAGGGAGGTGTAGGCTCCGGACCCTGAACAGTCAGTTCCAGAAAACACATTTCACAGCATTTTCAGGTGACACCAGAGCAATAGCAATATAATATTACCAAACCATGAACCAGCATCATTTTACAGTCTCAGAAATGGAAGATGACTGGCACTAGCTAATGGGGCTATACAGTGTTAAATATAGAGCCCATTCATTCAATAAGGATATTTACGAAAGCACAGCCAGCAATGGCCGACACGTTACAATGCAGTATGAAGCTGATTACACTGCTGTATTTTACGCTAATAAAAATACATCAAACAGAAAATTCCTAACTAACTAAGAACTCGAAAAGTTCTCAGAAATGCAAAATGGCATAAAATCTGTGTTTTACCAAGTAGAAGAAGACAGACAAACAGATTAAATGGCAGAAATAAACTGCAACATCTTAAAAATATATTTGATGCCAGAAAAGCAAATGACCATTAATGGCGACTGCTGCCCATCTAACTTAACTAAAAAACATGGCAACAACTCGACGAGTAATCAAATTATAACACCATGAATGCAAGAAAACAGACAAACAACTAGAAATTTGGGGCAAAGCCCAACGTGAGTCCGCCCGGCGCCCTAAGTCCGATTGGGGAAAATTAGGGGAGGGTAAAGCGAGGGGGGGAGAATTTCCCTGGCATCACGTGGCCTGAACTCAAATGCATTGGCATACGCCGAACGTACATTGTCGACTTAGGGTAGGTCGACATTAGCGCTTATAACTTGGTCCGTAGTGGACAGAATTTCACAAAATTGTTATTCTTCAACGCCGAAAGGATCGCTCTCGTCAACGCCGTTTAGATTATGTCATTATCTTCATCGGTTCCAGAGATATTTGTGCTCAAACTCGAAAGTTGTCGTAAATCGCACCGATTTTTGCACGTTTTTTGCTCTCCCAAATTTTAAGGGGGGCGCTGCCCCCAAATGTTGTACTTGCGTTAACACCCCAACATAGAGACACGTCAAGTGCCAAAGTTTTGTGGGGCTACACCCCTAACTCCGAAGTTATAAGCGCTAATTTATTCCATTTTAAGCCAATTTTTGACCTCCCTTTGAAAAAAGTTGTAAGGGGGGCCGCCGTCCCCGGTGGGGGGTGCGCTAGTAAGACTTGGTCATTCTCTAGGGCATGTAAAAATTTGGGGGCGCAGCACCCCCTAGGGGCCGAAATATGTTCTTCCGAAATATGCGCTTTAGGTGGGTACAATTCAACATCGAGATCTCCAAGGTCACTGGACCAAACCTCATCGGACTTGTTTCGCCTAACGCAGAAGGAATCGTGGTAGACGGAATAAAAATCCGATTTTCAAAATCTTCATCCGTTTCGAAGATATTCGCTGCCGAAGTTCGAAGTCGTCCGAAATCGGGCCAAATTTTGCATGTTTTTCGCCCCCGAAATTTTTTCGGGGTGCGCCCCCCAGAATTTTGGACTGGCATTATAAAATTGGGCCTAGTACTGACCATCATGCAAAATTTCACGCCGGTCGGCCCACGCATCTCGGAGACCTCGCAAGTGGAGAAAAAAAATAAATAAAACATCTGGGCTAAAACTTAAGTCCGCTCCGCAAGCTATCGCTTTCAGGCGGACTAAAAAATGGCAACCAATATTACACAGGTATCGCAACCAGTCTGAATGTGACAGCATCAACCATTAACAAAGAAGCATATCGCTGTGAAAACAATCCCCAAAAAACCTCTTAAAAGCAGTCGGATTTTCACAAATATCTTCCGGCAGTTGATTCTGCAAACTACAAAGTTTAAAAGTTACCGCCTTAGAGCCACATGTGGTAAAGATTAACAAATCCAAGTGCAGACGATTCTCATTTCTTCCATTACAGTCGCAAAGTCTGCAATTCTCAATAAAATAATTGTGATAACTGTCTCGGTGGTGTAACGGTAGCATGCTGAACTTATAACCCAGAGGTTGCAGGTTCTACTCCCATCTGGTGCACTGGCAGGTAAAACCTTGGGCAAGTTGTTCACACACGTGCCTTTGTCGCCAAACAGTATAATTTCGTACCTGCCTCGCCGCCGGGAACGTAACGGCATATATGGGAGAGGTGTAGCCTACCGCCCATATAGCTGAGTTGTGTTTGCACTCACTGGTGGCGTAGCATAGTAGTTAGAACGTCGGTCCTGGCTGACGAACTTTCCTTATCCTGCGCTAGACCGAAGGGATGGCTGCTTGACTACTTTGTGGGTACGGCATCCGCTATCAGTCAACCAACAAGGCCAACTCAGCCTGCCATCCCTCCGGGGTCAGTTAAATGAGTAGTAACCCATTATATGGGTTACGGAAAGTGGGGACCTTTGTACAGCTGACTGGGCTGCCTGGCCGGCTGGAGCGCCAGCCTGTGTTTGCAGGCTGCACGCGGCGGCTGTGCGATCGACGGCTCTGGTTAGTGAAGAAAAGCGCATCAAAGGTGTACGTTGTACACGACGATGCGCTATACAAATTGACAACCTTTACCTTTTTTACCGGCTCAGGGCCTTAAACGAAGATGAGCACCAACCCGAACGTCGCAGAACTGTGAGAGGGCGATGCTGACCAATGGGCAAGATACGTTAATTGTGACAAATGAGAGACATGTAACACATACGTGAGCAAATCGGCGTGAATGTCGGTCATCTGGGGGCTGTGGGGGCGGCATATCATCATCATCATCATCGTCATCACCGTTGTTGACAGACTTGTACTTAGCGTTGATCTCGGCCATCGTCCTCATCCCAGGCAAGTCTACCGACAGACGCATGAGGATAAAAAAAATGTCCAGCTAATTTTCAAGTTTGGGTTTCCGGGGACTCGGTGTTAGATGCATCATTGAGTTGCACTAACCAGTCGGAATGTGAGAGCATCAACCATTAACAAAGAAGCATATCGCTGTGAAAACAATCCCGAAAAAACCTCTTAAAAGTAGTCGGATTTTCAAAAATATCTTCCGGCAGTTGATTCTGCAAACTACAAAGTTTAAAAGTGAAGTGAAGTGACAATTTACTAAACACCAAGTACCGCAACTCAACAATATTTAGCCAAAAAATGTAGAGTTGGGGTACTCGATGTTCAGCCAAAGTTAAGGATAGGGTCAGTGTATAAAGATAACGTTAAGTTTTAAGTTAAAACTCGAAACTCGACTCCACAATGTTTAAAACTCAAGACAAGCAGGTGAAGCAACAGCTGCGAGAATATACTGAACAGAAGGCCATGTGTGGAAATGAACGTAAACTTGTGTACAGAATGCAATAACACAGTATTACTGCACTTATTGCACAAACAAACAAAATCAGATAAATAATGGAAATGGAATAGAACAAAAGCGGCTGCAGCTGATTGCTGACTTTCAACTTCTGTTCAAACACGAAAGCTTTTTCAATGGGCGACTTCACTTTTTGACTTGGACTTTCGCTAAGCCTAAACTTCGGTCTAAGTAACTGCTTAAGTCAAAAAGTGAAGTGATTTCGCTGAGCGAAAACATGGCGATTAACACAGACAGTTTAGTAAATTAAAACAGTCTGGTACCAAAAATAAATGCCATAATGACTACACAATAACGTAAGACATTACGTAATTACGTTATTTGTGCGCGCGGCGCAATTAAATAAGCAAGTCCAAGCGTAACTGGTTGATTTATTTCCTGTTAGGTTTACCGGTTTTCCGCCATTTTTAATCGTTTAGTTGAACTTTGATCTAAGTACAGACTTGAGCGTTCAGCTTTAGCTTCGGCTCAGCAAAAAGACTGAGCGAAAGTCGAGATAAGTTTACGCTGAAAATTGTTCCCGCAGTATTTTCTTACAAATCAGATGTTCTTACTGCTGGTTTCAAGGAATAAAACCTCATTTTCCGCATAACTGAGCCACAGCATAATTTCTGATGCTGAACGATACTACTGCTACTATTAACACCAAAAGCCGATCAATTCCACATCATTATCACTCTAAGAAAAAAATCTTACAAATCATTTGAAGGATAGAACTGTCGTATACCTAGTGCCATGTATTGAAATGGCATGCAGCCATCCGTGCAGCTGCTAACGTCTGAGCTGCTGACAGTTATAAAATGCTGAGCGATTCAGGCATCAACAGCACACTGGGCCTAGTTTGCAGCTTTCCAGTCGATCAGCAACCCAAAGTTATTCATGTACAACAGATGCATAATAATTTCTTGAATTTTTTGACATTTAGTGACCTTCATCTTCAACCTTCTGTACCAAGTTTTAAGCAACTCACTGGATACTTCTGCCTTGGAAACGTTCGGACCAATTTGAGTCATCCTACAGCTTTTGTTTTCAAGTTGGGAGTCCATACAATCAGAGAAAGGATAATAAAGACATGCGATGACAGCCATGTTATAAAAATTTTCTGATAACCAAGATGAAACAATACAAACCTTTGGCGGCCCGAGTGCCAGCATCTGAAATCTCCTTCCATTCACGCTTGCCAGGATCTTCGTCTGACAATGCACAACCAATGCCCATAATACAGTAAACCAGCTCACCACTGAGCTACATGCAGTTGATTGCCACCATAAGTCCGGCTGGATGAAACGATGAATTACTGCCTGCTGCCAAATGGATAGAGAATTTAATCCAATTTTGTGCAGTGACAAATCAATTCAACCAATTGAACATAATTGGTGTATTTTAACCCCTTACTGCAGTGATTTTCAATCAAGGTCGCGCAGAACCTAGGGATTCCGCGAGCATCTGCCAAGGGTTCCGCGGCTGGTCAGTAAAAAAGCGAAAAAAAATAACAGAAATTACGTCAGACCATGCCACAGAAGTAATAATCACCAAATACTTAGTTCGAAGTTAGCGCTTAGCCATCTATTTTTGCATACAGCATTGAATATTTTTCTCTTGTATTTAATTAAAAACACCGTACGTGGAATATACGAAGATTTTTCTTGTTACTAACAGTCTTAACGTATTTGCATTCAACAATGAACACTAAAGTATTAATGATAGTGTTAAGAAATTGTTTGTGCATTTATTGAAAGAATTTCAATTATTGAAACGTTCTGTTTGAAATGTATAAAGTCTCATGCAGTAGCATAGCCAGAGGGCTTCCATGTGAAGTGTAAAACGTGTAAGATTTGATGATAATTTTTTGGGTTAGTAGACTGCCACGTAGGGTGCTTTTAATTAAATACAATAGGCTAACGACTTGCTGTCTACGTGTGAAATAAAATTGCTAAATAATACTATTTTATACGATTGAGTTAAACATGCTTTTGTTTTCTGCTCAATAGTCAGTTTAAGGGGGCTTTGCCATCCAGATACCCACTGGTTCTCTGTTTCGACTCTGCTGAGAACATCAGCCCCCAGACACCCCGAAACTTCAACATCGTCTACGCCACTGGACTCACCGATCATTGCATGGGGTTCTGTGAGTGATTTTGACACTTACTTAGTGTTCTGCTGCAGCAAAAAAGGTTGAAAAACACTGCCTTACTGTGCAACTAATACTATGTCAAAAATCAAGACCTAATTCACACAGTTGCAATTGACTCAGATTCGACACAATTACACAATCAGACATACTGACAAGATAACCACAGCGGAAACCTTCTTCTATGCTATGTCAATGACTTTTTGGTATCTGCCCAATGGCAGCACCGTTTCCCCCAAAATCTAATCAACTGTATACTCGATCAAATCCAACATTCCCTGAAAATTTCGGCCAAATCCTCTTGTAACTTTATCCGCAATCCTGCTGACACACTTTCTGCCATACATTGCAATTATAAAAAATCGACCCTAGATCCGAATGCCCGAATAGATTACTACCAAAAACTTGCAAACTTTGTGCTTGGTCATGTCTAACCTTCCATGAAAATTTCAGTGAAATCCACCTTTAATAACTTTTCTCTAATCCTGCTAACAAACCAACAGACATACAAATAAATACATAATGTTCCCAATTTCTGAGTCAGCACCATGACTATTCCAGACATAACACTTCAGTCCTAAGAAATTGAGGACCTGGGCGCAAATAAAGAAATTAATAAACGGCACCAATCACATAACTTCGCCACTGGAGGAAGTAAACACTACGGGCTGATAAGAGCCAGTTAACCAATCATCACCTGAGAATGGAGTCATGAGGACTTTGACACGAATTTTGTGCCGACCCTCAAGACGCTGGTACTCTGCAGCGATTTCCATTGCTCGTTTCATTTTCTCCGACTTGCGTCGCATGTAGTACAGTTCCCAGTAATCAGGAGCTCCGTGAAATTTCTAACATCCAACGAAAGCAGCAAGCAAATGATCCGAGTTTAACTATTAACTGCATTGCCACCGATCGCATGCCCACGACACATATTGCAGTTTAACGGTCAACTTCCAGGAACTGCTCCAGGCTGGACCGGTTTCCAAAAAACGTCTGAAATAGCTGTGGCATTAGTTTCCACAAGTCAAATGCTTTCCTGCTGCTCTCTACCTTTAACTTTACTTGGCGACAGTGAGTGGTTTCATAACAGCACATCAGCACAATTTAGGCCATTCAGTGCCATAAATGGTTGAACACAGTTTAAGACAATACAACTTATGCTTACTTGGCAACCAATAATACTGTGACTGACAACAGCAGACTGGCAGCTGACTGACCATGTACTTGTGACGATGTTTGATTCCGACGACATGATGTATCACTTGACGTGTGTCCATCTTGGACTGACAGAGATCACAAATGTAGCACGGCTCTGCGTTCGGATCATCCATCTGATATTCCGTCAAGTAATCCAAACCTGTAGAAAAACAACTGTTAAAAATCACGCAGAATATACCCCATGTGCTAAAATAAACAAAACAAACTGTACATTGATGCTATTAACAAAGACACAGTAAGTACTATTCTAAATCGGGACGTTTTCTTTGCTTTAGTTGCTATAATCAGCTTCATTCCATATTCTATTATTTACACTCTGTTTCACGCAAAAGTTGTTACTGCACAGAGAGCAGTTTCTCAGCAGTTATTTTGCTTTTAGCTGATAAGGCTTCATGTGTTAATAAAGTAAATGGAGCAAAAAGTAGCATTTTTCCAACGGACAGCAGCAAATTTCCGACGAAAAAATTACGGTTCATCAAAATTTCAACTTAAATCCTGAATTTCCTTAAAATGAAAGTTTTCAGCCCCAGATTTTTCACTTTCAATAAATATTTTCCTACAAAAACACAGCCCAAAAGTTAGAGTAGGTACATGCCCTCTGCCCTCCCCTCCTTGTCACAATGCCACTCTTAAATGGAGAGTCACTTTTGTTATGCGTGAGAGCTAGCATAGCGCGTATTAGCTATGGTAATTCTGTCTTGGTGTCTGTCACAACCCGGTACCGATCGGAGCCCAGGTGAAATAAAGACTTCTGGTTTTCACCACATGATAGCCTAGAGTCTAGCATTTCGTGCAAAAATTTCATGCCACTGGGCGAAAAGGATCCCCTTGAACGAGGGGAGAGAGGAGCACCAGAGAGGAGAAAAAGGGGCACCCCAGTTAAAAAGGTGTCATTCTACCGTTATTGGCTCACCTAATGTGAAAATGGTTGCAGATAGGCACAGATATGCTGCTCATCATAACAAGCACTAGTGACGAGCTTCTTAGGAATGTCAAAATCGATGACCTTAAATGACCCTAAACCCCCCAAAATATAGGGTTTTAGTGAATTTTTTTGCGATTTCGGGCTGTGACACGCATTTCAAGAGTGAACTGCACTGAAATGGCTGGAGATAAACTAAGACAACCTGTGTATGAAATTTTCAACATTGAATGTAGATTTTAGCAATCCAAGTCCAGATCCTCTAGGATCAAGGAAGCTGTGCACGCAAGTGTCAAAGAGGGGTTTCCCTCTAAAAAGTGATTATTTATCCACTGATGGCTTGTCGACCATGAAAATGGTTGCAGATAGGCACAGACATGCCGCTTAACATAATAAGCACTGGCGATGAGCTTCTTAGGATTGTCCACATTGATGACCTTGATAGCGATCTTTGGCTGCAAAAGAGTGAATTGCGACATTAGACCAAGATTACCTGCGAACAGGAACTGCTATAGGCTCTCGCGCATCTCATAAGCATTAGCTCAGATTTCTTGTTTTAATTGCATTCAACATGTCCTCAGTCAGTCACTGGTAAAGTGACTAACATGCTCATGGCTGCAAAAAGACTACAAAAGAATGTATGTTGTGGCAAAGCATTGAATATACATTTATACAAAGTTATCACAACAAAGACTAAGTGGCATTTGTTTCCAAATACAGGAGCAACTGTCTTCAGTCACAATGCCATAAACTTCCCATATAACATTTACACAGGTTATTAACTGGACTCTCAACAGAACCCAGCACAACCTTCAGAGACAGCTGGAGAAGTATTAGTTTATTTCAGACAGAAACGTATTTCATGATCTAGTTAGTTCTCCTATCTCTCACTAGTGCATCCAGGCAGAACACTCCGTCAATAACGGCCATGAAAAAAAGTACGCTTCAACACGGCTTAAGTGTATTGTGTCTCATTACAGTCGTATAATACACTGAACCATGTTGAAACCTATACGTATAGTAATGCAACAAGAGAAATATAGTCACAATAACAATATTCCGTCATCGAATACGTCAATAGTATTCACCAATCAAAGGCTCTTTGCAACGATCAATCTCGTCCTGTATGCGAAGCACTCTTGCCTTCTTGGCCTTTGCAAGAACAGGCTCCTCTTCTATCTGCTGTTTCTTTTCTTCCACTTTCTTCTCAAAGTCAGCTACACATAAAACACATTAACAACAGACATGCACCGGAAGACTAAAGTTTGGTCTTGTTGCCTGGAGTCTTTACAGGCAAGTATGGAGAAATTTTTTTCTGTATGTACAAAAAATACCAAATTGGTCTCACCCAAAGTATGAAAAACTACCCAAGTAATGTAAGTCAATAACACCCAAAAACTTATTAAAGGTGCATTGGACCAATGTGGTTCATAATCTTGGTTCAGCTGAGTTGAACCCTGATCAGCTGATCCTGTTCAGTTGAACGGCCATGCTTATACCGTGGACAATTCTGATTGGTCGAGCCACGCTAGGCCTGTGGGCCAACAACAGTGACATCTTAGTAACACGCAATATGTTTTTTGAATAGAACAGAATTCAAATCAAATATTTTTTGCAGCAATGGCAAACGAAAGCCATTCATCACTTGAACCAAGATCAAAATTTTGTCGATGGACAGATGGCAGTTCAAAATTGAACTGGGATCAATGCTTGAAACGCTGTAGTGTAATTCAAAAACACAAATTACAGCTGAACTAAGTTCAAAGTCAAATTTACCCAAGATCAAAGTTGAACCACGTCAATGCAATGCACCCTAAATGTATATGCTTGATTAATCAATCTCACTGCAAACTTTCATCAGTGTCATTACGTCACAGGCTGAAAATGAAACTGTTTAACTGAAGCATGTCATCTGCATGCCCATGACCGTAGCAGCAGGTGACCATCAACTTACGACAATCTATCATCATCTCTCTCCAGCAATGTCACGAATGTCATGAAAGTTCACGTCGCTTCACAGAACAATACAGCATTCTGCTGTATCATACCGTATGAATTTTTTATGTGACAACAGCATTAACACAAG
>Ga0209454_1002502_pt1 | contig 12528 bp, 6 predicted proteins | sample WorMetHERISLAND1_2_FD_187400 | JGI IMG/M metagenome (GOLD analysis project Ga0209454, IMG submission 187400) | Marine gutless worms symbiont microbial communities from Max Planck institute for Marine Microbiology, Germany - Olavius geniculatus... | ecosystem: Host-associated > Annelida >...
TATATACAGTGTAAGGGTGACATCGTGGTTGTAGATATAAAACAGCACAAATCACAATTTAAAAATTCAAACATCACCATTACACAATGTTAGAAGAACTTTGCTGACTGTGTAATGGTAAATCGTAAAATGTGTTGCTACATTTTACGAAAGTTCGGCAAGACTTTTGGTTTTTTTGCCAAAGCTGCCTAACCATGGCCTCACACAGAAGCATTCAGTGACTGTGAACGCAGATCCTTGTTCAGCAATTATTATTATACAGCACGTCAGCCACGAAGAGCTATACGGATGGACAACAGATTCAGCAATGCCGATCTACAACTGATGCTGGCGTCTTGAATCGAACAAACAGCTGGTCGACAGACGCGGTGTGCGCATCATCGCAATGTCGATCCGCCACTAGTCCGCAGCTCTCTCAACAGATCCGTAACTTCGAAAATAGGCTAACCACCGCGACTTTACGTTCTGCCAGTTTAATTGCGGCCCTTAATAGCGGACAGAAGCCAAACCAATGATATATTGCATTCGATGCAAATATATCTGAATACACACGATACATGCAAACTATAACAATATCTAAGAAAACAATATTCATATGAAAATGCATTGACGAACGAATACCGTAGCAGCTAGTTAGCGTATAAGTATGAAATATGTAAATTTACATCGAAGTTGACAGCTTTTCTAAACATAGGTAAACACAGTAGTTGAAAATTATTCTCTAAAGCAGATTATTGTGAGAATGTACGTCAATAGGCTAGCTCTTCATTCAGTCATAAAAACCTCAATAGAAAACAGAAACAGTACAATGCAGGACTAGAATTTTATCTCAAAAAGTGCTGCACTCACCAAATCACACGAAAAACACAGATAGTTAACAATAAACCCAGCTATAGTAAACGCGGGCCGACCGTACTGCATGCATCCGAAGGCCAGCGGCCGCGGAAAGAAAGCGACAAAAACTCACCATCGCTCTATCCAAGGGTGCCATCGCCGACCCGTTTACCCACAATAGTGCGTAATGACTCTTCAAGGTCATTTAAGGTCGATTATTTTTGTTTTATTTGAAAAAACTTATGCGATTTTCTACTGGAAATTAATAGCAACTTTAGCCCTATCCCTCACCGTTTCTGAGATACGGCCAGTTTTAGGCTGAAAAACGCACATTTTCCTACCCCTTTACATTCAACCCTAAATTTAAAAACGTTTCCCTTGCATTGCACCGCCCAAGTTTTGCACGCGGAGAGCCCCCGTACAAAGCTAATTACTCGTGTAAAAATTTTTCCTCTATCGCTTACCGGTTAGCCACAATACATTTATTACAAACAGACAAACAGACACCTGGTAGCGAAGCTCGAGCCATAGGCCTACCCTTAAGCTTACAGTTTAACGGTCGGCCCAAAATAGTTCTGCCCGATATTGTTCGTGCAATATTTTTTGCGTAAATCAGTGGCGTAGCCAGAAATTTCATTGGAGGGCCTCGTCTCCTTCCTCCTCTCCTTTTCCTTTTTGACCCTGCCCTTTTTGTTCTTTCCCTTTGTACTCTCTTTTTTTACTTCCTTTCTCCTCCCTTTCCCTGTCCTCTCCTTTTCTCCTCCCCTCCTTTCCTTTAGAAGCAGGACCCCCTAAAATCTAGCTACGAGATCTGGAAGAGCGCAGAGAGCTTCCCTAGCGGGGTCTAGGGCGGAGCCCCAGCCGAGATCAAATTTGGTGCATTTTATCTTTAAAAATAAGATCTGGTGGCAACAATTTTAATTTTTTTCGAAAATAAACTGACCAAATTGGTACATTTCGTGCAGTTTATACGAATGCTTATGTTTTGTCTGGAGGATTGGGGCTTGGGTCCCTTTCCCCTTCCCCTCCCCCATTGGCTACGCCACTGGCGTGAATGCAAATTTGGTCTCATCACAGTTCCGCATATAATTATGACACAGAGGTGGCCGCCAGTAGAAACTGTGTTTTCAATTCGCCGTGGCTTACTGTAGCGGATGTCAGTCCACAGTGATCTAATCCGGCGCCCGCGCAGCTCCACCGGTAGAGAGCTGCGAGAGTGCTGCAAGAGACATAGATATGAGCGCCTGCGAAGCATATAGGTCGTTACGTCGGACGGCTTAGCTTCTGTGCTGTAAGAATCAGAAAGTTGCGTGGTCGTCGTCTGGAACGGCATCGGACGCGGCTTCTGCGCGCCGTGATGCTGACATGTGGTTACTCTCTGACGAACTGTCGCACTTGCGCACTTTGCGCTCGGTCGCACACGTCGTCTTTGCTCTGATTCTGACGTTCGTCTGTCAACACACGCACGCACTTCGCACTTCCGGTCGGTATTGGTATAGACCTATAGCCTAACCGTATTTTTTCTCGGGAATCCGTGTTTATCAGGCTGCAGGCGGTAGATACTGTAGGACATATAGGCCTACGAGAAAGACGAGCCGTGGTATTGCAAAAAACCTGCTATAATCAGGGGCGTATTCAGGATTTCAAGTTAAAGGGGCGTGAAGTGAGGGGGTCTGGGGGACAAAGTTTCCCAGAAGCTGAAGCTTTTTTGCTTATAAGAGCGTATTTTTTTGTGTCCCAGCGTAACTAAAAAAATTTTCTTCAGAGAGCAAATCCAGAGAGTTCGTTTTTTTTCCTTTCGTTTCCTTTGCCTTTTTCCTCTCTTACTTTCCCCCTCTGTTTTCCGTTTCTCCCTTCCCTTTGCACCCTCTCATTTTTTCTTCTCCCCCTTTGCGGCCTCTTTCCTTTTCTTCCCTTTAAAGTAAGACCCCCAAATTTTTTGTTTGGGGATATGGGGAAGCACTATCAGCTCCCCTGTAAAGTCCCAGCTGAAATCAAATTTAGAGCATTATAATATAAAATCTGGTGGGAACAATTATAATTTTTACGAAATAAACTGACCAAGTTTAGTCAGTTTAAAGTTAACACTGCTGGCAAACAAAGGCGGTGCACAGCGCCACAAATTTAAAAGCAGGTGTTACAAGTAATCTGCGAGCGAAGCGAGCAGAAAAAAATTGAGTTGTTGTACGCAGAATTGTCGCATTAACTGTGCCGGGCGTATTTCAGGCAATTTGCATTAGGCCTGTTTGCCGAGTTTAGGAGGGGGGGCGCCGTACGCGCCCTTTCTAAATACGCCGCTAATAATTTTTGATGTGCTAGTTAGAAAACGCGTAAAAGTATCCACGGCTTGCTGACAGTGCGGGTCAATCGTCATTCTAATGTTCTCTATAAGATCTAAGTTTTGTGCAACTAAGCGCGCAATAGCCGTTAAAACGTCATCAAAATTTCAGTACCAGTCGAAAGAACGTATACAACGTTGTAAATATTATAGTGGCCAATGAGTAACAAGAACAGAAAGCCGCAAAGGAAGGGGTTGCTTCACTTTTCAAGGAGTGGAATTTGCAAGTAAAGGAAAATGGAAGGAAAATGGTAGATTTTGGCGATTCCATTCCTGGCAAATTTAGCGCCTCCAATGAAACCTATGCACGATCCACTATCATTTTGATTATGTGGCACATGTATAGGGACTGACATTGCAGGCTTTCTGTTCCACCCAGGCCATCCACCTTCGTGTCACCTCACATTTGTTGTGCATGCAGAAATTCTGGGTGTCTCTTTAGAACTAGGTCACCGATATTGGAACTGTGTGAAGCGAAGAGCGTATACGTAAGAATCTTAAGGTGCTGTGCCGTACGGTAGCTGGTTCGCTGTGACGGTCAACTTTACAAGTTTATTTGGCGTCAAGGCGTTATACGGACGAGCAACACAATGAAATAAACGCACGATCGCTGATCATAGATGGTTGATTCGTTATTACATTAACTTTCATGAACAGCTCCTCAACGGCAATGTTGTCTCCACTCCCTGCACTTAGACCGATTTATTGGTGTGCACTTGTTTTACTGCAAGTTGCGAACGTTCCCGTATTGAAGACTTCATCACTACACAGCATAATTTAACCCTGGCGAGAAACAAAAAACTATATTCAGTCTAGATTTCGGTACACTGAACAGGACAGTCAACTCAGAATAACAGCTGTCACAGTGTAATGACTTCTGTGTTATTCTGCTGTTGTTTAATTCTAAAAGTATACAAAACATTATTATCATATGCATTAGGGCCAGTATACCTTTAAGCCTAAAATGTCATTTTCTTGGGCACGAAAATCTTTACTAGAAGATTTCCGTCTTTTTGTGGAGACCAAAGAAATCCATACGTCATGCCATCATGGTCCTGCAGTGTTGACTGTGACGCTGAATTTGTTGCAGGTCTGGGCAGTCCGGATGAAGTGCGGCTTGTCGACACGCTCTTCGAGGGATACAACGAACTAATACGTCCAGTTCAGAACCTCACCACCAAGGTCAAGGTCGAAGTACAGCTTGCCCTCATCCAGATTATCGACGTGGTTTGTTGTATGCTCAATTACTTTTAAACTATATGTTTGTTCAATATTCATCAGCGTTGGTGGCGCAGAAAGTCAAGGCCTGCAACGGCTATTGGCTTATTTGGTTCGTAATTCTTACAGTTTCTCCCTTGCAGAGATCGATATAAATAGCAGTGGAAATACCTCATAATGGCGTGTGTAGCCTACTGTCATCGTCGTCATCATCGGCGTTGTGAAAACAAAAACCAAAATAATTTCACAAGGTGAAATCGCTGTGGCATGATTATGGCTTCAACCCTGAATCTTTTTCCCATAAGGGTTAATGACCCCATATCTAACACAGTGTGTTTTTGTATCCCACAAATGTACCTGGCATTTAAAACCAAAGCTGTACGAATGTAAGAGACGGGTTGGATTGCGAACTTGCGAAGAGTTTGGACTTTGATTACGTTTGAACTGATGGATTGTTTTGGGGTTAAGACTTAAAAGTCGTAAACGTAATTTGTACCTTCTGTTATGCACCGACATGGCTATCTTGGCGTTGCTCGCGACATGGTGCATATCTCAAACCGTTAAATCGGTTAATGATTAAAGTTTTAAAAAAAAGCCGATCACTAGTTGTCCAGAAATGGGGACCGAACGTGGCTAGGTTGGATCTTGTTAATAACTATGAGTGCATGAAACTCTCATTTAAATTTCGTTGCGCGAGCAAACGGACACGTTTACAGATAGCGACGTCAAATACGGCGGGCGGAGCGAACGCAGCGTATATTCGGTGTAGCCACTGACAGTAATGGGGTGTTTACACGATCGAGCAAACGTCCAGCAAACTTCCAGCAAATGTATTCAAAATACACGTGCTAATGTTGGACGTTTGCTGCCATGTTATAATGGAGCTGTACGTTTGCTGGATCGTGTAAACACCCTATAAACGGCGTCAAGACAGACAGTTCTTCTACAGCGAGCAGAGCGGATCAGCGGTGGCCGGTAAGAGCAGAGAAGAGGCTAGCCGTGGCGTGGAATTGGAAATATTTTTGTCGGCGGCAACACAAAGCTGGCATTATGCAAGCGTTGATGGTGTAACGAACGGTCCCGGTCGCGGGGGCGAGATCGTGTTTCTCCGTCGCCAGCGAGTTATCGGTAAACGTTCACAGCACCACCAGCAGCAGCAGCAGCAGCATGAACTGTAGGGCTGAACCAGGTGGAGTTGTGAAGCCAGGTGAGTAGTTTTGAGGTGGTCCGGTCGGTCGGCTGGCTGGATGGGTTGCCTGAAAATGCAGGACCTGACAATGGCGGACCAAACTGTGTTGCTGCATTCTTTGACAAGTTGTAATTATAGCGTATATTTCTTTGACGAATAAAAGCAAACTGTCTCTATTCGTAGTCATTATTAATGTTTTAAAGTAGATTACAATTTTCGCGAGCTGAGCGAGCGAAAAAAAATTTGGACTCTAGATTTTATGACGCTATGTGCTTCATCACCCTTAGGTTCAAACGCCCATGTCTTTATCTCTTTTCCTCCTTCTCTTCTCTTCCTTTTTTCTCCCGTTTCGCCCCTTTTCTTTTCACTCCTTCCTTTTTTACCCCTTTTCGTCCTTTTGTTGAAAATCCAGATAGGTCTGGGGAACGCTGTAATTAAGCGGGATTCGGGGCGGAGCCCTGGCCGCCAAAGCATTTTTGTGCTCTTTAAACTCTGAAGTTGCGACTAATAGAAACAATTTTCCGTCGCTGCCGGACACAACTGTGTACAATAAACAGACAAATGAAATGCGTGAGATAAAACTTAAGCGGGCGGAAAAGCGTGAGTTAACTGAAAATGCGCGAGACTTGGCATATACACAGATTCACGTTACTTTACTTAGTTACTTACGTTGAGGCACTCGGGTGCAATTGCCTTCCCGTTTAGTGAACACTTGTACAAATTTGGCATATGCCTAGGCATTAAATAAGCATCTAAATTTAATATCCTTACATATTCAAAGTTTTTTTCGTTAAGTGAAGAATAAGCAATATTAAAATTTTATTTTAGTTGTAGGCCATTCCCCGGCAGTCTCTCCGTGTTTTAAAAATCTTCCAGCGGGCCTACGACCTGATACTGCAAAGCTGAGCACCACTTCGCCGCCTGGCCAACAGTGCAGGATAAGGAAGGTGGAGATCCGCCATTGTCAGGTCCCGCAATGTCAGGTCCTGCATTTTCAACGACTCCGGCTGGATGCTGAACGTGGCGTGGTCGTGGCCGTGGCCGCGGAGCTGTCAGTCATTCACAGCAACGTATGATGCATCGCTCATCGAACGTACGAGCTGTAGGGAAGAGTTCCCTTCACTCCAGTCGTCAGAACCCGTCATCTTCTGCATGCCTGCCAGTGATATCCCGTTTACACGATCCAGGAAACGTCCAGCAAACTTCCAGCAAATGTATTCAAAATACACGTGCTAACTGCTCGACGTTTGCTGGATCGTGTAAACGGGGTATGACTGACTTCGGTAAACACCTAGTCGGGTGACGTCACTTTGCGTCGGCCGTCGTCGACGTAGTAGCTTTTCCAACACACAACACTACCCTACGCACTAGTCCGTCTGCCTGTATTCGTCCGTCTGTCTTTTTCTGCCTTTCTCCGTCCCTCCCTCTCTGTATACAGCACTGTATCTGCAGCCGTGTCTGCAAAGTTTCGAAACGCGAAGCCACGTCGATTCGGAATTGATAGCCGATAAAAATAACTATCAAAAATAAAAAATATAATAAAATATAATAAAAATAATTATCAAACGTGACTGAAGCTTAATTGACAATATAATAGGCCAATTCATGCTTAAAGAGTGTGCGAATTTTGCCTGTAGGCTTATAGGCCTACGTGTTGAGAATTGAATTTTTTTTACGCCACGAAATAATAGTCGGTGAATGTTTGCTGCCGCATTAAACGCCGATAAACCGGACTTATTAATTTAACGTTGCTTAATCCGCATTGTAATACGCGTATTTTACACGCCACGTTTGATTTTAAGCGGCATAGCCGGCTAGTGCGACAGACGCTATCGTAGAGTTGTATACCTCCGTCTCTGCCGTAGTCGTTGACACAATAAGATGTCGTTTGCCAAGGACACTCACGCTTGCGACCCTCGTCAAAGTCAAAGCAGGAAGTCATTGTCTATCCAATGCAATGCATTGCATTGGACAAAGTAGGCCTATAAAATCACGTGAGCGTCCGTGCGTCCGTCCGTCCGTCCGTCCAATATTTGAGACGCCATATTTCCATAACGGTGCAAGATAGGCGCATGATCACAATGGACCATTTATAGTAAAGCGCTGGTGACGAATGGAATGGTCACGTGACAGGCAACGTTAATGTTTAGTTATAATAATAGCGATGGATGACAATAACATTGCTGCTGTACACTTTGAAATTAAAAATTTTGATTTTTACTAGTCTAAACAGCTTACTGATTAAATTTATATGAACATGATATAACTATCGAGATGCATAGGACAGACTCTTTGTTCGTATATGAACATTATCTTGTTGTCTGTCTGCAACCGTTTACACGCTAAATTAGCACTTGGATAGTAACCGAAATCGCATATTTTGAAAGGGTACTCAAATTAGACGCTCCCGTACAGTCCTCGCTTAGCATCGCGAAATGTTGTCACAAAAACTAGTCTTTGCGGCAGTTACAGTGATAATAGAACCGGTGAGTGACAAACATACACGCACAGACAGACGCCTCTACGATAACTAAGATGCACATAGCACTATTTGAGTACAGAGTATCCGAAAATGTTGAACTGCTGAATATGGCCTTGGATTGATCTGATCATTCGACCCAAGCTGTTTCTTTTCTTATTTACCCCACCGCGGCTCAACAAAGAAATATTTGCGTTGTGCCTGCTGGAATCGGACTAAGGTGCGTTATGGTATGTATGCTGGCGAATGTTATTATGGCGGCGCGTTGAGTGTTGGTAGGCTCATTGCAGACGAGTTGTTGCAGCCAGCCCAGCCCTTATGCACTGCCCCCTCACATTAACGTCACGCCGGTGACCTTGTGTATGATTATTGCCTACCTTTAGAGGTAGATCGGCACAAGGAGAGCGTGAGTGATAAATTGCGAATATATAGGTCTACGTGTATACACACACACACACACACACACACACACACAGAAAGCACAGGCGTGTCTTCCAGGTAGAAAGCTACTACTAGTGACTGCATCAGCAGGAGATATGGTGTAGTAATGAGTGAAATAGGCTAGTGGCGGGCATTCTGTTTGACGTATGCGGACTAGCATGCAGTCGACACGGACAGACAGACACGGTCTGTGCACGGGTCAGACTGTAGATCATCCTCAGCCGCCGCCAAAAGCATTCTACTCGCCGACGGGCGCCTCGCGGCCCGTAAGTAATGTTGCGGCGGCATTTGGCGGGCATGCCTAGAAGCTTTTGCGCGTACAGACTGAACGATTCAGAGGGAAGGAGAGAGGAGAGAGAAACGGGCGGTCGGTCAGCTGTGACGCGCTACCGGCAGCAGCTGGCGCACCGGCGCCAGCGTCTTACCTAGATTAGTTGTAGCAGCAGCGACGGCAGCAGCAGCTATAGACATGCGCGCGTTTAAATGAAAACAAACGTTTATCGCTCTTCATTCTTTCCGTTATGGACTTGCTGCACTACCTGTGACATTATATATGTTATTGCTGTTGTTGTTGTTTTGTTAATGCCAGTTGCAAGTTTTCCGCAGCAGACTGAAAACCGAACTTTTTGCCCGGTTTTACAGACATGACTAAGAACGTCTCACTGCGCTGACTACTATTACGTGACTTCACTGTTTAAGCTTATTGTTACGTGTCCTTGTAGTCTTAGGTCTTAACGCCACGCTAAAGTTGATTCGTCCTTCATCATCATCATCATCATCATCATCATTAAAGGTTAATTTGTAACGTTATGCGATATAAATTCACGTTTTACTCACTCAATTACTTACTTAGTGCTTTGGTTCCATCCACTTATTCAGCAGGCCAAGCGAAAGCGGTCTGGTTACTGATTAGCTACGCAGAATACTATTTTTGTCTCTTTCGGGCTTCCAAGTTTGATCGTGTAGGCTGAATGGCTATTCGACATTAGCTTTCGAGCTAAAGTTATATGAAACAGTTCAGTCGTATTGGCGCGTTGTTATATCACATTGTTATTATTTTATTCGCTAACATAACGCGCAAATACAATAACAGACGATAGTGCTCCGGGGGTGACTCCGGACAACAAGGCAGCGAACTGCACTGTAGGCTATAGCAGTTGCTATAGTCGGACAAGATTTGTAACACCTGAACAAAGGGCACAGTTATACTATTCGTATTGCTGCTGTTGTTGAACCATAACAGTAGAAATAACAACTAAGCAAAAACTTAAGTAAAAAAGACCTACAATGCATAGAATACAAATTACATATTACCGTTTAAGTGTGCAACAAATTGGACGCGACTCGTGTATCTCTAGTTGCAGCGGCAGCCGCAGATGCGGGCGGATAACACGCCGCTATCGACTTAACAGAGTAGGATGGGTTAGCAGTCGCCAGCGGCTAGCTACGTCGTGTTTTTCTTTCGATTTAGATTGTCCGAATTCAGCAATGTCCAGCAAATTGTGTCAACTTCAGCAGAATCTCGTGTTGTGAATCTGCTAGGCCTAACTGTATATTAACTAAGGTTTTTAACTAAGTTTCAGTCAGAATGAATGCCTTGCTGTACACACTCAGGCAGCGGCAGCTGACGATGTAATCTGCTAAACACTGCGCATCTGTTTTTGAGTGTTTACATTTCCAGTTTTGGTTTAGGTGGTTTATTTTCTCATTGCGCTTAGGTGTTAATCTTCCTTATACATTTCTAACCATTTTCGTTTTGGTTTTCGTCACCTGTGAGTCTGCGACAGAGCCCTGCTGAAGAGACGTATGATGTTGCGTACAGTCAGCTGATGCACGGCACAGTAGGCCAGCAGCTACGTGAGAGGTGTGCACGCACGCCTCTCCACGTGCGCTGCTGCCCATGCAGTTAACCGTGATTACACAGCGCTCGCCCGTGCAAGAACACCTTGCTCACTAACCGACCATGCTGTGAGCATAAGGTCAAGGCAATTGAGCGCGGATGAAATGCCCACTGGTCGTTGGCATCTCTCACCGGTGTCTGAAGCCATTAGTCGGGTCACGTTATATGGCTGTCACGCTGAGATTTTCGCTGTCGTCGTTATACGGCATTTCCAGGCGGGCGTGGTTTCCATCGCAGATAAAAACCTAACTTTCGTGAAGCCTGCTGCTCTTTCAGATAAAGGACATTATTTGTGCAATAAAAACGCTCTGTGCACGGCAGCATTATGTGAGCATCGCCACCACCTGCAGTGCCGGACCCAAAGCGGCTTAAAGGATGCGCCCTGCCACGTAGACCAGACTTTCAACGCGGCGTTTCTATCAAGCAATGAAAAATTCAAACCATCGCGGTTCCGAAGTTTATCCTGCTATTTAATTAAACTTACGACAGCGATCGTTTTACTTATTATGTGGCATTTTTTTCTACAGGTCGTGGACCAATTTTGAGTCTAGCTATCAAGCTGAAAGTTAGGCCTATATGACGCTCGTATAAGAACTGTGTCATAACTGCTATAGACAGATAATCATCGTCGTTGAAAAGTAGATGAACCTGGTGGCAGTCTTACTGGTAGGCTGTACCATAAGCAGTAGGCATCTTGTATAGGCCCATAGGCCTACTTCTGCCAATTGGTGTATGTCATCGGCATTTAGAAGAACGAATACCCAAGAACCCAAGAACGAATCGATAAAAAGTTCAAGTTTGGTACACAGTTGTCTGCTGCATGACTTTTCCGCAGTGCCATCAGTTTTACGCGCGAAAGCAGCTATACTGCTTTGCGCGTCTTAACCATAGCAATTCTGTCTGTCTCTCCGTCCGTCTGTCCGTCCGTCACGCGGGTGGATCAGTCAAAACGGTGCAAGCTACGATCACCAAATCTTTACCGTCGGCTGCCGGAAAGACTCTAGTTTCAGAAACCGTAAAGCTTTCCCATAAATTCGAATGGGTTCACCCCGAACGAGGGCGCTAAATGAGACGGGGTGGGCAAAATTTGCGATTTTTGGCCAATAAGTCGCTGTATCTCAGTAACGGTGCGAGATAGGGCCTAGGTTACTATTAATCACTAATATGCAGTCGTGCACTGGCTCTCGATTGGTGCCGAATTCAATGACCTTGAACGCCAAAATAGGGGGTTTTATGGATTTTTTGGCGATTTTGGGTTGTGGCACAAGTCCATATCATTCACAAGGTGGCGCCACGGAACTATCGTTGTGCGATCCAGATAGAGAATTTGGTATTTATCTATTACCTTAGCGTGAACACCCCAATTTTCAGCTAAACTACTGAACCGGAACTGCTATAGGCTTTCGAGCGTCTCGTGAGCATTAGCTCAAATTTCTTGTATGATCTGCTGTAGGTCTGTCGGCGTAAAATGTACGGCATACTATTCTGAACTGAACTCAACTTAACTTAGGCTAAACTGACCTGAACTGAACTGACATGGTTTAGTTTTTGACGAACTAATTAATGGGCAAGCAGTAATGCATCACAGTAGGCGCCGTCTAATTGCGTCGGTGGTCTACATGACTACGCTCACGTACGCGTCAATCAATGACTGATGGGCTTACTCTGCTTGCCCGTTGGTCAGTTCGTCAAAAACTAAACCGTGTCAGTTCAGTTCAGTTCAGTTACGTACGCGCCTTAACGTACGCGAAGCATCGAAATTGCAGTGATATTGACGTTGTTTTCTCGGTACTTTTCATAACGAAAATGATAATGTTTCAACACTGTGCTTGTTCTAGAACGAGAAGAAGCAGATTCTGAAGACAAACGTTTGGTTGAGGCTGGTAAGTGTTGGCGATGAATTTTCCCGCTTCTTTTAATGGTTATTTCTGGACAAGTTTTTGGCAACGCATTGAACCTTACTTAACCTTTGGGGCGAGCGTTGGATATACAGTAGGCTGAGTGCTCATTACCGATATGCCGGTAAGCTAAACAGTCTCTCGAAAGAGAAGACCAATGTAATTTTTTTAGACACTGGCGGATCCAGAAGTTTGGAATAGGGGGCGGAAGGGTGGGGGTGAGGTCTGGGG
>Ga0209454_1002506_pt1 | contig 12525 bp, 10 predicted proteins | sample WorMetHERISLAND1_2_FD_187400 | JGI IMG/M metagenome (GOLD analysis project Ga0209454, IMG submission 187400) | Marine gutless worms symbiont microbial communities from Max Planck institute for Marine Microbiology, Germany - Olavius geniculatus... | ecosystem: Host-associated > Annelida >...
ATATTAGTTAATTAAACTAACGTGAAATTAAACAAATACAGCGAAATGCGTTAAAATCACAAAAAAATATTTGCTAAAACGCAATGAAACTCGCAAGTTGTGTGGAACTATTCTGTTGTAGTGAGTGTGTACAAAATGGTACATCGGTTTGTTTACGGTACTGTCTTCTTCACTCTATCCCCTACATTCAAAATTTGTTTTAAATCACTGACATACTACTTAAAACTTACACTTTTTTGTGAAAATCATTTTATGTAAGTTTGACGTAAGATACGTACACTTTCAGCAAAACTAATTCCTACTTACCTACTTGTTAACATAATCGCAATATGTCTATAATATTTGTAACAACAAATGCGTTTTGACATTTGCTGTAATAAAGAAATGAATAAATGAATGAGTAAGCTTTATACACATTACGGCGCATCTCTTATTAGACGTTCGATCACGCGGGGTCCGCATTTTACTGGTCCGCAGTTTACCCACTGGTCCGCACTAGCGGTCCGCAAGTTTTGGTCTGCAGTTTACCCGTTGGTCAGTCAGCAAGTCCGCAGGTCCGCACTTTACCACAGCCCTGCCACGGTGCCAGAAGGGCAGATTGGACGCGTACGATTTTACTGTTATACTCAAATCTAAACAAATATTTTAATAATTTACTATCAACAGCACATACCACAGTTCATGAATAATATCTAATCGAAACTATAACTCACTGTCGCCTACAAAATAATACAATTATCATCTGAAATGACTAAAACCGCAAAACGTAAACATTGCCTAGAATAATTAACAAACGTTAAATTCGACTGCTAGTGCTGCGCAGATATTAAACAAAAAAAACGAAACAACAAAGTATCAACAACAATAATCCCTGTCATAATCGATCACCTACCCTGTACGACGTGATCGATTTTTCAATCGCCTCACATTTTCAAATAACAAACCCTGAGTTATGGCTCATTTTGTCTCAAATTTTGTTGCCATGGCAACGAGGCTCGGTCGGGGTAAAACATTGGGGTAAAATTTCATTGGCAGCGTTTGATAGCCCAATCCCGAAACCCCTTTCCCTCTTCCTTACAGACGCAAAGATCTATGTGGTTGGTTATACTACCGTACATGAGTCATGAGACAAAACGAAACTGCCACGTGTATACTCGTGAGTCGTGACACAGTGGGCGACTTCACTTTTTGACTTAATTGCGCGCTGTTTGCACCTACCCCCATATTTTCGGGGCCGTGCTATCTGATGTTGTCATTTAAATTTCTCTCCTGGCGACCCCTGTTGCCATGGCAACAAATTTTGGGGCAAAATTGGCTATAACGCGGCCCCCGTAAAAGATAATTGCGCGCTGTTTGCACCTACCCCCATATCTTGAATACGTCTGCTTCATGTTTGCTTCATGTTTGTATCCTCGTGTAAACGGGGTATAACTGGACTCAGACACGAACCAGTGTAACTCTACCCCATTTAGACGATAAAGCAAACATGAAACAAACGTATTCAAAATACACGTGCACGACGTGTGCTCTAAGTTTCCTTCATGTTTGCTTTATGTTTGCTTCGTCATATAAACGGGGTATTACTCGGACTATGTGCTTGAACTTGAGTAGGCCTACATCACATCAGTGCATGTTGGTGGCGCAGATCGTCTGGGCGATGTACGACCAGAGCGTCTTGTACCAGAACGTGCTGCTGTGCACTCCGTCGACCGCCAGTTCATCGAGCACCGGCCGCATCGCTGCCGCAATGTCTGGAAACAACATTAGGCGAGGTCCTCCCGCCCCGACAAACTCATGGTCGACGAACAAGGGCACCAGTCGGGCGTGGAAGACCCGGTTGGACGCCGTGATCCATTCGGTCCTGGTCACGTTCCCGGGCTGGTAGCGTCTGCGTCGCCAGGACTCCGGCTTCAGTGGCAGATACTCGTCGGGTCGGCTGACTACGATGAGCCGTGTCCTGGAGGGAAGCTGGGACGAGTGCCGTCGAAGCATAGAGACGAAACGGTCGACGGTTTGGCTGTAGACCGGCAGATCGTCCTGTTCCCAGCTACTGCTCATGTACAGCACGACGTCAGGCTGAAGCGACGCGGAGAAATACTCGCCGAACAAAAAGTCCTGTTACACATATCAAAAGAGTTAAATAGATAGAACAAACGCAAAAGCAAAAACAAACACAAAGTTAACAAAAAGCTCAGCGGTCGCTAGGATAGCCGAATGTACTGGTTGTTAGTGACCTTCAAGGTCATCCAAGGTCGACGATTTTCATTTTCATTTCATTTGAAAAGGCGTATTCTTTTACCTAATGATCAATAGAAACTAGACCCTATCTCTCGCCGTTTCCGAGATATGGCCACTTATAGCTTGAAACTTTCCACTGAAAACTGCGGCCAAACCACTGCAGATGGTTACTATTGACAGCCTATAGTAAGTCGCCAGCGCCCTATCCGATGATACCATCGCCGACCCCCTAAGTCTTACCGTTTAGCCACAATACTGCACGATTGGCATTATGACCGCACGTTATGACCTTTCAAAGGTCAATGATTTATATGTCATTTGAAAGCCAATATACGACCTCTTGTCAGTGATCAGTAGCAGCCTAGGTTTTATCTCGCACCGTTTAGCCACAATACATCTGTGACAAACAGTCACTCAGACAGTCAGACGACAACTTATACCAATAGCTTGACCGTTACTTAATTATGGTCAGCTAAAACATAATAGCTAACGAAAGAACATAAAATCTATGCACAAGTGGAAAACTGGATCTGACGTCAACAGACACGTAACGCTGGACTTGGCTTTTTAGCCTTTTTTTCTCGTAAGATAATATTTAGATAGTGCTCACGCCATTTGCATTAATTGCAAACGACTGAAACGATCCCAAGCTACATTACCATAAAGCTCAGATACTGTAAGAATATCAGCTGAAAACCATAACGATGTGCTCGATCTCCTTAAGCATGCATCAATTTTACCATGATAAGTTAAAATTAAACTTAGGCTCCTAAATTAGATAGGACTATCTGTTTCTCATTTTATAGGTTTTGTAGCGCTACACAAATCTGCTTTTAACCTTTTACAAAAAACTTTCAAGTACGCAAAAGTACCGGCCTGTATGGTTGCCGCTTGCGTCTGAACAACCCTGCTCGTGTTAGAGTCAACGCAGCCGGTCGCCTTGCGGTCAAACAGCAGTCGTAGTGGCACCGCGTCACCAGTAACTGGCAGATACTGCACCAACAGAGGCGCGATGGCAGCGCCACCGGAGACCGTCAACTTACAGCGGAAGTAGCTCGGCGGCAGGAAGTGACGTAACGGCGTGTAATACGGCAGACAGCGTCGCACCGGAAGATCGGGCGTGATCACGTCACCATGGCGACGATCTACCGCGCAGTCGAAAGCGGGAAGCGTGCCGGCCGCCGACAGGGTTCGACGGACGACCTTATACAGGCGCAGTGCGTTCGAGTCGCCGAGAATCACGAGGTAGGACAGGTTGAAGCGGGTGAAGCAGCGCGCCAAGCGATCACGCGGTACCCAGCTGCCGTACGTCAGCGAGCACAGGTCCGGCTGGAAGCGCTCCAGCCTTCCTCCGCGTCTCTTCCAGACCCCGGCACCCGGCAGATAGTTGGACCGCGTCCGACGCAAGTAGTCGCGAAATACGTCAAAGCTGCACGCCGGATTACCGCAGTGGCTGGTCGGAGCGTTTTTTTCCGCCGACGACTTCCGGTTTACGTCGCTCCGCCGGAAGTTGGTTAGAGCGAACCGGATACAGTTCAGGCGCGATGTTGCGTAGAATCCAGCCAGAAGCAACATGGCGAAACCGACCAGACGATAATCACATGTTATCATGATATTTTTTAAACGGCGTGTCGGCAGTTCGTTAAATTCTTTTTTACACGTGTCGGATATAGCAGTTCACATTATGACAGTAATTTTGTTGCTTTTTACTTGCGGCATCTTTGAGGCATGTTTTTTCTCACTCCATTTACTGTATCATCAAGTCTTCTGCTTGCTCAATTCCGCTTTATAGCTATTGTTAATCGCTTTGTATCATTGCTTCACAATGATTAGTAACATTATATCCGAATTAACGTATACGCAGTAGTCTACTCTGATTTTGCATCGAAAGCTGCACCTGTTCACGCACTACATAGTGTACGGACTATTAGAATATTCAGCGGCAGTGCTGACGATGGTGCATCGCTAATTGTGGTAGTGCCGCATTGCGAATGCTAATTAAGAGTAAACTTTCTTTGCCTAAAGCACTATTATAAATGTAGTGTTGTGTAGGTCCTACTGTATAACTCACTGCCACAGGTATTTGAAAGTATGCACTATACAGCTGTAACCACGTTGCAGTGTCAGAAGTTTTCGAAAATTTCCACGCTAAATCTGCGCGTTTAACACTTGAACTCTATTCAAGCTGTGCAAGAGCGTATTTATAAAACTGAAAAGGGAGCCAGCCGCCCAGGCGTAGGGCCTAGCTCTAGCAGAACAATTTTGCGTTAGGACCGGCAAACGCCTTTTTCATATTGCAACTTTTCTTATTATTTATTTTCGACTTTGAAAAAGATAGGCGTAAGGCTTTCGTGAACACCCTATTAGACAATGACGTATTGTTTGCAGTTGGCCAATGAATGTGAAACTTTCTGTGTCGATAAGCAGTTCGCGAATCGTGAACGCGGCGCATCCAGCGAGAAAAAACGACAAATGATGGAACGTTTGAACAACACAGCAATTAAAATTCTCAGTATAATTCACATTGATACTGATCGATCACAGGCAACGACACAGTTTCACACGCGCTTACAAAACGCACACGTCATCAGGGGCGGATGCGTCCTGGGCTTCTAAGGTAAGCAGACTGTTCATTTTCCAAAATACGAAAACTCAACAACAACACAATTGATTATCTGTATTAAATCGATTAAAGTAAGATACACAATAAAATCATAATGTAAACCTTTAAACTAAATTGCGTGGAACAAAACACTGACCAAAACATTGTTTTCAAAATGGTGTTGAAAAAGGGACTAAATCCGCCAAGCGACATAATCTTATGAACTGCTTTCAAACATCCATTGATGTAACAGTTAGCCAATTAACAGAGTATGGGCTGTGACCGCTTCCAAGTCGGGAAAGTTCGAGGTCAGTACGGTATAGTCACCGTTGTCGCACGTCGTGGGGCGCTGAAGATGACGGACATGAAAATGCAAGACAAATGTGGGCAAATTTGCTGAACACGAAATAGCCGGACATAAAATTGACAAACATAAAAATGGAAGACAGTTTCAGGTGGCTGACTAGCTTTAGATTGAGTAGACTTCGACTTAGACTTGCACCCGTGTAGCCGTTTAGTTCTCCGATTTGATATTGATATTTTATTTTTAAAGTTGTGTTTTACTATTTAATTATGCATTTAAATTATTCTATAATAATTCATAAGTTATCTTGCTGCCATACATGACCTTTGTTCTGCCGTTGTCGTTTTGAAAGAATTGCACAGTGCATTTAATGTGATCTATTTCCAAACTATATATTACTTGTCCTCTAATTTCATGACTGTCCGTTATTTTCATGTCTTGCTATTGCATGTCCGTCTTTTTCGTGTCCGGCATTTTTACTTTTTAGTCAACGCACGTCGTGATAGAAGCGTCACTGTTACGTAAATTCTTTACGTCTGCTCTTCGCATTCACTGCATCTGATTTTGTCGTTTGTCGTGAAAGTGCCGATTGGCATATTGTGACAGTGGGGACTGGCGCCTTTGTAGTGTCATAAATAAGCGGTTTGTCAGAGTGCACAAATTATTTTAACGTTCACTTATTTCACTCTAGAATCGTTTAACCAAGGCTGTATTTGACGCAGATCCGGGGAGGAAAAAAACTCCCCTAAGAAAAAATGCTGACTGACCCCCTCGTGAAATCTATAACATTATGTAAAGCGGTTAACTTCACTCCCATTGCAATTTTCGTCCCTAATTCTTTGTGTTTAGTTAAATAAAAATCAATATCATCCAACTGGGATTATCAGTAATATGAGTATCACTAAATGTCCGATCATTACGGTCATTTGTGATAGCCAATTTTTTAATACGTTACGTGATAGCTGTCGTGCACAATGTTTATGTTAATTTTAAAATTTCTGCCAGCGTTTTAGCACAGCATCGCGCAAGCGAGATCAAAATTCTGACACCCATCTCTAGTAGAAATCTGACAGATACCGCGTTGGGTTAGCATAGACCAGTGGCGTAGACAAGGAGGTTTCCGGACAGCAAGCCCAGTCCCCCAATGGCCGAGCACACGTTTTTATTGAAAATAATTATTAGGGACTCAGAAAATAATTACAATTGTTGCCACCCAATCTCACGTTTGAGGCTATAATGCACCAAATTCGAGTATGGCTGAAGCTCCGCCCCATACCCCGCTGGGGAAGCTCCCAGCGCTCCCCCAGATCCCTTATCTTGAACTTAGCTGAAAGGAGGAGAGGGAGGGGGAAAGGGGGAAAATAAGGAAAAGTGAAAAAAGGAAGGGAAGGAAACAGAAGGGGGAAAGAAAAAAAGAGTAAGAAATGGCAAGGTAGGGGAAGTAAAAGTAGGAAGGGAAAGAGAAGGCAGGGAAGCCCACTCTCAATTCACATTTCTGGCTACGCCGCTGACAAAGACACATATTGCTTATCGCTAAACGCAGTTGCACAATTGTCAGTAGCGAACACAAACACGGCACAGCGACTGCTTGCCTCCTTCTTGTGAGTTTATATAACAGTAATACAGTTCTCGAAACCAAGCTAAATTATGGCATACAATAATATTATAATCCTACATTATTATGGTCACCATCGACTGCATGCATTGAATACTTCGTCACATAGAGGCTAAATATTATTATTATTATATTATTTAACGAAAGTTATTAATTAATGCGTTGTATAAAAAGTCGTGGTCTTGAGAAAAAAAGTCTTGGACTTGGTTTTTAAAAAGGCTGTTTTACGTCACTGCTTTGTGGCCTATGCGTTCTTAAGTGACCTATTTACGTAGTTATTTGCTTGAGATGTGTGGAAATGCGGAGGGTACAGTTCGTCGGTCACTAACTGTCTGTAAAAGTTGATCGTAGTATAAAACAACGTGCCGCAAAGACACCACGCAGTTCGCGTTGAGCTTGGTACGAACTGCGTTGTCGCATATTACCACAAAACTGCCGAAATAACAGCCGACAATAATATTATGTCGTCGATATGTGTTGTCGATGTGCGAACGCCTTGAGTTTGCAGCTGCCGAAGGCCAAAATGTAGCACGTCTAACTTAAGCTGCTGTCACAACTCGATAGGCGCTTTCTGCAACGCACAGTTTACATGCACATATCTGTACGTGGGTCAAATGCGTCTAAAAGTACCCTAAAATGTTTTAAAAATCCATAGCCTATTTAAAACAAACTGTTAAACACATATTTTACGCATAATATTTTATTTATACCGCAACATCACTTTTAAACAAGATTGACAGCGTCGTATTATTCACAGGCGAGATAAATATAACAAATTTTTTAATGTACGCGATAAGATTTTTAACAGGCAGTGTGATGAACAATAAAGACCAAATTTCATTACGCTGACTTTCACCGAAACTTCCCCGCGGGGAAAGTCGTGGACACAAATCATAAAAGTCGGCAATCGGCTTATACCTTCTGCAACTTGGCGGCATTTCGTGACTGCCAGACGAACTCAAAGAAGGCGACGACGAGCGCGAAACCCAAACCGCTGACGAGAATATAGAAGATTCCCGCCACATTGCTTAGCGTTAACGAGCTCGTCTTCGACTAAGCATCACACAAGCACACAGTACACAGTATAGGCCTATACATTCATCGGGGTTTTACCGCAAGGATGATCGAAGAATTAACGTAGCTGACAAGGATTATTAGAGTTATCCTATACGTCGTATATTGCACTTTCGCAGGCCCTGAATCTAACCACATCGGCAACAAGGCGTATTCGTAAAAATTTAATTGTAGTATTCAAAATAATCAAAGGTTTTGAAAGAAGATATAGATTTTGAGTCTTAAAATCTACAGTGTATATTTTCTTTCAGAACCAATCTGAGTAAGTAAAATTCGAATTTTTTTGCCTTTTTTGAATATCTCATTCGCGTCGCCTACGTACCTGCGTACGATCGAAACTTGATTGACATAATGGCGAGTTACAAATGCTGCTTATTTACTCATTTACTTACTTATATTCGTGGACGCCATCTGACCCATTATCAGTAGACATATCGTTAGTTTTTTTTACTAATTTGGCCACTTCGAAAATGTTATTAACCATAATTGATTTATTAGTTAGTTTATTAATTATTGGTCAGTCATTCTATCGATCAACTAATCGATTTATTAGCCGACCGTACTCAAGTAACGATCAAGCTATTGGCATAATTGTGGTCGTCTGTCTGTCTGTCCGTCTGTAACGGATGTATTGAGTTTAAGCTTTAGGTCATAAGGAAAAAAATTACACGAGTATTTAACCCTGTGTGTTAAACTCAGGTATGCAAAATTTTTGCCATCTAATGAAAGGGGAGCATTTTCAAATTCAGGGTTAAATGTACAAAGGAAAGGGAGTAGAAAAAATGTGCGTTTTCAACGGACGGAAATGGTGGGAGATTCGGCCAACGTTTCTGTTAATCGCTAATAGGAAGTACCATATGCCTTTTTAGATGAGATGAAAGTCAGCGACCTTAGAGGTCACTGACAACCAGTATGGTCGGCTATCCTAGCGACAGCTAGGTTTCTTGTTGAATAATTGGCTGATAGATCAATTGGTTGATTGAATGCACGAATAAGCTCTGATCTGACCTTCTGGTCGTCGCCGACGCACTCGCCCTTGTCCTGCCACCATTTCTTGGCGAGCGTCGCCAGAGCGCCACTCTCACGCAGATGAAGCACCGCCAGTCCGACAGGGTGACTGACGCCAGCACAACACAGAAACAGGACTTTGTAAACACAACTTCTAGCAGATTTATGGGGTGTTTACACGATCCAACAAACGTCCAGCAAACGTCCAGCAATTCACGTGTATTTTGAATACATTTGCTGGAAGTTTGCTGGACGTTTGCTGGATCGTGTAAACACCCTATTATCCACACCAGGAGCGCCTGTGCCATGGGGACAGAGCATGGGGACAGCTGCCTCCCTACCCTTGTTGGACGGGTGCAGAGGGCAGCAGAGAAATGCCCTTTTGCGATGTAACTAAACGTAGGGCCCTTATAGACTTGCAGCTGAGCTCTGTCCAACTGCATAATATGAATTATATCTGCCGTTTACATCTTGTTAATGTTATAAGTTTAAGTGTAAGAATACTGTAAGAATACTGCAAGTATAAAAATAAAAAGCATCACATGATGCCACGACGGCACTGGTCAAGCGGACGGGCAGACCTGAGTTCGGAGCCGATGGGCATCGCGATGCCGTAGCCCTTGGAGTCAAGCTGTTCGCCGACTCGCATCGTGTTGCACGGCTTGCGCTGGTTGTAGTAATCGTTCATCGTGGATTCGAGCAGAAAGGCGTACTTGCCCCGTGACGACCGAACGCGTTCGACGCCTTCGTCCGTCGTCTTGACGAAGACTTCCGGCGTAGAGTTCATCACCTGCCACATCTTGCTGTAGGTCGGCAGAGACGACTTCTACACATCACATCACATCGCACAAATTGACCAAGCTGAGTGATAAAAAGACCTAGCTAAAATTGCATGCGTTAACTAAAAACTGCAATGAGATTAGCAAGAACGCTCGTTGGTATAGTAATATTCAAAAGTTTCGTTTGGAGAATGCAGTGTTGTGCAATAATTGTCAAAACCGCGGCGGTAAACTGTTCCACACAGATGACATAGATGACGCAGCGTATGAGGATTGCATGACATCTTAAATGACACTAGACATCAATCAAAATCGAATAGCAGCTGACGACAATACTCAATAGTTCAAACTGCTATACAGGCAAAACCGTTTTTACAACATCAAAATGTTTCTGGAGTTTGAGTTTACTGCTCACAACTAATTAACAGCAGCAGCACGGATAAAAAAGTGTCCAGGCCTACAGGGTGGCCCAAAAAACGGGGCCACTCTGTTATATAGCTTCTAACTTCAGAAATACTGCTTAGATCTGCACATTTTGGGCCACCCTGTATACTGACGCCGTCGATGCCCGTCTACAACAGACTGTCCAAGGTGTCCGCACTCAAGGAACAATAGAACAAGCTGTGAGCTAGAAGACTGAGTTGACACGTCGAGAGGGTGGAGTGGGGGTAAGCTACCCCGGGCCCCGCGACGTTCGGGGGGGGGCGCCGTCGGCCAAAAATTCATAAAGTACGCGAAAATGTACCATTTTGAAAAAAAATTCAAAAATGTTTCCCCAGAGGAGCTTCGCGAAAAAGTTTGGAGGGCCCCGAGAAAATGTTTCCCTGGGTTCCGCTGTGGCTCTCGACGGGCCTATTAAGTTGACCTGGTTTGTTGGCTATATCTACGAGTATTATCGATATGTATTACCTATCTTCAAACTGTCGCCCATCCAATTGTGAGAATGCTGTTTGCGTTTAAGGAGGTACTTGCCGGACAAACCTGGAAAAAGGCTTTGGTGGATCCGGCGTCTAGCGTTCCATATTTGATGACGGACTGTCGCGTTAGATCCTCGGCCGAGGAGATCGGAACGTGCATGCGCTCGATGGTGAGGAATGCGGCCAGGTTGGCGGTGTAAGTCGACACAATGATCAGCGTGAAAAACCACCACGCGCTGCCCACCATCCGGCCCGATGTCGACCTGACAGCACCATCAGACAGTCTAATCTTAATTCACGTTTTTTAGTTGGCATTATTACTGTCCGCGGTAGCCACGACATACGTATTATTTTCAGCACCGTCGCCAAGTTCTTTTTTGTTTCACTTTTGCCACGATAAGTCATAAAAGGCAACACTTAGCTTCATGTCATTTCGCACCTACATTTTTCTCGACAACCGCAAGAGTTCTGTTAAATTTCAAGGTCATAGGTCAAAGGTCAAAATCACAAAACCGGATTTTCAGACATGTAACACTGCAAGATAAAGCCACGCTGCAATGCAGAAGCATTTGTGTCCACTTACAAGGAAGATAACGAAAAAAATACATTAGGTGCGGTAGTCATCGTTTCAGATGGCTAGACACTGGTAGACGATTTGCTTTGCTCGCCGCCCTTCTAATAATTTGCACTTTTGTCATTATCATGTTTTATCACTTTCGTGTGTTTGTATTCCCAGGGTAAATGGACGTTCTCTCTCTCTGTCTTTTTTCTTTTAGTGATTTCCGTCACGTGGCGTTGTCTCATTAGTTTTCCGTCCGGCTGATTATTTTCGTTCGTTAACGACAACATCCGTCGATGCCCGGATGTCGAGAATCAAACAATGAATTTTTGCGGCAAAGGATTTCCGGTTCACTGTCTACAAAACCCCTCCCTCCTTTCTCTTCGGTCGCTGACAGCGCTGGATCGTGTGATAAGGCCTTAACTCCACTTGATTCTATTTGTTGCAGATTTGCTAGACAACAAGTCGTATAACAAAGTTGTGAAGTGTGTAGCATTTTGAAATATCAAGACGCTGTGAAATTTATTTATTTATTTATTGTTTTAAAGCCCCTAGTACTTATTTTCCGAGAGCTGAAATATTAGACTACAGAAATTTTGTCTAAAATGGTCACGATGCAGACTCAGAAATTGCGAACGTGTCAGCTAGGCATGCCGCGTTAAAGCGTTGGACGGCAATCAACAAGCGCTGAAATAAAAACGCAGTTTCACGGGGTCCGTCGTCGTTATTCATTTAATTATTTATTTCACTCAGGCAGCTTGTCCATATACAACATCCGTCGATGCCCGGAATGAATGTACAATGTACACTGTGTCCCAAAAACGTCCCACTTTGTGATTGTCTATATCTTCGCTAAATATTAATCAATTTTCAAAATTTTTCACCGTCACATTCCGTAAACAATTAGCAACAAAGTAATTATTAAATATCTCGCCAAACATGAACTGTGTCACTACATTACCCTGTAAAATATAAATGCAAAAAAAACTAGCAATCATTGACAGCAAGCGTGTTGGTAAACAAAATACGCTTCCGACCAAAAATGCAGTAAATGATCTGTATGATGCTAAACTTTGTTACATCTGTTTCTTTGGATATCTGGCGTATTGAACGATAATTTGTTTCTGGTCTTAGTGGTTTAGCAAGCCTATCATTTCATCCTCAGTGATCACGTTCTCTTTAGTACGTTTATGCTTCAGTCTGCTGGTTTCATGCCTTTGGTTGGTGCTGCATGTTTTCCAAATCTTCGTTAATAACATTCCCCCTTTTTTCCCGTTGCAGTTTATCTTCAAAAAATTTTGCCAGTATTTTTCGAACACTGTATTTTTTAAACCAGTACAAGTTTCTTGTCAGAGCCTTGTTTCCACTGCTAAATGACACATTACATCATCGGTATATCGTCAGTAAATTAGAAATTATTATTTATTAC
>Ga0209454_1002508_pt1 | contig 12522 bp, 10 predicted proteins | sample WorMetHERISLAND1_2_FD_187400 | JGI IMG/M metagenome (GOLD analysis project Ga0209454, IMG submission 187400) | Marine gutless worms symbiont microbial communities from Max Planck institute for Marine Microbiology, Germany - Olavius geniculatus... | ecosystem: Host-associated > Annelida >...
ATCCCAATACTATACATGGCATAAACGTTTTTGAAAAAATGAAAAATGAAAAATGTTGTGTACACAAAAAGTATAATATGGCAAGTTGACAATGTTTTAACCCAAACAGTCTTTAATACAAACCAGTAGTTATGAGCTACTTGTTTTAATAGACGACGGGACATTGAATTACACGTTTTGCCATATTTGATTTTTTTTTATTTCCTTACAACCACAATAATGCTTTTGCTTATTACTGTAGGCCGCATTACGCTTCTTGCATGTCCGTCTGTTCGTCAGTCTCGTACAAGCTTGTAACTCGAAAACAAACCAACATACAAAAAAAAACAGAATCGATGGGTAAGTTTCCCGGGGCAGAACCAAACTTGTGCCTGTTTTTAGTTCAAAAGACATAACGTTAACGTCACTCATTGGATATCAAAAACTCCAAGACATCGCCTCGTAATTGGTGTGGTTTGAAATATGCTATAGAATTTTGTATAGCCCGCAGGCAATCACAAAACGCTTCCAATAAGCTGCAGCGCTGCCAGCGTCAAAGTTGGTAAATAGCCCAAAAAATTTAATGGCGTTTAAAAGTGTTCAATTGCGCACTGCACTCGTCGGGCGGCGTAGACGCCGAGTGACCCTATGCCTAACAACGCGTATGCCTAATGTACGTGTGTAGTTATTGACTATAGCTAGCCGTGTGGTGCAGGTGTTGATCTTTTGGCTGTATGGCGTCGTCTTCAAAGTGGCTCCATGCGCGCTGCTGGCGGGTCTGAGTTCGCTCCTTATCAGAGCCATGAGACGTCGTGCCGACAGACGCAGAACAAGTCTCGGTCTCGTCTCACGTCGTCGTAAGTCGGTCTCGTCGACGACTGCTCACAACGACGCCTGCGACCGCCGCACGACTCTAATGCTTGTCGTCGTCGTCTTGTCCTTTGTTCTGACGGAGTTACCTCAAGGTCTGCTGGCTCTCGCGAGCGGCGTGGATCAGCGCGTCTTCGACCAAGTCTACGTACCTCTCGGCGACGTCTGGGACGTCCTCGTTCTCATCAACAGTTCGGCTAACTTTATCCTCTACTGCAGCATGAGCGCCCAGTTCAGATCGACTTTCCGTCGTGTATTCAACTTCCACGGCCATCTCTTCCGCTGCCTCAGCGACTGCAGCGCGGCTGAAAGTAGTGACGCGTAACTCTACTGGCGTAGTACAAGAATACCCATGAGGCCAGATTATAACGAGAACGAGTACGAAAATGAGGCCTTGTAAGACCGAGAATCGAAGAGTCTATGAAAACGCGAGAACGAGAACTTAAAATTTGGCCTCATGAACTTAACATATCCCTTCTGACGAACACAGAGCGAACACAAACAGCTTATTTACGTGTGCAAATGTAGCGAACACTTTTGTGCGGAGGGCTATAGCCTACAAACTAAATTGTTCACTTCAGCCTACCCCATTCAGGACAGGTCGGCGCAATCATTACGCTTCTGATTCATAACGACGATGTGACAATTTCTGGCACAGCACCATGTAGATTCTTGGAGAAGTAGATGAGTTTTAATAGTGTAGCATTTTTATCAAACGCATTAGGTTTTGAGCTTATTGATTTACAAAGTATGCAAACTGACATACATTCGATAGGCGGTCGGTCAAAAACCTACCGGTAAATAATAAGCCTCGATGTACAGTGTATTGCGCAATGTTTCTACAGTCTGTATATCAGTAAACCGTAGGCCTACATTCTGTACTACGAACTTATATAAATTTGTTGCAAATATGACGTCACTAAAATATATGACAGTATAACGTTAGAAAAGATTGCTGCGTCAATTTATTGTCAAGCATAATGAACATCACGAAGATGAGATTTTAGATTTTAAAACAACTAACACGTCACCGGTGATCAGGTTGTTAGGCCTGCTGTATGCAGGGTGATCCATAAGCCTACAGGATACAGTCGTGCATTAAATTGTGCTGTATAAGCTTATATACTAATGTCGTGTTGTCGACCATCTTATATTCGTCGTATCGATTTATGCTTGAGATAATGCTTGCATATTTAACGTAATTTTACCATCTGTATGCAACCGACTCTACAGTGTGCAAATAGTATAGCTGTTCTGCTGTGTTTTGTGAACGAAAAAAATTCGCACTGCCCTGTCGTTGTAGTTTACATCATGCGATGCGATTCCGCGTTTAAATTATGCAGCCTGAAACATCGTTCTCTAAGTTCTTTTGCAATGTACATGTATTTATACCGTGACGTAAATAAGCTGCGAGACCGAACTGCGTCATAAATTGAATGCCTTCATTCCATCCATATTTCGGGGATGCTGCTTCGGCAAAATCACAAATTACTCTAACAACGAACAATCAATAACATTTTGGTCGTTTAAAATGATATTTTGCATGCACCAATCATATCTGCTGTACAAGTCACGTGAGACAACGACTAGGCTACAGACGCATTGGCGGTTGTCATGGTAACAAATGACGTCATCATCACAGCCACGAATCACAACACAGCAACGAATAACAGCGCTTCATTTGTCATTCGTTAGCTAGCTATTAATACACTAATTAGGCTATATTCTGACTAGATCACAACGCACGTTGCTTAGCCTATACGTTGCTTATACTATTACTACAGGGTGCGGCAAAAAAGTAGCCCCCTAAAGTTTTCGCTGTTTTCTCAGCAACCGTTTGAAATTTTAAACTGAAATTTTACACGATTATTTACTAAAACGTTCTACATGTAACTGCCAAGCAAAATGTGATGCTGTTGAAAAACGACAAAGATATAGACTTTTCAACATGACTGACTACCGATTTTTCAGCATTAATAATGTTCAAACAAAAAATGCTATTTATTATTAAAACACCGGTTACCACATTAGTGCCGATGACGTCACAGTGACGATTTGATAAACAGTAATTTATTTCGTTTATAAATTATCACAAAATTATTGTTCTGTTAAAGCAATCGCCAGCTGCCCACCGGATTCATCTTCCAGCAGGACGGCGCGCCATCATACACAGCGCGCAGCGCACAGAACTGGCTGCAGGCCAACTGTCCAGATTTTATCACAAATATATAATATATATAAATATAAACCCAATGGACTATCACATAAGGGGTGCAATGTTGGAGGCTTACCGCAAGCTTAAGACAAAGCCAAAAACAATTTCCGAACTCGAGGCAGCGCTTCAAGTTATCTGGGGCAACTTGCCACAAGGATCGATCGACAAGGTTGTGAAAAACTTTTCAAATTAAGTGACTGAAAACTTGTGTTGGAGCTTAGAGCTGGCGGTGGACACCTTAAACATTAACAGTGATAATGGAATTCTAACATCTGATCATTAGTTAACTGCGTTGTTCCAACGATGTTACTAAATTGGTGTTGTAGCTTGAAAATTGTTAATGCTAAAAATCGGTAGGCGGCCATATTAAGAAATTCATAACTTCGTCATTTTTTAATAGAATTACATTTTACTTGGCAGTTAGCCGTAGAACATTTCAAGAAATAAATATGTAAAATTTCAGAATAAAATGCCAAACAGTTACTGAGAAAACAGCAAAAAACTTTAGGGGACTACTTTTTTGCTGCACCCTGTTCACTGTCCCAAAAAACTGTCGTTTCATGAAAAACAGTGTTTCAATGCGTTAGAAGAAAAACAAGAAACATTTTTGCAATAGTCACACAAAGGTCCATACTCCATAGCGTCTAAGCGATTTCTGTCTGCGAACGCTGAAATGAAGCAGTTTAACAACGAAATACAACGGACGTAGGCGACAGCAGCGACAATATTCACCTTTGTACAATACAATCACATTAATTCTGGGACGTCAACATCAGGAGCTAATATTTACATCGCATCAACAAAATACAAGCCAGAAATGAACAATCAAGAACTTCTTGCTTCGCGAATACATCGATCTGATTACCTGATATGTTAGCTACAAAATCATACAATAATAAGAAAGTACCAGAGAAAACATTCAGATTCTTATCAGTTATCAAGCAATAAACCTATTCTAAAACACACACGTTTGCAAAATCAATATACACTAAACTCAATACTGGTTGGACGAAAAAAGTGACACCCCTTTCATTTAAGCATTTATATTGTTTGAACAACTGTAACATTTACTATTAATAATTCGCAGTTTAAATGTGCTCATTTATTCGACAGCAATTTCACAATTATTCTTTTACAACTCTATTGTTTCTCCACAATTTAGGCCCTTGCTAACATAAAAACAGAACTTGTTTACATCGGCGAACGAAGCACGACGTCATTTAATAAAAATAATAATGAGTTAACAAAACTTGCAATTATAATGCATAATGCATCTGAAACAGCTAAAACTCAGATACCAAAAGGATGTCACTTTTTTCGCCCATCTTATTAAAAAATATAACTATTTGCTATTTACGTTTGCTGGACTGTTAGTAGACTATGTGTTAGTTGTACCATTTCTAATGCTATCGAAAAAATACGTTAAAAAATTCTCCGCAAAATATGCCAAGAAATGGCAGGGATAGCAAATATATTCAAAGTTCCGATAAAACAAAAATTATCACGCAAATACACAACTCTGAAAATATGCAAGAATGCAATAAAAATATAGATATAGTTTTATAATAACACATATCGCACTTGAGATTTAGGCCTAAATATATAGCAATAATATGTTTCAGTCGCTGATAATATCTGGCAGAGAGTACTACTATTACGAAATGACAGTGATTCTATAAATTCTCTAATTAGGCCGGCTCAGTTAATTCGGACGTTAAGTGTTTGACAGAAACAAATATTGATAAATCGCTGACGGCATGCAACAATAGCGCGGTTTAACACAGAAACGCCGCTGAAATTCGTCACAAAATACACAGATACAAAAGTCGGTATAAAATGCTTACGTATCATCGGCGAATACATGCGTCTAATGTGTGGTCGTCTAAGACAACAATGGAAACAATTATGCGGAGTAGACTGGACAGATTATAACGAACTGGACTCAGGCTAATCTGTATTCTACAGTCAGTCTTAGTTCGCTTGTCTTCATATGCACACGTGCGACCACTGGGTGACCACTACCAGTGATGACCACACCGTAAGTCTGCCAGCCATTTTTAAGACTATCAAATTATCACCCAGCCACAGAATATTGGCGTTGCTTGGCCGGGAGGGCAGTAGCGGCCGCAAAAAATGTCTGTGACTAAAATATCAGGGAAATTTATCTCGATTGTAAAATGCGTTCAGTCATCAAGGTCACATACGGGTTCCGGCATCAGATTCAAAAGCTGCCAAAGGGCCCAAGATTCATGATTAAGTGCTGGCAATGGCACTGTTTTCTAGTTTCAGAATAGCACGAAAACATTGCGCATCAGTGTGACGTCACGTATGCAGTGGATATAATATATACGCCAACAATGAGACGACATTGCCATCGGTAGTTAGACAACTTGGGTGGTTTCTGTTGTTTCTTAGATGCGGACACCTTGGGCGGTAAGAGAGTTGTGGAGAGGCAACGACGACGGCGTCAGTAGGCAGAGAGCAGCAGGAACGCTTTTGTCCCCATGTTGCTGTTATTAATTTCTTATGACCAGTAAACTCAAACTATAGAAATAATTGGTGTTGTGAAAACAATTTTGGCCATAGAAGTTTGAACTACTGAGTATTCTCGCTGCTTACATTTACCAAAAAAACAGCGGCGTCGCGAGAAGCGGGACAAAAGACCTCCCCTTTGGGCTGTCGATAAAAATTTCTTGCGGAAAATTTTAGTTTATATGGGGCTAAAAATCCATTTTGGGCGAAACTGAGCGGCAGAATTAAAATTTTAAGTACTCGTTATCTTCTAAGAGAAAATTTGCAGTGTCTGTCGAAAAGATTGCAACGCCCTGCCTCGCGTACTTTTTAACCCGCAACACCGCTGACGAAAGACGACCACCCAAGGAACCAGCCAGCCAAGGTGTCCGTACCCGGGGTGATGCAATACCACCCAAGATGTCATAGAGCATACAGCCTAAAGACAGACGAGCTGCGGGACATGACTGATCAGTTGGTCGATGGAACTGACTGATCGATGATGACGCATATATCACTATCAGTGCGTGTCGGTGATCTTCGACGCGCCGTTGCTGAGGAACTTCATCATGCTGCGAGGCTCCGACTGCGTCACCGAATGCGTAGCTTCTTCCACCTACACGCGCCACGCGTGAATATCCGCTATCGTTCTGCTTGTCAATAACCATGACCATAGCTCTCTCTGTTGTATTCTGTTACTTGCACCACGCGTATCATCGTCATTATCGGTGCTTAGTGACTCTTGATTTCGACTGCCTCATGAATATTCTGCCACTACTACCACTCTCAGTAGGCCCACTACATTATCGCAATCACTGTACAGAACATGACACTGAACTCTTCTCCACCATAATAAATCTTCTCCAGATACTGTGACCGTCCAATTTTCTAAATTTTTTCACAAGCTTCGCTAGCAGAGTCAGCAAGCAATTCGCAAAAGTTACCATTAACGCATATACAAACATATATTAACATAAGAACGACAATGACCGAAAAGCATAAAAGTCAGCATAATAGGCTACTAAACCTAAGTAGGCCTATACATAGTATAGTGCTACTTTTTGGTGATAATTTAATTTGCAAGAAGTCATAGACAAAAGAAAGCGTGTGACCTGAAGTCGGTTAACGATCGCCTGATACATTTTGCTGTTTAGGTCGCCGTCAGCAACGCCCTGCAGCTCGAAGTCCGAATGACATTTCTGCAGCAACAGCAACATTGCCATAAGTAAGTTAGTAAATAAGTAAAACGTATATTTATACTGTCTGTAGCGGGCATTGTTTCATAAGTCTCTAAACTGCGCTGATCACACTAATAGAGGCTAAACGAAGTTATGCTGATAAACTGTCAAGAACTGACAAAGCCACTCGTCGGATCACTGAGCTACAGTGTATGTCGTACCAGCAATCATCCCCAATTAGAAACTACTGTAAAATAACTTTATAAACAATTGCACATGCAGGGACAGATTTACACTAAAATATTTTTAAATTATACCATTATATGTTTCTACATGAAGTTTAGAAAAACAGTGGGGGACTTGATGCCGAAAGTTGGGAAAGGCATTTCGGTTATTCTGACATTTTGAAAAAGCGACACGAAGTGGGACACAGCGTTTGCAGGAAACCGTAGAGGCAAAACCATTTTCAGCGTTTTCGATAATAATCAGCAAATTAAAACTTAATTCCGTGAGGAAAATAGGCCTAAAATTTGCCGTTCTGATATTCTGGTATCAGTTTTTTTCTATATACGTTCCATTTTATGAGATTCCGGCTAGTTCTACAAAATTATTTCTAGCCTATTTGTCACTCTAAGAAGACGAGCGACAGTTGAGTACCCGAGTAATGTTAAGCAGACATGCAAGCTGATATGGATGCAGTGAACAGTCGAGTCTTTCTGTCAACCAATCTGAAATCATCTTGATCTGCGATGAGTACCATGTCTACGAGCAACAACAACAACAACCATAGTTGTGACGCTCGATTTTATGAAGTTGTTTGCCAATAAAAAGTCTACAAAATTCAAGGAAATGAACAACTGACACTGCTATAAATAGGTTGTTTCTAATTGTTATTATTATTAAATACTGTAATATTAAAATACTTCACAGCACCAAGAAAGAGTAAATGTCGTGCGAGATGCGTGATCTAATTTCAACAGACGGCAGAAGGAAACAGAAGAGAATTAAACGGCACATTTCTATAGTACAATGTCTAGGGGTCACTTTTTTCCGAACACTGTCAGCGTTGCTGCTGGTGACGTCACAGACAATACACAATCTGCTGGTGGGTGACGTAATGACGTCACTGCTATTATGACGTCATGCCGCTGCGCGCAAAGACACAGACAGAACGACAGACAGAAAATCCGACAAACGCATTATGTTCTTTGTTCACTGCGGTACGTTCAGTTGACGGAGAAAATTAGCGTAAACGGCAGAGTGCGGTGCATGCCTCGAGCATGGTGAGAATGAACAGTTCGTCTGTGAGTTTCTGCCGCAGTTGATCCATGTTCACTCGCATGAACGCCACATACGAACGACCCAACTCATCCGTCGGCTTCTGATATACCAAACACCATCGCTGACATCATCACTATCATCATCATAGATGTAGGCCTAATGAACGTTAGATAAAAAAATTAATTACGTCAGATAATCAGATTATAACCAGTCTAATGTACCCTTTGTGCATTATTAATTTGCCAAATATGAAGTAAGTCGGATAAGCCGTTGCTGAGATGTGGCCATTAGAAATTTTTTAACATGGGATGCTATGTTGTCAAAACACATTTCATGACGTCACCGTTACATCACGACCAGCATATAATCCCAATCCGTAAATTAACATCCACCTTTTGTTCAAATATTTTATAATGGTATTATTTTAGCTACAAGGTCAGTCATGCTCAATTCTTTCAGCTACAGTTGTTAAAATTTGGTGCGAATTTATTGTCATTCAAGTACGTGGTTTGAATGAATTATAAAAGAAAAAAATGGTGCGAAGTTTAATGAAAAGCGGTGTCGGAGATAAACTTACGCCGGTGGCGATGTAGGCTATTTTACATAAAATTTGTTGACCTTCCCCTAAGACTAGGTCGTCAATGTACACTGTAAGGCCAAGGGGCTCCAACGAGCGAAGACCATCAGTTGGTTATTGGAATATATTCGTTTAATTACTTTTCGAGTAACCTACCCTGTGCGGCCACCATACTGTACATCAGCGTTACAGAACGACGGACGGACGCAGTAACAGACGGACGGACAACTTGCGGCGGCAACAGTACTGTACTTTGCAGTAGGCGCGGCAAAAGCTAGAAACCACTATGCGCTGCCGCCGACACTTATTGCTGCCATTGATAATAACTTGCGTCCTCTGGCGAGTTAATTCGCATCGACACAGTTGGCCTACTCGCATTCGCAAATGCTGCTTCCAGCTTGTTCTAATATATTCCAATCAGTTATTCCTGGATCGTGATCCGGCACCGGATTGCCACCAAAATCTAACCGGCTGGTCCCTTGCCCACGCTCATCTCTCCAAAAATTTACCAGAATCAGTTCGTACACTTCTGAGCTAAAATACTGATAGGCCACTGACAGACACACACAGGCAAAAACATAAACTCCTTTTTTCGGCGGACAGGATCGACAACGATTTTAACACTTGTCGCAACCACGGACTTTTGCGGCTCTTGCGAAACCTCAGCTATAGCTCAGAAGAATGTCTCAGGGCGGGCCGCAAACCGTGGGCGAACAACTCTCTCATCTCTCTATCCTCGTTTGATATGGGTTCCTGGAAAATGGTCCTTACCGACGGAGAGGAAACGTTAGTTAGCTGACTAGAAACTTCAGTTTGAGGAGGAAAATTGTGACTTAGGTCGCCTACTATTCCCTCATATAATTCAACTTCAACATCTGACTCGTTGTTCATCATTAGAGTAGCAAAAACAAAATTTTTTTTCTGGAATAAGGTTTCAAAATTTTATTACAGCAAGAACAAAGACAATATTTTATTTAAGCAAGCATGAAATACAACGTTCAGTTTCACGGATAGTTAGTTCCATAAAAGTTCGTCAATTAGTTTCAAACAACGTTCAGTTTCACAAGAAAGTTAGTTTCACAAAGTTCGACAATCAGTTTCACCATCGTGTGTCAAGCCTCGTATCAAGAAGGATAGGAGACAAACAGACAATTACTAAAGAAAAGAAGACAGACAGTCGGTCGTTCACTATGTCACTAAATAAAGTCAGACAGACAATCTCTATCTCTGTGAATTAGACTATCGATGTTGACGAAAGCATAGACGCTTAACCCATTAGTGCCTGAATTATTTTATGGTTTGCCGTCAAACTAGGTGTCCCATTTTTGGGGACGCTAGGCATGAATGGGTTAATAAACTAAGCTGCGTCTTAACTTCAACGACAATCTTTGAGCGAATGAATGAAGACAGTTAGGTACTCACGGTGAGAGAGAGAATCGACGAAAATAATGAGCTCTGATCGTAGCGAGCAAGTTTACTGAGCGAGTTGTCCAGTACGCTCAGCAGCTGAAACACATTATCGCGTCGTCGTCATTTCTTATATGTACTGTATTAATACATCACTGTTCGGCGTGTTCGCATCAATACAAATCGGAATGAATTCATAGGCTTACTAAAATTAAGCTGACCAGCACACTCATATTATGCGGCCGTCTCCCCGACGTCTGATCTTTTGAGCTGAAAAGTGGCACACCTTGCTCCTCTTGCTCTGGAAAACAGTCACACCAATTTTGGTTTCTCTAAGCCTCTTTGTTTTCGAGTTAGAAACCCGTAGGGCACACGGACAAACAGACAAAGCAGGACAAAGCCCGTAATGCGGTTTATTAGGGCGGGCGCATATTGGAAGCCAGTATCAGCATAATGCAATGTAAAGCCACGAAAAAGACGGTTTGTCTAGGAGTACTGGCTCTAAGGGAACTTTTGCATTCAAGAAGGTTATTACTTACTTTAAATAAACAGTGACGACGCAAGACACAAATGATTTTACAACGGTCGTTCTAAGTTGATTGCTAACAGCTAATCTAGATGTAAATCATTTAAATAATAAATACAGATGTTTAAAGAAAATTAAGAAAAGTGCCAGCGAAACCTTATCTAGAAGCAGATGACTCATTTCCGTTTGAATGTCATCAACGTATTCATCACTCGTCGTGTGATAGCGATGCTATTCAGAAAATCACAGCAAAACCATATAAATAATATATATAACAATGTAACTATGTGATGTAACTATGTAACTATATGATAGTATCACAAATTAAATTTTTTTGCAATAATAATGTAACAAAATTGAAATTTCGTAGGCGTTTATTGTATAGCCTATTGTATATTGTGTACTATTTAACGTTACGTTACTGCCGCGGCGCCGCCCATGCCACGTCACGCCGCGTGGCATTGCATCACCCAGCAAGCGGCACTTTGTTGCTTTATAAGCAGCGTCGCAGCAGTGTTTTGTGACTTGGGAGCCACTCGAGCACTCGAGTCACTTCAAAGCACGGTCAACCGACGTGCACCGACGTGCTTGCATCGACGAGTCTACGGCGAGGTCAACGACGACATCTAGAGGCGTGCAGCATTGGTGGACGTCGCACGGCATGGTGACCTGCATCACTGGTGGATCGCTGCACGGCACGGAAACCCGCAGCACAAGTGGACGGCACAGCCTCCGCAGTTGGACGTTATAACTGGCGGACTGGTGGACGTCTGTCGCACGGCACGGGACTCTGCACGATATTCGTTCGGGCACGACAATATTCTGCACGGTACCTCGCACCGTGCAAGACTGTGGCACTGGACATTGCATCGCACCGTACCAGTCGTGCCGCACTGAGGGACTGCACACAAGCTACTTGCATTCTGTTGACTGATACGAACTACGTTTAATTGGCACAGTGCACTGCTGTAACTGTTGTAATTGTTTGACTGCATTACAGAATACTTATGATGGATAGTCTGATTTATGTCGGCGATATCAGCCAGTCCCTGAGAGGACCTCCAACACCATGGTCGCCCGTCCGTGCCAGTCGACGACGCGGCGACCTATCTCCTATAACTCAACTCAATAACGACCCACACAGTCAACATGCAGAGCTAGCCGATACCAAGTACGGGGTGGACGTTATAATAATAATCAGTATAATACTAATACGCAGCTTTTATGTCAGCAGAGAGTTTATACCAAATTAACTAATTTAATACGTAGCTAACTAAAAATACAAAAAAGCTAAATTCGTTGACATTATTTGACAATTCAAACAATTTTTCATTCACATTTCGCAAATTACTGTCGGTCTTCATGGATATTAAGTTATTAACAGACATTAAATAACTTTATGATTATTAGAAGCCAAATATAAATCACCTGGTTTTTGAAATCGACAATAACGTTCATCATGACTAGCGTTTCGGTCGGCAGAATGTATTCGGTGCCCTTAGCGCCTTTCTTTAACAGCGTTTCAAACGCCTTGTGTGTCCTGCAATTGTGTGTGTCAACAGAATGCAATGTGTGTCATGCCGCCTCAACTTACTGCACAGCATTTACTTTTTCATGCGAAAAAAAGTTTACGGTATTTTCAACATATCTTTAACAAACTTAAACCTATTTTCATAATTTTTTGCAAGAGACGTCGTGAATATTCACTTTATTCAATCGTCGAGATATTTTTTCTTTATATTGCCACGCACTACGTAGAGCTGACGTAATTATGACGTCATTGAAAATGTTGTTTTTATTGTATCTGAGGCAAAAAAGCTAATAGTGTATCGGTTAACAACTTTAACAAATTTGAATGTATATTTATAATTTTTAGTAGGCAACATCAAAAAAGTAACATGCAACTGACAGTGTACTGATAGTCCACTACGCCTGAATACTGATGCCATTTTACCATATAAAATAAAACATTCTTCGT
>Ga0209454_1002509_pt1 | contig 12522 bp, 7 predicted proteins | sample WorMetHERISLAND1_2_FD_187400 | JGI IMG/M metagenome (GOLD analysis project Ga0209454, IMG submission 187400) | Marine gutless worms symbiont microbial communities from Max Planck institute for Marine Microbiology, Germany - Olavius geniculatus... | ecosystem: Host-associated > Annelida >...
GTAGTAGTAGTAGTAGTTGTTGTTGTTGTTGTTGTTGTTGTTGTAATGTTTAAATTACTTCACTTGGCGGAGATTATGCACCCTTTCGAGCGCCTTCTAGTATTATTACTGTTATTGTTATCATCGTCATCATCATCGTTCATATTAGAAAATCGTGGAGTGACTGTAAATGCACACTACGCAAATAACTTTCTTACCGTGGCTTACTAAGGCAGTCGATATTGACATTGGCCAGTCAGATTACAAGTGACTAGTAGACATAGACCTGTGCATGTGTTGTGAAGCCACATCGAAAGCCTGGAAGCCGCAATGTTATAGCAGCCGCACGTCAAAGTAGTTTGACGACCTCAGCAAACGAATAATAATTAATCGTTCCGCATGCTTTTCAAGACTCCAAGCCCTGTGATGCTGTGATGCTAGCCTATATCGACGCAACACTTGGTCCGCCACCACATGCTTTTTATTTTGGTTTAGGTATTTATATTATGCTTACCTATTTCGTTTCTACTGTCCGCGGTACTCGGCGGTAGCGATGACAGTATTGTTTCGGCATTGTCGCTGAGTTTTTTTTGTTTCTCTGTGAACACGATAGCTCACGAACCGTTATACTTAGCTTGATAAAATTTTGCATGAACATGTATCTCAACGAAAAGACAACAAGCTTTAGAAAACTATTAAGTTTCAAGGACTAATGGGGTGTTTACACGATCCAGCACACGTCCAGCAAACTTCCAGCAAATGTATTCAAAATACTAACGCTGGACGTTTGCTGGACGTTTGCTGGATCGTGTAAACACCCTATTAAGCTCAAAATGACAAAGTCGCATGGGCAAAAGTCAAACTAAGACTCGCTTGGGTCATTTCAATTGATTTGTTTGCATAGTTGAGTAGGAGGTGAGGACGGCAGTAAAATCAGAATAACAAGAGCTAAGCAAGTTCAGGTTTACATGACTGCCCCAAGCAAACGACTATGCTTATTTACTTATTTACATATTTACTTAGATACTCGATTACTCACTACCAGTCGATACATAGGCACATACGCGTTTATCGCCGTTTATACAATGAAGCCGGCGAATATGTTCTTAATTTTATATCGCCAAAAAACTAGGGTCCCTGGGCTACATTTTTGTCGCTGACAATATAGGTCTATCTGTTTTCGCTTTCACGTAGTTGCGTACGAAAGCCAGACAAACAAATTCAGTTAAATTCTATTAGTGATCACTGATCAATAGCAGCCTTGGACATATCTCTCACCGTTTCTGCGATACGGCGAATTGAAAAACGCACATTTTTTTCTACCCCTCTGTTTTTAACCCAAAATCTGACAATATTCTCCTTGAATTAGATGGCTGAAATTTTGCGTGCTAAGAGCTGTGACAGTGTGTTAATAAATCGTGTAATAAAATTCCAGCGCTTATCAACGTCACACCGGACGGACGGACAGACGGATAGACGTCATTGGTCTGGCAATACCGCCCCAGGCATGTACGCGTGGGGCAATAAAAATTAAAGACAATGTCGGCATATGCTGCAAAAACATATACTGAAGCATATACTGAGCCATGATTAATATCTATGCAATAAACACAACTTAAAATACTGACTGATAATTGATGCAATCAATGGTGAGGACTTGCTGCATTATGAAGCGCAGTAGATAGGCCACTTTTACAACTTGTCACGGCAGCCAAAGACGGCGTTTGCTGGGGTCTTAAACTTTGAAAACTTGTAGCAGCTATACTGATATGGGTTTAAAATTGTTAGATACATTCACCAGTTATTTGAAAAAAAAATGTGCTAAACTGATTTTTAACAAAATGCTAGTTTTTGACCGTTTGAACGTCTAAGTGCATGAATTCCGCCAAAATCTTAACAATAACGCTGACAGCAATGATTTTTGCAAAGAACAGAAAAGTGCGATAATGTTATTTATTTTTCGTTAACTATAGAAATCACTACACACACAGATTATGTCTCCCGTGGCAGTGTTGCGGGAATCAACACGCCTTAGCCCCACAGAGCCAGGTTTTTCTGGCCCCACCTTCGCTTCTGCGCTTCCAGCTGATCGCTGTCGTAATTTAGCGCAGCGTCGTCGTCGTTATGGTCAGCTCTCTTGCCCCATATCGCCATGTGCTTCTGTCCCCAGCGTCGTTTCGTCAGCGGGTAGTCACCCCACTGCTGGTCGTCGTAAGTACGCTTCCCCCACAACGCCATGTTGTTTTGCCCCCACCGCCGCTTGTCGACATCTACCGCTGAGCGTTTGCCCCACACGGCGACGTTGTTGCGGCCCCAAGGTCGTTTAAGTGCGTTCAACCGCTCGCCCGCTGACAGGTCAGCTGCAGCGACGTCTCCTTGCAGACTGTCGTCATTGGCGCTCGCACTGCGCCTCACACGACGAGTTGAGACCACCGGCGACGACATCGTCAGCGTCGCCAGCAGCGTCCACGTCACCATGGTGACCGTCACCATGGTGACCAGCAGTGATCCAGACAGCCAGCCCATTGTCGTCAGAGCTAGTACCTGTCACACGCAAACAAACTGTCCATGTACAGAAAGAGATCTTCAACATCACGGCCCATATAGATCACCAAGTCATTTCATGGTTATGAAGTCTGATCCAGTCTCTGTCTCTTTAACGGTTTATATACGCTTGATGTTAAACTCAAGGAACTCTATGAAGACCCGGAAGCTCAAAAACGACGTATATTTTGGGTCGCTGATGACAGACTAGCGGAGTACGATTGGATATTCGATCAAAGGACTCAAAGTTGACATGCAACCTCTTAGTACTTATGTCACATCAATCAGTTGCTGTCTGCCATATGCCACGTCCCTGCAGGCCAGTTCACATTTCAACGAGACAAATGTTCTGGCGCATGCAGACAGCATGCAGGTTTTCAGACATTAATATTTTACAAAGTAATATAGCGACATCTTGACGGTAGGGCGGGGTCTGTTTTGTTGCAAATTTCAGAAAGAAATTGTGAAAATCAGTCACAATTTGAATAAAAGTTTCGTGTTTTTGTTTTTAATTTACAGTGTAGTAAGATATCACGGATTTCGCCCTATCTTGCTGAAATATCTCACGTAGATGACCGGGCGTGTTCTGTCAAGTAACTAATACTATTTCCGGATTCACTCGCAAATCCACGTCCGCAGTCGGCCTATTTTGCGGTCAGCGACCTGCCGTGACCTGGAGTCATTTTGCAGTCCGTAATTACTGAAGCGACGCGAGAAAACACTGCATAGTTGAGTGAGAAAAATAGCTGCTCACATTATCCGACAACGACCACGTCGCCCATGACGATGACGACAGCAATAAGCTTAACAGCATTAATATTAAGGTCATAAAACAAATCTTTCTCATTATGCATAGACATGCTGCTGATGCGGAAGCTTATACAGACTATTTTCATTTATTTATGATCGGGCTGGATATGTGATTATTAATGTCATTGGCTTACTGTCATTACTTTTTAGGCTTTGATTTTGCATCGACTACTCATCGGTATTTTGAAGCACATTAACAACAGTTGAACTTTCTCGTCGTACCATATCGTATTGTGTAACTTCTTAAACACTGGCAACATAAGATATCAGTTGCGGTTGGAAAACTTAAATATTTATTAAATAAAACCTCCGTGACAGGAGATTTAAAGTTTGGCGCAATGTGCAACAGTGGCAGTATCATAAATGTAACGTAGGTTTTTCAGTTTTTTTTTGTTTTCAGTAAAAACGAATTTAAAGCTTTTGACTTATAAAAAAATCGTGCGCTAATTCTGTAAAATGGCTGCATTTTTTAAGACTTAGAAACTGATACTTCGGGCTTTTTGTTAGCTTCGATATAACCATTCTATCATTTTAAAGTCGCCTTTTAAGTAACGTTTCTTATTATTATAAACGCAGGCTTTATTTATACACATATTCTGACCACTTGTACATGTGTACAAAATTATTTGTTTTCTTTTAAGTGTGTTTCATTTCAGTCACATTTTTACTTTTAAACTTTTTTGAATTTTATCCTAAACGTTTTAAAACATAACGTGGGCACATGGGCACGCCATTGACCAACCACTACTGAACAGACCGAAGTAGAAAAAAACAGGTTCGACACCATCTCGCATTAACGAAGGTATAGCGAGCATCCGTTTTTATTAAATCAACAAAGGGACCATAACATAGTAATAATGTTATAACGTAGGTCCTAGTAATGACACATCCAACGATGTCTCGCAGCATGTAGGCCCTAAGGCTTCGTAGCCGAAGCAGCGAGGCGACTCAACCTTCCTAAAACGTTTTGAGATTGTACGTCTGGTTCCCTGATGTTATTTTAAGCTTTGCAAATTTCGACAGTTTGTGGCCATGCGTCTGTAATGTTTACCATACTATGTAACTAGTTTTTTTTCCTCAGCACACCATAACTGGTACGGTAACACAAATAAAACGTTCGAAAGCGGCAAAAGAAAAGACCCGACGACCGTAAACAAATCAGACAGTAACAGGTTAGATAAGTTTCTCAAAAAAACTGTCTAGCTGTCTGAGGAGCCTTCCGCCCTCTGTCGTTTGTGAGCCTATTCGTATGATGACGGAAAGTGCGACAGTGACAACAGCAGAGCAGCAGCAGCAGCAGCAGAATGGTAGCATAGGTCGAATCAAATTGACTTCAAAGCCGCACATAATTACACCATCATTTTGCAACGTCACTTACTTTTCTGTTTTCTGTCCGCTTCATTAATCTTCACCCGACGAGGTAACAACTACTGTGCTCGGTTTGCAGCAGATCCGGATCCTGTTTTTTTTGTCCATGCTGTTGTAAATCCTCCTGGGTTTCTACCACCGTACCTATATCCGCTATTACCACACGGACAAATGACAACTTTTACCCATTTTTGCTTTAGCTCAGTATCATCGTCTTCGTCATTATTTTATTATTTCCGCCAAGGAGGTTATGTGATACCCTTCGTTTATGTGTCTGTTAGTTAGTTAGTTAGTTAGTTAGTTAGTTAGTTAGTTTGTTTGTTAGCAGGATTACACAAAAACTTGACTGCGAATTTGACTGACATTTTCACGAAAGGTCAGCCCTGGCTCAACTTACAGGTGAAAAGGTTTTGATGACGGTGCCACCTGGCAAACAGAACGGAAAAAAATGACATGGCGTTAACGGAGGTTTGCGGTCTCTGACTGCTCTTCTAGTTATTGTTATGTCTATTATTATTACCAACGCTGCTGTGACATTAGCGGTAGCAGTAGCAGCGACAAAAACATTTTTGCCTACCGACTACGGACATTTTCAGTGTTTAACTGTACAGTTTTGCAGCAAAGTTGTTAAATTTACTAATGACGCAAAATACTTAGTTATATTAGATGTCTATAGGGGTGCAAACCGACATCAGTCGGAAAGGCCTAACTATTAGAATTTTATCACATAAAACTAAAATTCAACGTTGCATTATGGCTAATGTGCATGCAAAATAATACAGTCGAACTTAGAATTTCGCATAATATTGCGCAAACAGATTCGTGACAAAGTTAAATTTCAGCTTTATCCGCAGTTTATTTTTGAATAAACTATTAAAATCCTTTAAAATGTACAGAATTTGTCATAATAAACCTATCAGAACTGGCGACATGGTCCACAATGTAACAATAACAATAGGGACCACCCAATACCGATCTGCATCCGAGATGTGTACTCTATAATGAAACTAATCTCGCTAATTCGTCGTCGTCGTTGTCGTCATCGTCATTAGTTGCTGATTATAGCGATCTCTAAAAAGTTATCTGATCACGCGATGCATGTGATGATCCTCTACAGAGGCCGCAAAATGTGTCCACACACGCACCACAGATTATCGTCCATAAGTTAGTGCAGTTTGCCTTCAGTGCCAGCGTGAGTTCGCCAAGTTGCCATTTACCGGTCGGTACCTTCTTCGCATGCGATGCGCGAATAATACGAGTGGTCTGCTAGGCTATTCGTGGAATTTCGTGAACAGGCGCTCGGAGACACACGCATTTGCAACCTGAGTCTAAATAGGTTGTCAACTGCAAAAACAGCACTAGACAGTAGCCTAAATAAAGATCAATTCACAGCAAATTATACTAACATGACATTCAGTATCAGATTCAGTTATCCAGTCGTCTTTCTGAAATGTCGGTGACACATTTTTTTAAATTAGCAAATTGACGAAAAGCTTAACGAGAAGAAGTCGTCCGTCTGTCAGCTCATCGTATGCGTTAGGCCTAATACGTAACGAACGACGCAGCATACAAAGTATACAAGCCACGTGGGACAGTTGCATCCAGCCCGTGACTGGTTGTCATGAGACCCCCGCGACACACAACAGAAAAAAACACAAACATAATGATCATAAAAGCTTCAATTCAACATGGACTAACAATAAATTATATAAATCAAAACCGGTTGACTTTTTCCACATTTTGCACCATTTTCAGCCTGTAACAAATTTACAGTAGAAAGGCACGAAAACCACACATAGTAACGAACCCCGCTAACCGACTTTTTCAGTACACGGAAAGTGCATATGCATGCCATCTTTACAGACCACAACATTTGAAATAAAACAATTGTTTTTTTCTGTTCTCCTTAGTGACGACGGAAATGCGTTTCCCAGTCTCACGAAACAGTACAGTTCTTAATGTTCTTTGGCATTTTGATTCCTCGCGGCTTTCCTTTCAATAGCAACCTGTTTGCTAGTCTATCGAATTTCGTGGAGCTCTTGTTTGTCAATAATTTTTGCTTGGCTGCCGTTTGCCGCTCAATTTGCCGTGCAGCTCTGGCGGGACTCGTGCTTAGAATGTTTATTAGAACACACCGAGTCAATTATTATATACATTACAAAACAACGCAATAAAGCCGACTCGCTTAACGCGAACAATGCATCGCCGAACGGTTTACGTCGCTGCCAGTCATGTTGCTGCACGAGCAGCAAAAAGAAGCAATTTAATGTCCGATTTTTATGATCGTCACTGCAGTGGGCGAATGGAACGGACGTCGAGATAGCAGACCATTACTGAAGTGACACTGAGCTATTGTAGCCAGCCTTCAGATCTCTCTGCAGAACTGCAACTTGGCTTGACTCTAATCTGCTCCGTAATAGTTCTTAATTTAGACTGGCATCTCAATTCTATTGTACCAATATAAAAGACTTAATCTACGAGTATATTGGCTGCAGCAACAATGTGGTCGTTTTCTGAATGGCTAACCGTTTAATAGGTTCCAATAGTTTATAGACTTATTTGTACCCGCCTTGTGTAAGCTTTTTGTATAAATGGTTAGAGCATATATAATTGAAGTACATTTCCAAATTCGCTTCACCGTATAATAAAAGTATAATAACCTATAACGGTATAATAAAAGCAGTCATAGAAACTTGGCGTTTGTAAACAGCTGAGCAGCATAAACGCTAATGGTATCCACCGAGTTGTGCCAATATCTATCACACAAACCACAAAATTTAAATATTTGAATAAATATCTTTGTGCAAACTGCGTTCAGTATTTTTGTTAGTTATTTTCAGCAGTAATGGGCAAAAAAGTCTTAACCATATACTTAATACTTTCGGTTATGGCGGCTTGTGATGGCAAAAAACTTGGATGGAATTGCAATATTTAGAGCCACTTGTTAATATGACCGTGAAATGTCACCAAGTTCAAAATAATTTTGCGTATTTGACATCATAACAACTTTTCGCGCAAAAATTTCGCACTTTTTGTAATTCAGAAAAAAACTGCATAAAATGTCTGTGCCCAGGTCTGGAAGCACTTTTTGATGATGTAAAAGTTTAGTTGCAACATATCGCATTAGGCCTGTTATTAAAGATCGTTTTGCCAAAAAAAACATCTTTTTGTCACTTACATATAGCCAATCATTTGCCGGCTCGGTTGTTTTCGGTATGTGTTTCCAAACAAAGCCATGCATAAATTTACGTCATTACGTGAGATTTTTTACAAACTAATTCAGACGGAAAACGACAACGCAAATCAAAGATTCAGGACTGCTGTATTCCCGCAAACTTTTCCATTGCAAGTAATCTACCCGGTAACGTCAGTTTGAATGACTCATACGCGTGAAAGTTCGTAGCTTGCAATGCTGCTTTCCTGCTGTCGATATCTTGCTCCATTCCGGAAAGATATTCGATCGCGATCGAAGTCTAAATTTGTCCGAAATTGCACTGTATTTTGGACGTTTTTGCTTTAGTCCAACAAAAAAAACCCAAATTTTGGGCCTTTTTTAAAAATTGCCCCCATTTGCGACGATGTATCATCTGCAAACAACAGAAACTAGAAATACGTTCTGTGGAACGAGGTATCTGTCCCATTGCCACGCTATGTAGCCTAGCAGCTGCGTATAAGGAGGTAGGTGCAAACAGAGCGCAATTATCTTTTATGGGGACCGAGTTATACCGCATTGAAATCTCCATTGGCTGCAATGCAAACTTTTGCAACTTTTAAATAGTTGCTATGGCAACAGAGATCGTTAAAGGGTAAATTTAAATTACACCGTTAGACTGCCCCAAAATAGGGGAGGTAAACACAGCGCGCAATTATCTTTTGCGTGGACCGAGTTATACTGCATTGAAGTCCCCATAGGCCGTAATGCAATTTTTTTTTAAAAATGGGGTAAGATAGGTGAACGAGTTATCAGATTTTTATCCCAAACCAACTCGATCTTACTTCTCGGGCCCCGAATCACTGTGCAAAATTTCATTAAGATCGAATCAAATTGCGGCCATAGGAGTGTTTACAGACGGACAGACAGAATGACAGAATGACAAAATGACAGAATGACATAAGTGATTTTATAATCTGTCAATAAACATTAGCAGCAAAACATAATGGCCCGGTCATACAAAAAATCTGAGCTAATGCTCATGAGACGCGCGAGAACCTATAGCAGTTTCTGTTCGCAAGTAATTTTGGTCTATGTCTATCCATTTTGTCTCAGTTCACTATTCTGCAGCCAAAAATCGCAAAAAAATCACTAAAAACCGTTAAAACCCTTATTTGGGGAATGTACGTCATTTAAGGTTACTGATGTTAATAGCACTAAAAAGCACGTTACCAGTGCTTGTTATGATAAGTAGCACGTCTGTGCATATCTGCAAGTGTTTTCATGCTAGACAAGCGAATAGCGCAAAATCGCCACTTTTTAAACATCTTTGACGCCCGCGTTCGCCGGCCTTGTTAAACGCAAAAGATTGGGACATAGACCGCTAAAATCTACGTTCAATGCTGAGAATTTTTTATGCAGGTTGTCTTGGTTTATGTCCCGCCTTTTTGGCGCAATTCACTCTTGAAATGTGCGTCGGTTCAAAATCGCGAAAAATTTACTAAAACTCCTTATTTTGGGGGTTCAAGGTCATTCAAGGTCATTGATTTTCACATTTCTAAAAAGCTCGTCACCAGTGCTTGTTATGATAAGCAGCATATGTCTGCTCCTTATCTGCAACCATTTTCACGGCAGACGAGCCAATAGCGGAAAAAATAACGTCTTTTTAGGGTGGATGCTCATTTTCTCCCTTTTTTCGTTCGCGGAGACCTCTTAAACCCAGCGGCTTGAAATTTTGTCACAAAATACTAGAGACCCTAAGCTATCATACGGCGAAAACCCGAAGTTTCTATTTTACCTGGTTTTGGAACGGTACTCTGACGTGACAGACACCAAGACACCAAGACAGAATCATCATAGCTAATACGCGCTATGCTGGCTCTCGCGCGTAAAAATGCCAAATAGGACTAACCGCATCGATTAGCACTCGTGCACTAATCGAAGCTAGGACTAAGCTTACTTTGTATTTACCTTCAAAACTGAAGACCGCGCGGAGTGCGCCGCGCACGCGCTTAATCATTAATTGAATGAATAGTTTTCACACAGATTCACCGACAAGCCACTGTGTGCGCGTGCGTGACGGTCGTTCTGCTTGCTTTTTCTACTATTCCGGCATCAATGCAGCACAACTTGTATATTGTGCCAGACTTCACCCCAAATTGCAGATGAAATAAACTCTTAAACTTCACTTCTTTAAAACAGAATGTAACACTTTGAAGCACACATGATTTTGGAGTGCACAGCCAAGGCCATTGACATGTCACAGTCTTCTCAAGATCATTTAAACTCTGTTAAAGTGCAAGATCTGCATCTGCCCTTTCCGGCCCGGCCTCAGGTCTTACGAATGGATATGGCTTTCTTCGTGTGCGTTGTTTCAGTTCATAAACAATGGCATCGATCAAGCGATATAACTTGAACGCTTTTTATAAGCTTACGTTTTTGTAACTCATAACTGTTTAATTTTTTGATTATTTTTCGAACATTGTCGGACAAAAGGTCCGAATCTGCCGCTGGAGCACGGCCTAAGCGCGCTCGCAATATGCCCATTCGAAAGTCATCATGCATGTATAGCATAATAGCACTTTGACTGTTATACTGGCCGGCTGTTTCATAAAACATAATTTAATGTCAATGCGAAATATTTGTTAGGAGGCTTTCGATCACCACTAAATGAGTGAAGCCAAAGCGAGGAACAGTATCGGCAGTGCCTTTGAAGGCGGACCGCATATGGACCGACATCCAGTCATACTTCACGACAGTCCACAGTCCACAGCCTGTAGAACCCCAATATTTATTTCATATGCGTTTATGACATTGTGGTGAACACAAAATACGTCAGAAGCTGAATACCTGATCATTTTTACGTGCGACAGCAATATGCTAAGCGCGTCTTAGCTATCGTAAAAACGTCTGTCCGTCCGTCCGTCCGTCCATCTGCAGCCCTATCAAAACGGCGCAAGCTAGAGTCACGAAATCTTCACTGCAGTTTTTTTGTGACAAAATTCAAACGAGGGCGACAAAGAGGCGTACCTCCCGTGAAACCGCAATTTTACCGCTATCGACTCGTCTAGCCTGAAAACGGTTGCATATAGGCCCAGATTGCTGCTTACCATAACAAGAACTAGTGACGAGCTTTTCAAGGGTACAAAAATAATGATTTAAACGACGTTGATCACCAAAAATAAACAGCTTTAGTAACTTTTTGCGATTTAGGCCGCGGCGCACAGTACGCACACATTTCAAAAGTGAAAAATTGTGCACTTGACGATAAAAGCACTTGATATGGTGTGCAGCTAGCAATAAGCTATACAATACATGTATGCCTACTTAAACCGGGGCACTTAAAATGAACGTAGACAGATTTTAGATTCTTAACTTTAGGTTTACCGCCTAAATGATGTTTCTTGTTCTACACATAATAGCTTTAATAACTCACATACTTATAACGGTAACCTTTGTTAAGAAAAGCACGTGGATATGAGATGAGGTTATGATTCTGAATTATATAGGCCTATGGCATTGGGAATCTTGCATCTTGCACGCAGTGTGGATTACGGCGGCCTGTAACTGCAGTTTTACAGATAGGCGTTTATTTTCTCGCTTGTCTGTCCGCCTGCGTGGTCTTGAGGTCTTCTAAAATGACGAAATGCCGTGGCGCTGTTTTAGTACGTGAAAATTCCAACGATTAAATTCCTTTTTAAAATTTTATTCCCAGTCTCCATAAGTTACCTGAAGTGGTAAATAATTTAAACTCCCAGTCGACTTTTGCTAAAAAACACAGCACACGAATTATACCGACTGCTCAGGTAAGCTACGATCCCATATTCGGCGACTTACCGAAGGCGCTGCAGCAAGCAGTATCGGCGGGCTTCAAAGATGTCGAGATCGCTGGAGCAGAACGTGTCGAATTACGTACGTCCAATGATTTGTGAGTCTAGCTATTAGAGTGGCCAGTGGTTGATGCTAGCGGCCCGAGGCAAAGATGCGGCGCTGGACGCTGATGACGACGAGATGACGAGCGAACGGCAGCTGAGACTGAGACTGACTGCGTCGAGTGCAATGCTGTGAGCATGCAGCAACCGGTCGCTGCCGTCTGTCAACCCGACGTTCTGGTTCCTGGGCCTGCAGCTTTGATTACAAATACTTAGCAGCGACGGGCCTACTGCAGTGCGTGACCATCGTTCAGTTGTACCCTGCAGCTTTATGTTGGCGATAGGCCGGCTGTATTAGGAGTAAAAAAAGTTAATAGTTTCTAAACTTTCTATTACTGAAAAACGTTAAAAAGCTGGCAGTAATTTTGACCGCATTGCAGAAAACTCGATAGCATATAATAGTTGTTCAAAATAGCGGTTGCACGAGACACGTGACACTCTTTAAACCTTATATTCTGTAGCCCCATACATGAGCACGTTCATTAGACTGCACAATGTAATAGTATACTTTATTTCATTAATAGAATTATAATAGGTAATTTGTATTGTTTAAGCAACAAACTCAGCGTGTTCATGTTTGAATATGACGTTTGCTGCATTATTTCGTCACTTTGTCATAGGCTTCCGACTTGGGTTGCATTATGATTATGCCTAAATACGTAATAATATTTTTATACACTGTGCTAGTCACTTTTATAAAAAAAATAATACACAAATCAAGTAAATGAATTATTGTAT
>Ga0209454_1002512_pt1 | contig 12520 bp, 13 predicted proteins | sample WorMetHERISLAND1_2_FD_187400 | JGI IMG/M metagenome (GOLD analysis project Ga0209454, IMG submission 187400) | Marine gutless worms symbiont microbial communities from Max Planck institute for Marine Microbiology, Germany - Olavius geniculatus... | ecosystem: Host-associated > Annelida >...
GCACAAAATAGGCCATTCAGTGCCATACATGGTTAAAATTAGTTAAAAGCAGTTAATGTATGTATTAAAAGCAAAGTTAAAATACTTGTTAAGATCAAGGCTATTAAGCTAATGTAAAAACAACATTATATACGATCGTAAAAGCCGATATCTTTAACATAAGCGATGATGTTGCGAGATGCAACATTTTCAAAAACGTCCTTGATAGTGTCCACTCCAAAATATCTCTGACGTGCTGCACTGTAACAGGTGCAGTCTACCAAAAAGTGCTTAGACTCCAGGAGGCTGGAGCAGCATGAACACAATCTAAATGACATGAAAAAAGCACTGCTGCAACGCCTGGACAGCCAACAGAAAAAAAGATGATGCAGGAGCTGAGAATTCAGCATCAGCTCAATCAAGAGTTTCAGCAAACCATACAGGCTGTTGAGCAGCGGCGTTATTGCCATGGTTGCTGCTGCATATTGTAATAGGCTATTACCATTATGTAGCTTTATACTACTGTTTGCTAACTACTATTAGTACTATAAGCCACTCAGAACTGATCGAACATAACAGCTGTCTTAGCATTTAATTATGTGTACCATGCTAGTGTTTCAAAACTGTCACCATTCTACTGCAAATTTAGTGAGATGACACACAGTCTATAAAATCCACTGATATTTTGGGCTGATTATCGCCTAATGGAATTCTGTCATGTGAGATGCAAAAAAAAACAATTTGATTATTGGGAATAGAATACGTTCTAATCTCGATAAAATCGACCAAACCACTGTGCTGCAAACAGCTGGTTGTCGAGTCATTCAGTGGCAACAGTGAGATCAAACTTTTGGTTGTGCTAGCCACAATGACGGCAACTAAAAACGTAAATACTGTAAAGCACACCAGCACCAGGCCCGCAAATAATACTACTGTCACAAGCACGACGTTGCCATGTGATCTAACACATCTGCATCTAGAAGGAAACATTGGCCTTTATTATGTGCGTGGCTATTTGCTATGAAAACTACTGAAATGGCACAACTGTGTGGACTGTGACATTATGTTGCAAGAGATTCAGCGTGCTGCTGACTCTGTAAATAAGTATTTGAGACAACAGTCTTTCACGCGGCAGTCTCGTAACTGTGTCTTCATGTTTCTATGAATATGTGATGGACTACGAGCAAATTTCTGCGACAGTGTTTGAGTTGAGTGAAAATGACACAAAACTTTTGCGAAGACTAGTCAGCTGTTTGTCAGAAGCGAGCACAACTGTAAACTGTGCATCATTTCCGAATACAAAATTTCTGCAGGCGTTTGACGCACACAAATTTATTACAGTCTGAAATTTTGTAACCACAATCTGAAACAAAAAACACCAGAGAAAAAAGCGTAAAAAAGATCTCCAAAATTCAGCACACTGCAACTGTGAACGAATACTGAATACAGAGCTACTGCATGGATAGTGACAGCTATGCTGAACATGCTGTTTAGGCATACTTATAACATCACTCATACGCTTACTAAAGAAAAGTCAAGTGCGACAAAAAGTGATATACAAGCTTCTTTCATCGGTGTAATATACAGCTGATGCTGGCTACAGAGGCTGCAGTCAGTCACCATGACTAGCTGGGAAGATGGCAGCTGTAATAGCTGTGTCTGACACAGTGTATGGCTAAAAAGTGATGACACACTTGACAAGTTGGCAGCAACGACTTAACAGAGTGGGCAGCAGTACCGTTCGTGCGGCTCGTTTGGAGACTTCTGAAGAAGCTGAAGGAATTCCGGAACATCAAGCAGATCATGGTCCTGGAAGTACTGCACCGGAAACATCCCGTCGCATGGCCAATGCGGCCATCCGTGCCGGCCTACAACAGGCAGGTCGGCAAGACAAACGATCTGCTGCAGGCGGTGGCCCAGTACAGCTTCAACGGAGTCGACTTTTGCCAACACAGCAGACAACTTCATCATCCGCGTCTCGTGGGCAACGACGATGTTCATCTGACAGCTGAAGGTGTCGCGAAGTATTGGAGAAGCGTACGGGGCGCCATTCTGAGTGCTGTGCGAACAACCTCTAGACAGTTACAATGCTTCTGCAGTATTTCAAGACACCTTCGTCTTTTCAGCTTATGAAACTAAAAAGCCCACCTGACACTAGGAAAGACGCGCTACAGCCCAAACGCTTCTTCTTGTAGTACTGATCTTTTATGTCATCCAAGGTTGATGATTTTCATCTTATCTGAAAGGGCTTGCGCCACTACTTATTTTAATATCAACCTCGGCCCTTTCTGTTATTGTTTAGGAACAGTAATGCGTACTGACCATCAAGGTCACCCAAAAACATCATTTTGTTGTTCAGATGAATAATTAGCAACGTAAGTGTTGTTTACTGACACAGAAAGCCAAAACGATGATATTTTTGCTTCTTTTTGCGTCCGTTTCTTTTATTCTTTTTTTATCTGTGTACAATGTGTTGCTGCTGTCTGTATGGCGAAATAAAAATATACATAATGAATGTTTTGTGGTCACCAGATTTGAATTTGAAGACTAACTGCAGAGCCTTTAAAAGCAGCTTGCTCTCCATGTTCAGTGTCAAAATGGAAAGTCAGCATCAGGTTTATTATACTACATCTAAAAGGCAAATATCAACTCAACTCACCAGTAAAGGTTGCAATACTATTACTCAAGAAGTGCGAATGAATGAGTAGCATTTAATGGCATATCAGCACAGTATAGGCCATTCAGCGCCATAAATGGCTTCAAGCATTTAATTTAGTGGATGCAAACGAAAGATAACAATGATCCAGTATTGGCATACAATACCACATATACATTCCCAGAGTTGAAGGTCCCTATGTCCCACTTCGAGGTGGCTTTAGCCCCCTCAGCCCATCTATGTCTACATTATTGATACAGCAGCCTACAATCTGCAGTCTAGCCAGAATACTTAATGAGAAAATGAAGTGTGGCATACATCTTATTGATAGCACAGTTGATCTAATTCAAATCAGTCAGAAATCAGTAAAAAAAACTGTGAAGTTGCACTGTAGAATGGATTTCTATTAAAGAGGTCCGCAGTTCAGAATATGCTGTTTCTTCACAGCTCTGGATGGAAAAAATATAGAAAAGAGCTGAACTTTCCAGATATCTTCCATTACCATGCACAGTACTATAGCAGGTTTACTGAGAAAAATTGGATTTTGCGAGCAACGATACAATCAGAGAAGCGTAAGTCTGGTGCAAATAATTTTTTTAAAATAACTAGTGCATCATAACCAAAAAAAGGCTTTGCAGTCAGGGAATCCAGATCAGGTCTTGCAGCAACATGAGGATACGAATGCCACTCGTCGAAAGCGGAAGAGCTCGGGAACATTTGTTCGTCATCGTTTAAAGCCGGGGGCTGTTCCGTCTGTGTTTGAGAACGTTCCAAAGTATCTGTCGAAGACGAATGGAATGCCGGGGTGAACTGTCACTGCAACATCATCCAGTCGATGTCAGAAGGAGGCAGCAAACCTGCAAGACCTGGAAGATGCAATGTACGCCGACGACGATGTGTCGTCTGCTACGTTGTCTGAACTGCTGCAGAAACTACAGTCTAAAACAACTGCACCTTCGGGCTACAAAAGTCACGAGGCAGACTTGGTTTGGTGATTTATTGGCTGTCGGTTGACGACGACGTGGCAAAAGTCGCAGCCAGTGTGATCGTAAAACGTGACTTGACTCTAGTGGCGAGTGTAAACGGAGGCATCATTCCAGCTTCTCTGCTAGCAGCCTTGGTCAAAGGTCCGATTGAGCGGATGTCGCAGCTGATCAACGTCATGGCAAGAGTAAAAGGATACGGTGAAGATCCGCATTCGATGACACTGCAGTACAGCATCCACATGGCAGCGACTGTGCTGAAGAGAAGTCTGCAGAACCGCAATAAAGCCGACGACGACGAATGCCGCAAGATCCGCTTTGTCATTGAACAGCTACAACTTCTGATGACGGACAAATTCGCTCGCCATTATTCACAACAGCTTATGATTATGTCATTTAGAGTCTGCAGCGCCAGCATGGTGGCATACACGGCTTTGCTAGAAGAAAAGGTTCTGTGTCTACCATCCATCAGCACTCTGAAGAAAATCACCAGACGTCTAAATACTGACACTGGCATGGACAATTCGACTTACTTGCGAATGCGGGTTTCAAAGCTCAATGAGTTTGAGCACAAGGTGGTGCTGATGACTGACGAAATCTACATCACAAGGCGGGTTGAGTACAGCGGCGGAGAGGTTATAGGATTGACACCAGACGGATCTGTTGCGACGACATTGCTGTGTTTCATGATTAAATCATTAACCAGCAAGTTCCAAGACTTGGTCGCCATATTTCCGATGAACAAACTTACTGCTGACAAGCAGCTCGAGTGCTACAACTCGGTATCGACCCAGCTGAACAGCATCACCTTGCAACTTGTGGCCATATCTGTCGACAATGCCGCCTCGAATCGCAAGTTCTTCGTCGACTGTCTGTGTGGAGGCACTCTGACAACCAGCATCATCGATTCGGTTACCGGACAGCCAATATTGTAGATATTTGATCCGGTCCATGATATCAAAAATGTCTACAACAACTTCCAGGGACGCAAGGTGTTTCAGTGCCCAATGATGCCTCGGAACTTGCCAAACGGCTGTGCAGCTCGTTTCCAGGACGTCGTCGACCTGTTCATACGTTTATGCTGGCAGTGCATTGCTGGCGAGTGTACGACGAAATCAAGGCGACTGATGTGCTGAAGAAACAGTTTTTAGCAGCAAACAACCAGTGCTGTCTGTTCACGAAGGTGATGGAACGCGCCACTGTCAGCCAACTTACCGATAGCATGCTGGCGTTCGGCAACTACTGTACCAGTGGCCACGATTTGCAGGCACTCGTCGTGCAGAGGTTCTTTAACTGCGTTGCAAAGAACATGGCCAAAGAGCTGACAGGAAGTGCTAATGCTGACGACTCTACGAAGAAGAAGCGTAAGTCGCGAAACTCATAAGTCAACTACATCACTGAGCGGAGTTCATGCAGGTCAATTATTATATTTGGTGTCCAGCTTATTATAACGTCCAATACTCATCAATATTGTTTATTGTATAATGTATATGTGTAGACTATAAATTAGTCGTATTATTTAGCATTGTAATTAACGACTACATTTGTTGTACAAAAAGTTGATCAGTGTTGCACAAAACAGCATTGGATGCTGCATAGCTGCAGTGCTGCTGCGGCCTGGTTTGGCAAGCGCTCAGCCAGGCTAACTTTCAAATCGCTATCTATATAAGACTTGTGTCTACTCACGCCTAATTAACTCTGTTCCAGCAATCGTGCTGCATGCCAAGAGACAGGACTTCAGTTTACAACAGCACCATGTAGGCCTACCAATGACTACATAAAGCCAGAGACACACAAGCTGCACATCCAGTGTGTCGTACCCGAACATGGCAGTCGTTGCGTGTCAGCTGCTGGGCGTGCCTGCTAACTTGGTGGCCAGCGAGCGACTTTTCTTGAAAGCCGGTGAATTATACATTATAACGAAAAAACGCAACCGCCTGGAATTGTCAAAGGCCGACAATGTCATTTTCTTATAGAGAATCTGTGCGCTTAATAGGCCTATAGCAGATCGGACAGCAATAGGAGAGCTGCGTTAGGACAGCAACAATGTAGTATGAAGAAGATTAACGTGTCTGGATTTACTGCTTGACTGTTTGGCTTAATGAAATAGCATTTATGAATAAATGTGACAGAGGCACATTAGCAGAAAGAAACTAGCACTAAAATGGCCAAAAGAAATTATTTAGAAACAAAAATATATGATAGGCCTAATTTTAAAGCAACTATATAAAATCAAAAGACATTTAAGCAAAAATGACCGCTTAAGAAGATTAGTGCGGCCCTCGTGCATGCACTATCAGGAAGCAGAGTGTAGGAGGCGATGAGAATTAAATTGACCAATAATTGCTGGGCAAACCTACACAGCCGTTTAAGGGCTTCACGGCTTCACCGAGAGACATTTGCACTTAATTAGCTAGTCGCCAGAGGTGAGTCTAAACAGGGACTACTCGATAATAGCTAGTGGACGCGCAGCTCTAGCTGCAAGCCGAGGGCTGCCTTTCTGCTGGCGGCCTAGCTTATCGCTGCTATAGCCACGGCCAGCCAGCCGCTGAAGCCGTACAGCATCTACAGCATCTAAGCCTGCTGCCTTCCTGCATTCCAGTGTATCTGGCGGTGCATTTTGAAAGTATACGTAGCGCACGTGCGTCCTTATACGTGTATAGTTTACTGCGATTCTTTCCTAATATCGTCGTAATATCGTTTATATATAGATGCTAATGTACAGAGTATAGTGTATGTAATAGTCTCTCTGTTTGCGTCAAGGCGTGCTTGTATACTCGTTGCGATCACAGTTGGATATACGTGAATATAGCGATCATTATGGTTAACAAATGTGCAGCATTCGGACGTAAAAGCGGCTATAAGAGTCACGAGACGGAGAGCTCCGTCACTTTTCATGGTTTTCCGAACGACCCAGAACTTCGGAAGACGTGGAGACGAGCCAATCCACGAAAAGACTTGGTGCAGATCAAGCCTTGACCGACTCATTAAAAAAATCGATGCTGGATTATTACCTGTTGACGGAGTCATTGGTCGCATTCATCGCTGGCCACGGCCAGTAAGGACTGCAGCAAATGTCGCGCGTGTCAAGGAGCTGATCTGTAGTCAGGAGGATGCACCTGGCACCCACAAGAGTCCTCAGGAAATTGAGCGGCAAACTGGCATCTCACGCTCATCAATACTACGAATTGCCAAGCTGGATCTGAATCTGAAAACGTTTAAGAGAATATCTGGACAGAAGCTAAACAATGACAGCAAACAGAATTGTTTCAAAAAATGTCAGAGACTGCTTCAGCGTTCTAGAATAAAGGTCTCCTTGGTCTAGACCATTGTCTGCCTTCCCCACACCACTCATTCATTCAAATCTGACAAGCCTCATCCTCTCCCCTTACGCACGTGGTATGGCGCCACTGGCGCCAACGGCTATCTGAACTTTGATGGTATAACACCCGCGGCGAGACGAGGCGGCCAGGCCGCCGCTCGTCTCGCCGCCGGCACAGTCAAGACTCTAGAGCTGGGCCAGTTTGAAATCGAGAAACCGAAACCGTCAATAAACAGCCTAAAACCGTGCTTTCGATGCGGTTCGGTTTTGCTAAAAAAACCGCGGTTTCAGTTTCGATAACTGTAACAACACTAGCATCAGTGGTCCAAGCACAATGGTTACGATGTCATGCGGCTGTAAAGAGACTGGTGGCGTCATTATGAAGAAGTTAATATCAGCACACACCTAAGTGCAGGATGATTACCGCTCGCGGTGCTCGTGCTTCCCCAGACATATTCATGGCAGCACATGCTTCAAAATACAGACCTTTAAACATAAACAGACCTCCGCCTCCGGCCGAGTGAGCGAGGTCGACATCGTCCATCATAAGTTAACCGTATGTACGAATGAAGTTCCAGTCTGGTGTGATTCTCGTCATTTTCAGCTCAACGCTGAGAAAACTGAATTGATCTGGTTTGGATCGCATGCAAACATATCAAGATTATCCGGCCGTGATCTGTCGATCACCATTGGATCAGAGACTATCAAGCCAGTAAATTCAGTTTACGACCTTGGATTTAGGCTGGACAATAAACTCAACATGAAGCAGCACATCAACCCCATTGCTAGAACGTGCTTCTATCATCTGGCAATGGCAATGGCACCAGCATACATAAAAGATACTGATTCTGCATGCTGTTCAGCCTCGCAACGACCTGGTCTCTGTTCATCTTGTTTTGCCCACTTGCTTAGCTTGCGGAGGTAGTGCTACATTAGGCCTATAGATAAAAAGAAGAAACAGTTATATCTTTTCTCAAATAAAATAGCAACACAAGCGATACATAGATTAACATATAACAATATCCAAACAAAGTTTGTTCCCATTTATTTTACGGATACAAGCTCCCAGGTATCTTGACATTCTCGAGATACCTGACTCCTACAATATCACTGCAATGCTGTGATGTATTAATGTCTGGTTTGCTGATAAAGTATGCCTTTGTAAGCAAAAGAGCAACAACAGCAGTTGTGCGACAAAAAGAAATTTACATCAGAAGACTGGCAGAGTACAAATGTGTTGAACAAGAAATATGAGCATCACAAAGAAACCGAATCATGAAAATTGTGAAAGATATTTTGGCACAAGAGCATCAGATGCTGCGCAAAAGAATGGCGAGTGTGGAAAATGGACAGGATGAGAAGACATGAAGCAGAAATCAAAAAGAATTCCAATGACCATGCACATGACAAAAATGCGTGGTCATTGCAAGGTAAAACAGGACAGAGCAAAGGTTACCAGAATGATCGCAAAACTAAAAGACAAACTGTAGCAAAAAATAAAATCAGCAGCTGTACATAAAAAATGTTTGTTCCAGATCAAATGAGAATACCGCAACATGAACAACCAGTAGGAAACAGTGCACGCAATAAAAATTACTGACCCAATACAACATTATAGCTACTGAAGTTACATCAGTTTATCCACTTGTTAACTGCAACATTAAAGAACTTGCACATCGAAAACAGCAAAAATCACAAAAGACGATATTGCCCGCATCACACTGACTGTGTGTCAATGTGCTGCTGAATAATATCACCTTTTGTGATTATATATTTGCTGTTTTATTAGCATTACTAAAATACTGTTTTCCTATTTTCCAAATTTAATCTCAGTCAGATCATGAGTTTTGATTCTGTGGGGTCAAATTTTTGGCTTTCCCATAGGAAAGAGAAGTTGCCATTAACACATGGCTTAAACTACTATTCAGCCTGTGGTTCTGCATTGTATAAAACCACACACACTGAAGAATACCTATACAAATGTTGATTATTCTGAACTACACAGAATAAAAGCACACATACCTGGTACTTTCCAACTGTGGCTTTTCCTCTGACATTTTGTACAAAGTCATGAAATCAGTATGTTTGTAGAATACCAATACATCCAGTGAATGAAACGCACTATGGTCATAATGTTATTCCATGAGCATGTAGCTTGAACATAGGCCATTAGTAGCAATGCATCAATGTTATTTGCCAAACAAACAAAACATGGATCATTATCGTACATCAGTGCTATCCAACCTTTTTGACACCGCGGGCCACTTAATCAATTTTCCACCAGCTGGCGGGCCACAATCAAGGAGTGCGAGCCTATAAGGGAGGGTCTGGGGGCAGAGCCTCCAGCAGGGTCCAGGGGCAGAGCAGGGCGAAGCCCCCCTGAAGCTGAAACACTTTTTGCTTCCAAATGTTCAATGTAAACCGCAAATTCGCCCATTTTTCTGAAATTTGGAAACGCAAAAAACCATCAAACATTGTTGAATTTTGCAAGTTGATTTCATCTGACTAATCACTGGACCAAAACTACAATTTATGTGGGACGATGGCGAGCCACATGAAATCCCCTCGCGGGCCGCATGCAGCCCGCGGGCCGCGGGTTGGACAGCACTGTCGTACATGAAGTATGGTGGCAGCTAAAGCATCAAAGTGATCTGTTTTGCCAATTCTGTTGGCTAGTTACAGTGCTCAATAAACAATGCACACAAAATTGGCTCATTTTACGTGTGAAAGCAGTTACTGCTTTCAGCACGTCTTAGCCATCACAATTCTGTCCGTCCGTCTGTCTGTCTGTCCGTCTGTCCATCACGCAGGTGGATCAGTCAAAAACGGTGCAAGCTAGGATCACCAAATCTTCGCCGTCGGCTGCCTGGAAGACTCTAGTTTCAGGAACAGTAAAGCTTTTCCGTAAATTCGAAGGGGTCACCCCAAACGAGGGTGCTAAATGAGATGGGGGTGGGCAAAATTTGCGATTTTGGGCCAATAAGTCGCTGTATCTCAGTAACGGTTCGAGATAGGGCCTAGGTTACTATTAATCACAAACAGGAAGTCATACACTTGCTCTCAATTGGCGCCGAATTCAATGACCTTGAATGACCTGGAACGCCAAAATAAGGGGTTATATCACCTTTTATGGATTTTTTGGCGATTTTGGGCTGCAACACAAGTCTATATCATTCACAAGGTGGTGCCACGGAACTATCGTTATGCGATCCAGATAGAGAATTTTGCATTTGTATATTAACTCAGCGTGAACACTTCAATTTTCAGCTAAACTACTGAACCGGAACTGCTATAGGCTTTCGTGCATCTCGTGAGCATTAGCTCAAATTTATTGTTTTTATTCAAGTTAGAATCGAAAATGTCTGGGATGTTTTTTTCAGACACAATGTAGATATATACCGTGGTGCGCAGTAGCTGCTATCATAGTTCGAGAATTCGTAACTTGCGGTTTTAAAATGCGTAAAAATTTGCGAATTTTAACAATTTTTTAAAAGGCATAAAAATTCGTAAAAAATGCGTAATAGTGCTTTGGGCTATTTTGGGGCTATGTGTACATTAAAAACGGCGTTTTCCAAGACACTCGTAAGCAGCAACGTGAATCAGTCATAATGACGTAAAAACGTATTGACGTCAGTATTGTTTACTTTTCATCTGTAAAATATTATTAGTGCGAATTACGTTTTAAGTTAAAGGTTTTTAATAATAACGATCATGAAAGACCACGGACCAGAGTGGAAATACGTAGCAATAGTAGAGGAGAAAGAAAAGGGAAATCCTAAAGTACAGTGTTGTTTTTGTGACAAGATATTTATCGGTGGATCTTCCCAAATTTGCGAACGTTTGCACGGAGAGAAGAAGAGAAGAATGCGTTCATTAAACCTTGCGCCAATGTTACCGATTCAGTTGTTCAAGAGATGCAAGAATTGGTCGAAGAAAAGCGTGAGTCAAAAATTCTGAAAAGGAAGATGGAAGCTCTTGACAAAGCAATGACTGCGAGTCCCGGTGCTTCTAGCAGCAAGGTGAGCAAAGTGCAGCAGTCATTACCGGTTATGTTGAAAAACAAGAAAGCTGTCGATGAGTCTCTTTCTATAGTGCAGAGATTTCATTTAACGTTGCCAACAACATTCACTTCAAACGGGCGTAAAAATACATAAATTTTAAAATTCGTTGGCCGTTTTAAAATGCGTAAAAATTCACGAATTTTACGCATTTTTTAAAATTCGTAAAATGCGCATTCTTGGTCTATGGCTGCTATAGTCAACCTTGGGATAATGTATAGTAAGAATGCTCACAGTGTCCGTGCCTATGCATATGAACCTGCGTCTGTCCTCCTTTGTGACCCTACGCATCACAGCATTAGTTCACACTGTTCTGCTAACCGACAAGTTTGAGTTTGAGTCATATAATTATGAACGTCAATTAACGGCCGTCACCGCTGCAGATCAGATCAAAGCATGCCGCCCACCTGCAGGTCCTGCAGCCATTGTGCACCAATGTCCTACAGAGTGTGAGCGGCCGGTCAAGAGCAGCTGCGGCACGCAGTAAGGATGGCAGTAGTAACAGGCTGTCTGCACGGATCGCACTGTTCGCGTTCTTTAGTATGACCCAAATTAATTGATTTTTCAGTCCTTTAGGCTGTTGTAATAAATGAACATTGTGTAAATTATAGTTCACAATTAATATTGCATTCATCATAACTTTTTAAATTGATTTTTGTGTGAGCACTGACTGTTGCGTTTCTATTTGAAATTAAATGGTTTTTCGGTAAACATGCAGTTTAGCGGCCTAAACAAAATACACAGTCAACTTACCGCTATATACAGGCGAAGCTTAGGGTTAGGCTTAGGTTTAGAGTTAGGGTTAGGTTAGGGTTAGGGTTAGAGTTAGGATTAGGGTTAACTGACCGCATGCACGCTTTGGCCCGTATAGGCAGTAAGTTGACTGTGTATTTTGTTTAGGCCGCTAAACTGCACGTTTACCTGGTCCGTGCCTTGACGCCGACTGTTACTCACGCCCCCTCCCACAATAGCATACAATACCGCGGCCTCGCACTCTGCCTCGCTAATTATCCCGTTCCTCGCACGAATTCCTCGCACGCTCTGTCGTACTGTACTCTCCTCGCACCTCGCATTTTACCATCGCCTATCGACGGCGTACCGACCACGTTACAGCACATTCGCCGACGCCCTAGTCTTTTTCAACAAAATACTGCAAATTGCAGTGTTTAGCAAACGTTATTTTGATATCTCTGTGTGCACATTGTCATCAGCTATAACTAACTGTGTTGTCAATCTGATTTCTTGCCGGATTTCCAACATTTTGCGAAATTAATCCACAAAATCAAACAAAAACAAACTTTCGCTGCGAAAAGCATGGGCGAAAAGGTCGAACTAAACACCGAACTGGTGTAGGGAAAATTTGTCGCACCCGAAAATTATTCCCACACGCAGCAGTACGGGTAGGGATGCTGGTTATATGCGAATATGCGATCGCATATTTTGGCAAAAAGTGCAAATCGCATATTTTTCCGCATATAATGGCATTTTCAAAATCGCATATGCGGAAAATACGCCGCATATG